>Ga0302137_1000439_pt1 | contig 17973 bp, 10 predicted proteins | sample CBN3_SCM_MG_FD_203127 | JGI IMG/M metagenome (GOLD analysis project Ga0302137, IMG submission 203127) | Marine microbial communities from Western Arctic Ocean, Canada - CBN3_SCM | ecosystem: Environmental > Aquatic > Marine > Oceanic | place: Canada: Western Arctic Ocean | collected 2017-09-15 | reverse complement strand
CCCAAAAAAGAATTATCATCATCCCTTCTCTCCCCTTCGACGATCATCATCCTTTGTCTTTGTCTTCTTCTTCTTTAAACTCTCTCGTGAATAAATGATGTGTGTCTTTATACAACATGTACATGTATAATAATAAAAAGAAGAAGTTTTTCCAAAGAGAAAGATCTCTCGACTGAAGCAAAGAGCGGCAGTAGTAGTAGTAGTAGTAGTATTCTATTTACGCGCGCGAATAAACGAGAGAGAGAGAGAGAGTGAGCAAGAGATCGAGATTTAGAGAGATTTCGTTTTTGTTCGCGTGTCGTTATTACATGCGCTGCTTGTTTCAAAAACAAAGAGGAGGAAGAAGCGTCTCATCATCATCCTCATCGTCGGTTTTGTTCATCTCGACGACAATGCGAAGAAGCTGTTTGAACGCATCATCATCATCACCATCATCGTCATCGGGAAGCGGCGTTCTCTCTGCGAGCAGAAACACGATGGCGACGACGACAAAAACGATATCGGAACAACGAAAGATGACAACGACATCGACGTTTCCCCGACGAATGAATAATGCAAGGAGGAGGAGTTATTTTGCGTCCTCGGTGTCGAAAGGAGGAGGAGGAGATGCTTCAAATGCGTCTTCGATAGCGTCGTCATTGCGCGAACGACGATTCGAAGAGGAAGGAAGATTTCTTCTCAAAAACGAAGTCCTCAAAACGTTGGAAAAAGGGTTATCGTACGAAATCAGAACCGGGTGTTTAAACGCGAGAGGGAAAAAGTACAGCAATTTTGAAGAGTTTTTGACCGCGCAGTTGACGCTGTTGAGCGAGGACGCCGCGGTGAAGAACTCGGTAAAGTCGAGCGCGATGGTTCGAAGGATGAAGGAGGATGGAGTTTTGTACGGACGGTTACCGGCAAGCGAACGCGAGAGGATGTTGACGAACATGAAAGGGGCGCTGCCGATTGTGTTGGCAGAGGTTTCGAGTAATGCGAGTGATAATGTTACGACGAGGAACGACGAGAGAAGTGCGAGTGGGAACGAGAGTAGCACGAGTGGCGGTGGTCTTAATGGTAGCGCTCAAGTTGTCGCCGGGTGGCAGCCGCCGCCGAGCGCGAAGAGAACCGCATCGTCGTCATCACCTTCTTCTTCTTCTTCTTCCTCCTCTTCATCTTCTATGAAGAGCTTAGGGGTGTTGTCTTCCTCAACCGTGCGAAAGGAAACGTCATCTTCCGTGGCATCGAAACAACCAATCGTCGAAGATGTAAAAGATAAGAAAATGCCTACGGTTATTGCATTCGATTTAGAAACGACCGGTTTATCTAAAGAACGCGATCGTATCGTTGAAATCGCTTGCGTGGATTTGTCCGACGTGACGTCGGCGGCCTCGGTGGCGGGAGATGGAACAGATATCAAAAATTTTCAAACGTTAGTGAACCCGGGGAGATTTTCTATCCCGTCGCACGTTCAAAAACTCACCGGCATCACGAACGCGATGGTATCCGCGCCAGATATTCCGAGTTTTCAAATGGCTGCCGAACGATTCGAAGCGTTCATCGAAGCCGCGCGATTGAAAAACAAAGAATCTGCGGACGGTGCGTACAGCGGCGAAGTTTTGTTAGCCGCGCACAACGCGAGGCAATTCGACAGTTCGTTTTTACAGAGAGAGTATTGGAGACTTGGCCGCGAAATGCCTTCGCACTGGCGGTTTTTAGACACTTTACCTTTATCTCGATCCGTTTTGAAGAAATCGGGAAATACAAAGTTCACCTTAGATGCTTTGAGAGAACACTACGAGATCACCATCAACGAAGGCGACATGATGCACCGAGCGTTTACAGACGTTAAGGTGCTTTCTAGAATTATTCATCAGCTTTTAGCCGATAACGAGAGAGCAAACACTCGCTTCTCGGAGGATAAAGTAGGATTGTTAGATTCGTATTCGTTTTCGCTCGGCGATCCGGGCGCGGGATCTTTGAAAAGGCAAATCGCCGCCGCGACGTCGTCGACGACGGGCGCACCAGCCAATCAACCGTGGTTTTCGGGAGGTACCACGAGAACGTCCACCGGTGGCATTGCCGATGCCGTGGACGCGTGGGAAAACGTCCGCGCCATGAGCGGTGAAGACTTTGGCGTCGACGAAGATTTCAACGGCGGAGACGACGATTCTTCCTCAATCATGTACAACTTAAAGCAACAAAACAAGGAGGAGTCCGAGGAGGCGAAAACCAGAAATCGTTTAAAGCGACCGTTTTGGGCGCAAGCTGATCCAATCAACGGATTTGCGCCACCAACGCTCGATTTTGCAAAGCTTTCGACCACGGACGAGAACGATGATAAAGATCTCCGGGCGCTTCGCAATGACATAGACGCGTGGAAAGAGACGCCAATTCGAGAGGCGTTCGGTGCAGGATCTTCCTACGAACTGGACGAGAAAACTTTGAAAGCGCTAGAAACTGAAGGCGTGGACACCGTGGAGGCTATATTGCGCGTCTGTCCGCGAAAATACCAAGAGTATTCTCCCATGTCCAACGATTTGCGACCTGGCACGTCGGTTTCCTTACTCGGCCGCGTCGTCGGCGTCCAAGTGGCACCGTTTACTCGTGGGCGATCGAGGCAACCGAACGTGATTACGTTGGAAACAGTGAAAACGTCCGAAAACAACGAGGCTAGCGACGGAGAGGGTTGGGGCAAAAGTCCGCAACGGTTCAAAGTGAAAATTTGGGAGTACTTGACCAAAGACGTCAAGAATTCGTTGACGCGAGACGCGATCGTAAAAGTGCGAGGAACTTTAGGCAATTTTACCGGTTCTGAATTTTCCGTCGAGTCCGCAAAAATTCTAACCGATGCTCAAGATGTCACGCCAATCGGCGAAGCCGGCGAAGTCGTCGCCACGTACGCCAAGAAAGCGTCCATGACGAACGAAGAGTGGCACAAAGCTATCCCTCGCGCGCTTGAGTTTTTCTTGAAGAAACTCAAAGGCGATCCGTTGGAAGTCTCTTTGGGTAAAGAAAACGCTTTGTTGAAAGAGTTACAACTGGTTTCGCACGCGGAAGCCGTCGCGAGCATTCACGCGCCGGCAACGGTGGAACAAGTCGCTCGCGCGAGAGAACGCTTAGCGTTTGAGGAGCTTTTGATTTTACAAGTTCAATTAATGGGTGAACGTAAGCGCTTACAATCGTTAGCCGCGGAGAACGAAGGCGAAGGCGATAAGGAAGGTATTTCCATCGTTTCTACGCACTTGTGCGATCAACTTCGCAAAGAGCTCTCGTTTTCCTTGACGAGGTCGCAAGACCAAGCGTTGGAGGAGATTTTAACCGATATGGCCGGTCCGGCGCCGATGTTGCGCTTACTCCAAGGCGACGTCGGGTGCGGTAAGACCGTCGTTGCCGCGTTGGCGTTACTCGCGGCGGTGGGAGCTGGACACCAAGGCGCACTGATGGCCCCGACGGAAGTCTTAGCCAATCAGCACTACAAAACTTTATCGGACTCGTTGAGAGAAATGGGCCCGGACGCACCAAAGTGTGAAATCATCACCGGGAGTACGAAGCAAAAAGAGTTGAAACTGATTTACGAGAAGATTGAATCTGGAGAGATTTCCATCGTCGTCGGCACGACTTCGTTAATCAACGAAAATGTAAAGTTCAAATCGCTCGGTTTAGCCGTCGTCGACGAGCAACACCGCTTCGGCGTCAACCAACGCGCCAAACTCCTCTCCAAAGGCGGGGAACCGCCGCACATGTTGACCATGTCTGCGACGCCCATTCCTCGAACGTTAGCGATGACTAAGTTCGGTGAGATGGCGCTATCTGTCATCGAAGAGAAACCCGCCGGTCGTTTGCCAATCTATACGAAAGTTCTCGACCCGTCTGAACACGAAATCGCGTTCGAAGCCATCCAAGAAGAGACGCAAAGAGGCGGTCAGGCGTACGTCATCTTGCGTTACGTCTCGGACAAAGACACGGAGAAGAACCAGACCAAAGGCGCGGAGGAAGAATTCGAGCGTTTAAAGCTCAGACTTCCAAACGTCAAGTTCGGTCTCTTACATGGCCAACTCTCCTCGGAGGAGAAACAAAACGCTCTGGATCTCTTCGCCAAAGGCGAAACGCAATGTCTCGTCGCCACCTCCGTCGTCGAAGTCGGCGTGGACGTCCCAAACGCTTCTTTAATCGTCATCGACGCCTCTGGTGGCGGTGGATCTGGAGGTTTCGGTCTCGCCGCTTTGCACCAACTCCGCGGCCGCGTCGGTCGCGGCTCTCGCCAGTCCCGGTGCTTCCTCTTAAACACGCCGAACCCGGACGAAGACCGCGAAGAGCGCGCTCGCGACCGCCTCACCGTCCTCGAAAAAACCAACGACGGCTTCCGCGTCGCCGAATCAGACTTACAACTTCGCGGTGCCGGCGATCTGTGGGGTTCCAAACAATCCGGAAACAGCGTCGAGTTATTCCACGCGAGCTTAGCGACTGATTTATATTTACTCGAAAGCGCTCGCAAAGCCGCCGCGGAACTCGTCGCGGCGAGCGAAGTCGAAGCAGAGACGACGGCGATGATGAAATCCTTACTCCCCGCGCCCGTGCAAATCGCGTTAGAGAAGAGGGCGGTTGTCGATTTGAGTTTAGAGGCGAAGTTTTAATAATTATCATCCTCTAATACGCGTCCATCGATGGTCACACTAATATGTGTTGCTACTGCTGCTGCTGCTGTTTGAAGTTTTAATTATCATCATCTAAGCGTCGATCGATGGTCACACTAATATGTAATATGTAGGTAATATGAAATGAAGAGTTCTAAATTTCATCCATTTTTTTCCTTCACTGCTTCACAAAAAACACGTGGAATACATTAAATCACATCACAATGGGTTGCGTCTCGTCCTCTTTGAAGAACGGTGAAGGTGGTGGTGTTTCCTCTTCTTCGGGTGGAAAGAGCAGGTTCACGCAGACAACAACAGACGCGGTTTCGAATGCTTTGGGTGAGCGCACGTCGTCGTCGTCCTCCTCTAGGGAAGATGTTCTCAACGCTTTGGGAACAACAACAACGGTTTCCAATCCCTCGTCTATGTCGGATCGGAAGAGCGGGAACTTGAGCAGCATGAACAGCGAAAAGAACAACGCAAAGAATAAGAAGAATAAGAAGAACAAACAGCAAAAGCAGCAGCAGCAACAACAACAATCACAACAACAACAACAGAGACGAGGGATATTAAAAAGCGCGAGTCACGATCGGTTCCAAAATCAAACGCCGCCTCCGTCGCCAAATTACGAGTTTTTATTGTCCAACGCGGTGAGTTTGCGGGAGGACGATATCTTAAGTATGAGCAACGCGAGTCGATTGAAGAAAGCCGGAAGCGCTGGGGCGTTACAGATTGACCTCTCTCGAGTGCACGAGAACGATAGGAATGGCAGCAGCAGCAATAATACTAATAACAACAACAACAACTCCGTGGATGAGATGACGACGACGAGCGGTGCGTCCAGTCCGGAGAGAAATGTCGAGTCGAACATTTTCTCGAGACTCCCTCCGTCGCCGACGAGGACGAAAAGTGGCGTGAAGCGGATATCGTTCGCGACAGATTTAGCGGACGTGATGGAAGACGACTCGCTGGTGGAGGAAGAGGAAGAGGAGAAGACGAGGCACTGGTCGACGAGTTTATTTCGAGGGAGTAAGAGAGATAGCGAGGATTTAGCGAAGGAGATTGCAAACGTGAAGAGAGGAGGAAGCGGAGGGAATAGTAATAGTAACAGTAATAAGACTCTCAGATCGAAGAATAACGGCGGTGGTGGCATTATTAATGTCGATAATTCGTTCTCGTTGGAAGATATCGACGTTTCGAAAATGTTTGAAAACGAGGACACGGAAAACAGCGGAGGAACCGATACCGCCGGCGGTAACTTTGAAGATGAAGACTACGAGGAAGAAGAGTATTGGTTTCACGGGATTTCTGTGAGTACGCAGAGAGCGCGGTCGGAGGTGTTGCACGCGCGATTGCAAGCCGCGGAAGGCGAGACGGAACGTTTGCGAGAGAACTCGAACGATAGTAGGAAAAAATTAGTGGAATTGATCATCTCGACTGGAATCACTCGGGAAGAGTTGCAGCCGGAAATTGAAGATTTGAGAGAAGAAATTCGTAAAGGTAAAAAAACGAGACGGACGAGAAGCGTGGAAACGATGGACATTCAAGAGGAGGAAGGAGAGGAGAGGCCGTTCGTATACGACAGCGAGCGAATTTCAAACTTGTTGCACAACTTTTTAGAAAAGATTGAAAGCTACGATTCAACCACCTCCACGGCGGCGAGCGGAGGTTCCTCTCCAACCAACACCGGTAATGCCACGTCGCCTCCGCGAGAGCGACAGCAACCCGTCGCTTTGACTATTTTGACGCACTGGGCGAGAACCGGCGACGCCGAAGCCGCGTTATCGAGAGCAGAGTTGGAAAAGTCGCGTTTGGCGCACTCGAGTGCAAAATGGACGTTACAATCCGCCATGCAAGCGGTAAAAGATACCATGACACGAGAAACCGTCGTGAAGGAGAAACTGAAGCGTCGGCAAAAGATTTTGGAGATTGCGACCAAAAGGAGAGAGTTAGCGAACGAAGATTTGAAAACGGCCGAGAATCGATTGGAGCGCGCGCAAGAAATTCGAACAGATATGAACGTCGCACTGGCGAAAGCCGTCGGAGATTTTGAAACGTCCAAAGCCGCTCTGGTATTGTGGAAGAAAAGGCGCAACGGCGCCATGATGACGTTTAAAGATGCCATTAACGAACTGACCGAGGAAACGGTCATTGAAGTTAATTCTAAAACGAAAGAGTTTGTCACCAGAGCGACGAAAGCGTCCGAGGCGTTATCCTTAGCGTACACTGCGTTATGCAATCGATTACAAAGAGCACTGGATGAAGGTTCGAGGCATCGCCCAGAGCCAAAAGACGAACAAAATTCGCGCGCGTTGAACAACGACGCTCGAGCGGCATTCGTTGCGCACAATCGCGCGGAGCAAGCCATGAACGCGCCAATTTCATTACATTTTGCCAAACTCAACGCGTTAGAATCCTCCACCAGACACTTGTTAGCCGAGTGCGAAGAGGAGGTCACCAAAGGCATCTCGCAATTTTACGAAGCCTTTCGCGTTGAACGAGAAGCGAGAGAGAAATCGGAAACGGCAAACTTGGACGCGAAGATTTGCGAGACGACTTTAGAAGTTGCGCAGTCGTACGCGCGAACCGCGGACAGAGCGTACGACGACGCTTTGTATTTCGCGCAAAGTACCATGGAACAAGAAATTCAAGAAGTAAACGAAGCTATGATTGTGACCAAACGTCGATTGGAGGAAGCGAGAGAACACGAGCGTTCAGCGCAAGCGCAATTGTCCGAATCGATTGCGAAATGGGGTAAAAAGAAAGCGCTGATGGGTAAAGATAACGCCAAATCTCCATGGAGAGCTGTCACGAGAGCAGTGAACGACGTTCACGATCTTTCCACCGTCATCCGTGGACGAGAGATGATTGCAAAACCCGAGGACGATAAGGTACCGTTTCCCGTGCATTATTTGAAGGACGAAGACGGGGTCATGAAGACGCAACTGAGCATGGAAAGCATTCCGGAAATGCACAACAACTCAAAAGTTTCGTTCAACATTTCCGAAAGTCTTTTACACAGGTCGATTTCCAACAACAGTAACAACGCTTTGATAGCCATGCAACAACAACTCCAAAGCGGCTCTCCTTCTGCGGCTGCTGCAGCCGCTGCGAATGGAGAACAAGGCGTCAACGGTTTGACGCTTCGACAGACGGACTCGCAAGCGTCCATCGCCTCCACCAACTCCGACCTCGAAAATCTCATGCAAACGTTATCGGGTGGGAGTTTAACCGCACCGGAAGCAAAGAAACGAGCGACTGTGCTCGATAAAATAGATAAGCAAGCGGTGGAATTCGAGAACGAAGCGGATGTAGTTCGCGCGACGCGCTTGGTCGAATTGAAAGCTCGAGAATCGGTGGAAGATTTTAGCGGGCACGCCCATCAAACCGGTACGTTCTATTGAAATTGGTTGCATCTATTGTGTGCATAGCCTTATAATTGTGTGTGTGTATATATATATCATTATTTTGTATGTCATTATTATTATTAACATTGTACCCGTGTAGGTGAACAACAACTCCCTTTCTTTTTCTCACATCATAAATATGTGCGCATGAACGCGCACACACACTCATTTCCCTTCTTCATCTTTATTATATCAATTACGCTTTGATGTCAAACGCCACGCCAGTCTTGTACGTCTTGCTCGCCAAGTGCGCTTGCACCACCACGTTCGCTTTCGCGCCGTCGCAAATCGAAAGCTCCTTCGCCAAATCCACCGTGCCTTGGCTGTTGTACACCGCGCGCGCCCCGGAGTTGGAGTTTTGCAAACCAACCGCGTACGCCAAACTCCCCGAACTTCTCCCGACGACGCACTCAATCGCACCGTTCACGTCTGAATTTAACTTTGAGCTCATTCCAAACTTTAACCGGTCGAGACCGTTATCGGCGGCTAAGGCGTAGGTGGTATCGCCTTGGCATTTTTGCAAGGCGACGCCGTACGACTGCACTTGCCCTGAGGTTGTCACCGTGCCATCCAAACCAACGACCGTCCCGTTGCCCAAAATATCCGAACACACGTTCACAGATATCGCGTTTGGCGATGGTAACGCCATTTCGCACTTGACCCCAACGCCTCCGGTTGCGTATTGCGCGCACGCTTTTTCCAGAACGTTCGCTTTCAATGCACCAATTTTGCACACGTCCCCGGTCTTCAATTCAACCTTCATCCCGTTCAAAATAACATCCGTCGCCGTCAACGTCGCCAAAACCGTTTTCACGTTCGCGTCTAAAACGATGTCCGCTTTGATGCCGTCGATGACATCTCGCGCGATGGTCGTTTTATTGCTCAACGAGTTCGTGTTGGTGCTGATGAGAGTTTCCGATTTGAATGGGACTGTTGTTGTTGAACTGTTGATGGTGATTTTATCGCTCAATTTCAAATCTTTCGTGAGGACGTTGGAGATGGATTTGCCGATTTCGGAGAAATACGTCGTCATAATGTTACGATAGTATAATAATAACGTGAAATATAACACTTCTTCGCGCAGAGGTCAGATAGATTTTGCTCTCTCGTTTGATGTGATACAAGAAGCAAAAGCGAGAAAAGTGAAGGGGAAGAATTTTTGCTGACTCATAAAAAAAAAATAGAGACCCCTTCAAAGGGGGAAAACAGTCAAGTCCTCTCGATTTTTCTGTCGCGTAACGTAAATACCTCTTTTCAAATTCGCAGAGGTAGATGATATGTGATGTATATATAGTAAAGTGTAATAAATTAAAAGTAATCTCCTCTCGTTGTTTTCGAGCGATGATGTTATTTTCTATGTTTGTTCTGGTGTTATAATATACGCGAGGTACTTTCTTCTCGCGGCGAAATATCTCTGGTATCTTTATCTTCGTCCGGGTCCCGCTCCCGCGCCGTAATAGCCTCGGCTCACCGGCGGAGTCGTTCCGTATTGCTGCGAGGAATACTCTCGAGTGGTGGTTTGACCGCCTTTCGTTTCCGAACTTTCTCTATACAACGGCCTGCTCTCGTCGTTGTTGTTCACTCCACCCCCGTAACCCCCGCTACTTCTATTGTTCTTTTGTCTCAATCGATACCGAACGAAGCGTCGGTACATCGAGCGCAAGGTCAAGTAGATGATAACGACAGCTAAACCACCCATGATGGCACCGGTGATACCGTCGGATTCGCTAATGGTCAAATGAAACGTGTCCACGAGCCAGTCACGGAGGCCTTCGAAGACAAACTCGATTTTGTTGGCGGTCCAGTGGATGGCGTTGCGCACTGGTTCCGGGAGGAAGCTAAAGAATTCGTCGTATTTGTTCTTCCGTTGTTCGATTAAGGTAACATCGACATCCGAAGCTAAAGCCGGGGCGCCAGTCGCTTGGAGTCGAGCGACTATGGCGCCGAGGACGTCTGGGTCGGAGAAGCGTTCAGCGATGAGAAGCTCTTTCGAGTCCACGTCGGGGGTTAAGACAACCATGCGGATTTCCGTGGCAGTTTCTCCATCAGTCGCAGCGGTCGCAGTAGTTGTTTCTTCGGTGGTGGATGCGGCGAAGTTTTTGGCTTTAGCCATAGCCATAGGTTTTGCACCTGATGGTTTTGCGGAGGATGAAGAAACCTTGTCCTTGTTCGTCAAAGACATCTTCATCGAGGAGGGTTTCATCGACGTAGTCGGAAGCGCAAACGACATCGAAGTGCTCTTTCGGTTCGCCACGGCAGCGTTCAAAGTCGCATCTTTCTTTGCTTTCACTTTCTTGATGTACTCGTTCAAGTAGTCTCTGTCGTCATCGTTCGTCTTTTCCTTGAGCGCCTTTCTCGGACCGCTGGAAGAAGACGACGACGAAGTAGAAGCGCCAAGCTCAGGTCTAGATTGCGCCAAACCGAGCGCGGCGGCGTGGCGTGCAATAGATCGGCTTCTCAACACCGCTTCTTTCGCTCTCGATTTGACATCCGCTACGCCATCCTTCGGTGCTTTCGCCAGGGTTGCTTCTTCGCCGATGACGGAATCGCGAACGGAAACGAGGATGACATCTTCAAGATTAGCGTCCACTGCCTGGGCAAAGATGCCCTTTGCGGCGATTTCGTCCGTCTCGGTAAAGTTCGCCGCCGTAACGCCTTTCAAAAGAAGCTTGGTTTCTACGGCTTTGCCTTCGTCGACGGCGAGCAACGCAGCTGAGATCTCATCGATCGGTTCTTGCACCGGATACGCCTCGCCCGTTTTGACTCCTTTCGCTTCCGATTCGCGAATAAGGTCGATGCCTTTCGACGCGCTGACATCGACTTCAACAACTGGGTCGTTAAGATCAACGACGCTGTTCGTGTCTCGATTCTTCATAGTCGTTACGACGGCTTTGTCTTCGTTCGCATTCGTCATGGCGTCTGCAACCGCCGCCGGCGTACCCGCTGGCACTTCAACTTCTTCGTCGTTGCTGGAGAAGTTTAAGATGCTGCTCGAATCATCGTCGTCGCTGCTGCTGCTGCTGCTGCTACTACTCGAAGTCGTCGAGGAGGAGGACGAAGAGGACGAAGTGGACGACGACGAAGGAGAAGAAGTGTAACTCGAAACGCTCGAGCTCGAATCCGTCGGAAACGAAACTTCAGACTTCAACACAGTTTGCACCTCGTTCTCGCTGTCTTCTGCCGTCGAGGCGAGATCTTCGTCGCGCGTGTCTTGGTCATCGATGACCTCTTTCAACACTTCTTTCGATTCTTCGATGGCTTCATCGATGTCCTCGACGGTCGCGGCTTTGTTCGTGTACGGCGTACCCGTGGCGTCGAGGTTTTCCTTCTCAGCCTCGATTTCCTCGGCGCGGTGTTGCAAGTTCTCCTCTTGGAGCTTAAACACTTCACTCATGGCGTTCGCTTCTTCGACCAACTCGATCTTTTTGTTGAGCAAGTCCAACTCCGCCAACTTGGCTTGTCTTTCATCCATTTCGTCGACGGTTTCGCCGAGCGTTTGAATCTCTTCAATCAACTTCTCCTTTTCGGCGTCGTAGGAAGACAACTGCATTTGCAAACGCGAATTCTCCGCCGCTAACACTTCTTTCTCGGAACTAACTTGCGCTTCTTCGCTTTGCACTTGGCTGATCGTGACCTTATCCGTCGTAATCTCCGCATTTGCGTCGTCCAATTGCTTGGATAAGTCTTCGACGTCGTCTTTGTAGTTCTCGGCGTCGTCCTTCGCGCCCTTGTAGTCGGAATACACCTCATCAATCTGCCCTTTGGCTTCGTCCAACTCGTCGTCTTTATCCTCTAAAGCAGCTTCGGCTTCTTCCAACTTGGATTGCAACTCTTCAATCTGCGAGGCTAACTCTTCTGCTTCGGAGGTGTCCGGCTGCGGCACACCCGCGGCGTCTGCTTTCACCGCCTCAGACGCATCGTTCAACTCGCTCACTTTGACCGCCAACTCTTTGTACTCTGATGAGCTGGAAGACATCTTCGACATTGCGTTTAACACTTCCGTTTGCTCCGTCATGATTTCATTTTGCGCGTTGATTGCTTCCAACTTCGTTGTCAACTTTTCCAACTTATCCTCCAACTCCGGTTCCGTCAGCGGCTCTTCCGGTTGAATCGCGTCCAGCTTGGTTTCCGTGAGCATCTTTTCTTGTTCCGCGATGCGAATCTCTTGTTCGATTTCCTCGACTCTGTTTTGCGCTTCCTCGATCGCGACTTGCTCCTCCAAAGTGTTGTTTTCGTCCTCGACGTCTTCCAACTCCTTTTTGATCTCGTCGCAATCGTCTTGATTCATCCCGGCTTTCGCTTCGCGCGTGTCCTTGGGCGTAAATCGGCTCATGATTGAAGCAACTTTCGGTCGCACGGACGTGTGCGACATTGAAAATGGGTTCGTCGCGTACGGGTGCGCGACGGAGACTTTCGACGATGTTGATCGAGTAGCGTAGCCCGTCGACGGTTTACCCGAGGAGGACGAGGCATCGCTCGATCTCGAACTGAACATGTTCGCGTACTTGGCCGCGATTGAGTTCTTGTTCGATGACGCCGATTTACCAGACGTCGATGCGTCGCGACTGTACAGAGATCGAGCCGACGAGGTCAAATCCGAGTGTAAAGACGGGGCCGCCGCCGTCGCCGACGACGCCGACGACGACGAAGACGTAGAAGCATACGCAGACGTAGCGCGTGGTCTCAAATACTTTTGCGCAATCGGTGACAACGAACGCATAGAGTGCGAAGTCGTGATCGGCACGTATTTCGACTTTTCGGAAGCCGCTGCAGTGGAAGAAGTAGATTCATTCGAACCCGTCGCTGCAGTTTTCGTCGTCGACGACAAAGACTTCTCCGTCTCTTCGCTCGCCTCTTTCAAAAGCTTCTCGGCTTCGACTTCCATGTTCACGGAAGAAGAAGTTAAAGAAGAAGAAGAAGCTTTGGTTGGGGCAATTGGCTTCGTCTCCACTTCACCTTCCAACTCCTCCCCATTCACCGTCTTCCCAGACTTCAAGGAGGACTTCAAATCCTCCAAAGACGGATCTTCGTCCACGCGCGCGTCGAGCGCCGTTTTCACCGCCGAGGAGAGATCGCCGCCGCCCGAAGACGAAGAACCCGAGGAAGACGAAGCGGCTGAACTCACGGCTTGTGAACTACTACTCTTCGCGGAAAAGTACGCGTCCAGCGCGTCCTTATCCGAAATATTACTCTCGTCAATCTTTGTTGTTCCCGACATACTCGTCTTCGATGATCCGTCATCTTCGTTTTTCCGCGCTGAAAACTCCACCTTCTTCTTTGCCTCCTCCGCGGTCTCATCATCATCATCATTCGACGATAATGACTCGGACAACTTCTTCTCCTCGGACACTTTGCTGTTACTCGCATCGTCAAAATTAAAGTACCCGTCCAGCTTTTTCATCGTCTCGTCCGTCTCTCGATCATCTCGCGCTCTCTGTTCGTCTCCGTCTCGAGAGAGCGATTCGATCGTCGTCGAACCCAATTTTCCTTCCGCAGTAATAATAGCGGGTGCTTTCGGCGGCACCAAAACATCGCCGAGTTTGCTTTTGTTGCTCTCATATTTGCCTCCTAACGACGCCACGTCTTCCTCTTCTTTCATTTGTTTGAGCGGATGATGATGCTCTTTCGTATTTCTCGACTTCAAAGAGGAAGATGATGATGATGATGATGATGAGCCGCGGACCTGATTTTCCCCAACACCATGACGACCAACATCATCTCCCGAACGATGTCGCGTCTTCGCCTCCCCGCAAGAAGAACTTAAAGCTAACGTAAAAACCCCGACCGTTAAAGACCGTCGTAAAGAAGTCTTCTTAATCGGAGAGGATCTCCTCCTCTTCGTGTTATCATCGTTAAAAGACATCTTTAAATGTTCTTTCGATAGAGAATATAATAGCGCGCTTTATTTGAGAGAAACGAAGGTGGTTTTGAAACCCGTACAAAGTGTTTAGGGTTTTTGTTAAAATTTTTGTTAAATTTTTGTTAAAATTTTTGTTAAAACCCTAAAACATACTAAAGGAAAGAAGAAGCGAAGAAAAGAGTGTAACACGACGACACAAGAATACCATGAGTGCTGCGCTGAGAAGAAACATCAGAGGTAGGATTAAGTCTTCTTCTCGTCTTCTTCTTTTCTTCTTCTTCTTTTGATGAAGACCGGATGTGATTGATGTGTTTTGTGGTGGTGTCATAATCTAAATCTCATTCTCTCTCCCCGATCCTCTTTTTATCTTTCCCGAGAGAGAATGTGCAAATCTAGTATCCATGTCGTCGGAGAACTCGTCGTCATCGGTGTAGTGTTCATCTCTTTTTGTTCTCTCATTATTGTTCACCCCGAGTGTTGATGATTTTGCTAAACGCATGCACTGATGCTCTCTTTCTCTTACTCTGATGAACACAGATGTCGCCGCACGCGCGGCGCAAAGTTTAACAACACCAAAAATACCAAGAGGGGCGGTGACAACCTTTACCACCTTTTCTTCTCCGGCAAACGAGAAAGTGGACGCGTATAAAGTCGGCGACTCCACGAACATCAAATGGCACGAAGGTTCCGTGGATGTGAAAACTCGGGAGAAAACTATGGGCCAGAAAGGGTGCGTCTTGTGGTTTACCGGTTTGTCCGGCTCCGGGAAGAGCACCGTGGCGTATACGCTCGAGCACGAGTTGTTTAAAAGAGGGAACAAAGTCGTCACTTTGGACGGGGATAACATCCGACACGGATTAAACTCGAACTTAGGTTTTACCGCGGAAGATCGCGAGGAAAATATTCGCCGCATTGGCGAGGTTTCCAAGTTGTTCGCGGACGCCGGGATGATTACGTTGGTGTCGTTTATTTCGCCGTATAAGAGAGACCGCTTGAAAGTTCGAGAACGCGTCGGGGATAAGTTTCTCGAAGTTTACATGAAGATTCCGTTGAGCGTGTGCGAGGAACGCGATCCAAAAGGGTTGTATAAAGCCGCTAGAGCTGGGAAAATTAAAGGGTTTACCGGTATCGACGATCCGTACGAGGAGCCGGAAAATGCGGAGATTGAAATGAAGGTTGCCGGGGAAGACGGAGTGTTGGCGCCGCCGCGAGAGATGGCGCAAGAAATGGTCAAGATTTTGGAACAAAAAGGGTTCTTGAGTGCGTAATTTCTTGTTCGTTATTGTTAGTAGAGAGAAGAAGAAGAAGTACCTATTATCTTTATATCTATCTATATATTAAAAGTCAACCTAATGAAAATTGTATACGTACGAACTGCCTTATTAGTTTCTCACGAAAGAACTTTGCACCCATCTTCTCCTCATTTCCGTCTCGTCTTTCCTATTCTTGATTATGCGAGCAAACTTCGTGCACTCAATCAAAGAGAAGTGCTTCTTCTTGTCGTTGTTATCGCCGCCACCGCCGCAAAAATCCTCCACTAAACCTTCGTTGCTAAAAAAAATCGAACGCGTTCGATCGCTCCGGACGTAAAAATGGTCGCCCAATTTTTGTCCGTCTCTTCGCGCGTTTTCGAAACGAACTTCCGCTAAATCGCCAACGGCGTAATCTCTGACTAAACATCTACCTTGACCATTACGTTTTAACGCGTTTGCGATGTTTTCGATGGCATTTTTGACCGTTTCTGGACTCAGCGCCGATAAGACGAAAACGCAAGTGCACACGTCCACCGCATTTTTAGGCACGGCTCCTTTCTCGCACACATCTTCCTTGGTAATGTCACACACGAACTCTCGTATCCTTAACTGGTCTTCTTTCGATAACGTTTCTTCTTTCCTTTTCCTCAAAACCTCGATCGCGTTCGCGGAATAATCGCAACAGTACACCACCGCGGTTGGGTCGTTCTTAATAATCGGAAACGCCGAATTCCCGACGCCACATCCGAGCTCTAAATAGACCCTGTTTTCCTCCGGCAACGGTTTCACTTCCACTTCATCTTTCGTCGTGCTCTTCATAACTTCGCTCGGCTCTGCCGTCGTCGTGTCAAACTCGTCCACTTCGATGTGTTCCGGCATCGGTTCCTCCGTCTCTCTCCATTCTGGTTTACGAAAACACTCCGGGAACTCGCGGTAAAACCACTCGCGGTCGTTGAAGAAGTTCCCCTTGTGCGTCTTGTAAAACCGGTCCCAGTTCTTCGAGGCTTCGTGCTCGTACTTTTCCACCCAGAACTTTGACGCTTGGAACTTGTCCCGTTCGTAAAACGACGACATCTGCGATTCGTTCGATTTGCGTGAGGTCGTTCGCTCGGCTTCTCTCCAAAACCAAATGCTCCCCCAATACACACACACACACACGCACACACAATCGCTCGTAACTCTACTAACAATAAATCCTCCTCAACGAGAGAACGCGTGATTATTTAGATGCTGACGATTAAACCTCTCCTCTCTTCTCCTTCTCTCGCCAAATCTCGCAGCACTTGTCGTATCGGTCGATGCTTTTCCTGCACAATTCAAAGTTCACCGTCGAGCTAGACACCAAAGACTTCGTCGTCGGTAAACTCGCGATGCACTTTTGAATGTTGCACGCCAAAGCTTTGCACTTGATTTCGCAAATATCCGCGTCTTTTCGAGGTTTCTTCTTTGATTTTTGGTACACGAACGGCGTGTCGATGGCCATTTATGTGCGCGGCGTGGGTGCTTTTGAAGACTTTTCCCGGGAAAGGAAAAAATTGGTGTTTTGTTGTGCGAAACGGCTTCAACATCGCACACAAACTACTGGTTACAACTGTGTTATTACAACTTTGTTCATCTATTCTCTACCTATTCAGATTATATAATTCTACGTCGTCTATGTGTTCTGTTCTTTTCTTCGATACACGTGACTCTTCGAGACGACGAGATCCAAGACGACGTCCCATGGATCGAGCGGGATTTCATCCGCATCGACTATTTGCGCGTCAAACGCGAGTCCGATTTTCACCGCCTCTCTCCCTTTCCCTTCGCTCAAAAACTTATCGTAATACCCTCCACCTCTCCCTAACCGTTTACACGTCTCGTCGAACGCTAAACCAGGCGTGATGACTACATCTAACTTCTCGTCCTCCTTCAAATCCGCCACGTCTTCGCGCGGCTCGTTCGTCCTCCAATCCAACTCCGTCGGCTCCATAATCCCCATCGTTCGCTTCTCCAAGTCCTTCTCCACGTCTCGAATGCGTAAAAACCGAACGTTTGAGTTTTTATCGTCCACGATTGGAACGTACACTTTCCTTTCTTCTCCTCCGAATTCATCCGATGATGAAGAAAAATCGAGTTTCAAAGCCTCGCGAATCAACACCGAGCAATCCACCTCGTGCAACTTCGGGTGCGCGATGTACACGCACATCGTCCGCGCGTTTTTGAACGCATCTAATTCTAAAACTTTCTCGCAAATCGCTGTCGAATCTTGTCTCTTCTTCTCTTCTTCTTGAGAAAAGGTTGCTTTTAATTTCGACTTCACGTTCGCTCGCACCCGCTGCTTCTTCTCTTTCTGTTGTTGTACCAAATGATCATCATCGTCCATCATATTCGCCGACAAAGACGACGACGAGACACTCCTTCTCGAATAATATCTCGCCGCGGAAGCAGCAACACGAACCCGCGACAAAAGCATACACAAACAGAGAGTATATGTGCCCGCAAATAAGAATTCCCCGCTAAAAAAGTGGCGACGTTTTCCCTAAAAAGGTCCCGCGGGGCAAATTTCTCTTCATTAGTATTCCATTAGTGTTGCGTGTCCGGCGGTTCTCTTCTCCGTTCGATAGAGAGAGAAGAGCAACAGGAACACGAATAATGGTGTACGCGTATAACCTGCCCAATTTAGGCGGCGGGCACGGGTATGCTGATTATTATTCGTATTCCAGCAGCGCGTATCCAAATCTCGGAAGCGGACAACACGTGAGCTCCCCGAATAACTTCATTCATGGCGGAGCATCATCATCAGCGCATAACACGCATTTTCATTCAAAAACAACAAAATACCCATTCGCTGGCCTGGA
>Ga0302137_1000427_pt1 | contig 18191 bp, 15 predicted proteins | sample CBN3_SCM_MG_FD_203127 | JGI IMG/M metagenome (GOLD analysis project Ga0302137, IMG submission 203127) | Marine microbial communities from Western Arctic Ocean, Canada - CBN3_SCM | ecosystem: Environmental > Aquatic > Marine > Oceanic | place: Canada: Western Arctic Ocean | collected 2017-09-15 | reverse complement strand
CGAGCGTCAAAAATGCAAAGACTGAAGGGCATTAAAACTAGAACTTTTAAGATCAACTGCATCGCTAACTCACTTTCTTTCGTTGCGGGTGGTGAAATTTAAGTCGGCTAGGTTAAGAGCCGATAAAGAATCTCGATGGCGAAGGCCATACTGCCTCCTGTATTACAGTGCGCGTTAGGACCAAGACAGGTCTTCAAGCGCCCTTGCCTACTGGCTGCGCGCTGGATTGCGCGCGGTCGGACTAAAATCGGTCTCCCTCGTTTTTTCAGATCACTTGGCCGCATAATTCGGGCTGGAAATTAAAACGAAAAGCATCGTGCAAGGCGCCTCGGAAACATTTCTCCAGGCATGCGCGGTTGCGCGTTGCACGACAATGTCGCCTTGTTCGAGTGCGACGGTGCCTAAATCCAGCTCTAAATTAATGTGGCCCGACAGAACGAGGCCGTAGTCGATGGTGGGCGTCGTGTGCATCCCGGGACGCGCCGTCTCCATGGCGTTGCCAGCATCAATCGTTGCGGGGACGGCATTTGAGCTGCCGGGTTTAGGTGCTTGCGGGTCTTCGGTTGAAAGGTAAAGACGCGAACGATTGAGCCATTCAAGGGCGGACTCAGCGTAAAAATGTCCGCCTCTGCCGGATCTGCCTCACAGTTTGGGTCGTTTATGGCTGGATCATCCCGCCAAATTTCTTCATCAACGAACTCGCCCAGATCAACAACCCCAGGCGTTGGGCCATCATGCCTAAAATAAGATTGGCCCTGCTCGTTATTCGCCGTGACGATTCTTCTCGTAACCATGGGCTGCTTGCGCTTTCGTGATCCTCGTTGCAATGAGATTGTCATATTACCGACCGGATTCCTATTAACCCGGATAACGGGGCATTGGCGACGGGGTTCGTTCCGCGCTGGTTTTGGCGGCGCTGCTGTTTATCGAAAAACGGTGGTGCCCTTTTTAAGGACTAAGATGCAAAGCCCTACCGCGCCATAGCTGATAAGCGCCAGGTCGAAAAGATCAAACCGATCGATCGTGCCTAGTTGGACAATTAGATCATTCATCGTTTCGAGGATCGGCGAGAGACATAACGCAATCCCGGTGATTAAGGCGCAGAGTGAAGCCCACAATCTTCTTTTCATATTCTCAGCGGCTTGCGCTTGCGTAATGAGCATCAAGGTGTAAAAGCTAAACAGTTCTTTATTGCTTTGCGGGTAGGACCTAGCCTTTTCGTTTTGGATGATTGCGTCAAAGGCGTTCATTTTAATTTCTCCAAAGCCCGGCTGATCTTTGATTTCACAGTCCCGGATTTTAGATCTAAAAATTCGGCAATTTCATCGGTTTGGTACTCGTAAATGTATTTCAGCGTGAACAGGATCTGTTCCTCCGTGGTCAAGGGTTTAATGAGATTGAAAAAATCGGTATCGCCTTCCAGGTGGGGTGAATAGCTTGGTTCATGACCCGCTTTTAAATCGGTGTACTGCTTTTCTTTTTGAATCATGCTCTTGAAGCAGTTGACGGTAATGCCAGTAAGCCAGTGTTTATAAGACTTGTTCGAATCGAAGCTGCTGAGGTAGGTGTAAGATTTAAGAAAACTTTGCTGAGCGATGTCCTCAGCCAGTTCTCGTTTGCCATGCGTCAATCGCATGCACAATCCAAATAGATAATCAGCATATCGTTGAATGAGCAGCCCATAATGATGGGCGCCCCCGCGCCGGGTTCTTCTGATGAGTTCCTCATCGGTCACCTTCAAGATCTGTCGCCATCAAGCCTCATTGGCGAGGTTCTTTTTCGTCGCGTAAACGCCATAGCCGAGTAGGGCGGTACCGATTGACGCGACCAGTAGGCCGGACGCCCAAACCACTTGGTTATCGAGTCCAAATAGGCCCAACAATACGACTCCGATTCCGATTCCGGCAAGTATGATGCCGCCTCGAACATCGTTTTTTTCTTCGTTTGTTTCTTCTTTGTAGCCTGGCAGGCTACGCAATAATTCCGGGGATAAGGTTTGACCGCTGTCGATTAATTTTTGTAACGAGGCATGAAATTGTGCCTGTTTCTTATTGTTAAAGTACAGCACGATCAAAACGATAAATACGGGCATTCCGAAAACGCCTACGATGCCAAAAATTGGGACGATTGAATCGATCAAGCTTTCCATTTCATTTTCCTTTATGTCTTAAGTTAAGTGCGGGTTTCTAAAGACATATACTTTGATGAGCCTAAAAAGGTTGCAAAATTTCTGTATTAAATGCTTTGGAGGTCTTTGCTTGCCCGGATTCTCGAGCCCGGTGGCGGTTAAAGGCCGGCTCACGAATGCAATTTAACGCAATTGCGCTAGCTGCGTCCTAACAGCGATTGCGCGATGATTGGGTTTCTTAGGCGGGTGGTTTGTGGTTTGTTGTTTGTCGTGGGTGTTGGTCGGGTTCGTGTGGCCGCGTAACCCGGCGGGGGTCTAGCCAGTGCTAGGCGGGATCCATCGGTCACCAAAATCATTGGCTGCTGAATCGCCTTCCTTCGAGGTCCAATAGATCAGAACGATGATCCCTAAAAGTGGCACGAGCGCCAGAAACCACCACCAGCCGCTGCGATTGATGTCGTGTAGTCTTCTTGCCGCGACCGTGGTGCTGGGGACAAAAATCAGGACTGATATGAGGTTGGTAAAGTTCTGTGACTGATAAACAATTTCTAAAGACGCGTCAATGGCGATGGCCGGCAAGTACAGCAGTGTGCAAAATAAAGAAAAGTACCAAAACTCCTGCCGGGTGGCTCGACCTGAAAAGCGGAAGGCTTGCTGCAGGCAACGCGTGATAGATTGTTTGAACGTAATAGGAAGATCCTCTTGGCGTCGATGGCGCCGTTCGTGGTGGTTGTCATGCTAACAAAGCCAACCGGTCCACCGTCTAGGCCCCGGTCAGGGCTGGCCTGCAATCTTAGTCGGTCACTGTGTTACTGGGTGCAACGCCCGGGTTTTAAACAAGGCCCTGTCGCCCGGCGCCTAGACCCAGTAAGTTTAGCCGATAAAGCGCGCCGCAGAGGTTAATGATTGCGTTGTGGTGTAACCCCAGGCCACGGTTGTGCCGGGTCAAGGCCGTCACCGAAAAAGCTAAAGTGGGCAGGATTTTCAAGGTGCTAGCATGGCCAATGTACCCCTCGATGCTGGCAATTGGGCAGGTCCCTACGCTGACGTTACGCGCCTGCGCCCAGCGTCTGGTTGCCAAAGCATCCAGAGCAGGATCTCGCTAGAGCAACCGGGCAAGACTGCAAAGGCTTAAGGCGTAACAGGTCGCGATAAGTCCAAGTTCGAGCATGGTTTCATAATTTCAGTGGCACTTCTTCCGGGGTGCAACGGCCTCTGAAATGATCAAGTACAGCGAAAGGATAATCTGGCAGGGCCCTGCGCCGCACGGTGTCGTGCGCGGTCACGACAAAAGGCTGTGTACCCAAGGCCAGAGCCCGAGTGCGCGATGGTTCGAATGTGATGCCGTCCTGCAAGCTGCACATAGCGCAACGGCCTCAGTCGCCGATAGTGGCCAGCAGGTCGTCGGGTGCATTACTGGTTTTGGGTTTGGGCATTTTTTATTCTAAGCCGTGTTGAGATCGCGGCCATTGATGCGAGCAGCCATTTCAGCGGGTTTAATCTGTTGTTTAGCAAGACGCATTGGGCCTTCGGAACCCGAAGAATCGGGTGGTCCGGTCCTGCTTTGCGGGTAGAGACGGGCCTCGAGCGCACAAAATGTGCTGCGCCGGTTCCAGGGCGCAACGCGTGAAATTTTAGTCGCATGAAGACGCGATCCAGGATTGCCATTCCGTTCGCGCTGACACCAGACGCCGTCTTATCGCTCGTGTAGACGGGATACGGCAAAATAGCTGGGATGTGGCGGCGGTCTTAGAAAACTTCGCTGGGCAGATTTGCAACACAGTTCCAACCCAGTTCGGGATGGTTTATGTTGTTGTCATAACCTTGCAGTAGGAAAACCAAATGGGTGAAATAGCATTGTCACGGATCGTGGCTTATTGGGCGGCGCGTCAACCGATGCGAGTTGCCATTTATCATGAAGGTGAAACGATCACTTGGTCGGAACTGGAGTGGCAAACCAATCGCCTTGCTCGATACTATGAGGGCTTGGGTGTCGGCCAGGATGATTTTGTGACCATTGCGCTGCCCAACGGTATTGAGTTTTTCAAGGCAACCTTCGCCACTTGGAAGGTTGGGGCAACGCCGCAACCGGTGTCAGCTAGACTGCCTAAATTTGAAAGGGACCAGATCATCGAGGTGGGTGCACCAAAGCTCATAGTCGGCGTTGACGACGATGACCAGCCTGGAACGCAATGCCTACCCGTGGGGTTTGAGCCGCCTGCAGACCTGAGTGGGGAAGCCCTCGATGAGCGCATTGCCGCATCGTTTAAGGTCATGACGTCGGGCGGTAGCACGGGTCGGCCCAAGTTGATCGTCTCGGCAACCCCGGCTGTGTTTAATCTTGACCAAGAGCTCCTTCAGATCAAATTGCAGGGCTCCATGCTCATTCCGGGTCCGCTGTACCACAATGGCCCCTTCCTGTGGGGCCTGAACGCGCTGTTTCGGGGCAATCAGGTCACGGTGACCACTCGCTTCGATGCGGAACAGACCTTGAGCCTGATCGACGCTCAAAAGGTGGATATTGTCTACATGGTGCCGACGATGATGCAGCGCATCTGGAACCTGCCGACCGAGGTGCGCGAGCGTTATGACCTGTCGAGTCTTGCGGTGCTATGGCACCTGGCTGCACCGTGTCCAGCTTGGTTGAAACAAGCCTATATTGAATGGTTGGGCGCCAGTGTGATCTGGGAACTGTATGGCGGAACCGAAGGCCAAGGTGGCACGATGATTACGGGCGAGGAATGGCTGCTGCACCCTGGTTCGGTGGGTAAACCCAATCCAACCTGTGAAATGATCATTGTTGATGAGCAGGGTAAGTCTCTGCCGCCAGGCGAAATTGGTGAGGTGTTCATGCGACCGCTTACCGGCCAAGGCAGTACCTATCGCTATATCGGTGCCGAAGCCAAAGCGATCGACGGTGGTTTTGAGAGCATCGGCGACATGGGGTATTTTGATGTGGCCGGCTACCTATACCTGGCCGATCGCCAAACCGATATGATTCTATCGGGTGGCGCCAACATCTACCCGGCCGAGGTTGAGGCGGCTATCGATGCTTTCCCAGGGATCAGATCTTCAGCGGTGATTGGCTTGCCGCATGAGGACCTCGGCAATTATGTTTATGCCATTATTGATGCCCCCGCCAATGACGTGGAGGAAGCGGCGCTGCTGGCACATCTCCAGGACCGCTTAGTGGGCTACAAGATTCCCAGAACGATTGAGTTCTCAGCGGCGCCACTACGCGACGATGCCGGCAAGGTGCGCAGAAAATCCTTACGGCAGGAACGATTGGAGGCCCCATAGATGGACGTCAGCTCGATAACAGGCAATGAGATCCTGCAAATGCTATTAACGATCCATATCCTAGCGGGCGCGGTCGCGCTGCTCTGTGCTGCTTTGGCGATTTCATTTGAGAAAGGTAAAAAGCGCCACATACTGGCAGGCCGAACCTATTTTTGGTGCATGGTTGCGATCTTTCTAACAGCGATTCCAATGTCGATGATGACGGGCAATATTTTCTTGTTTCTCATCGCGATCTTTTCGTTTTATTTGGCGTTTTCGGGTTTGCGGTTTGCAATCAATCGAAAGGGGATTGCAACGTCTTTAGACTGGATGGCGGTTTGCTTCATGATGTCATCAGGCGTTGGCATGTGGGTGCTGGCTGCCATTTACTTTGTAGACGATAATCCGCAAACCATCACGCTGTTGGTTTTCGGCTTGTTAGCGTTGATATTGGGGTATCGCGATTTTAAGAGTCATAAGCATCAAACCGCCACGGGCAAAGAAAGAATCGCCAAACACCTAAACAATATGATGGGGGGCACCATCGCGGTGATTACCGCGGTGCTCGTGGTGAATGTCGACTTAGAGCCGGTCTGGGTGTGGTGGGTGCTGCCAACGGGTTTGATTACGCCCGTTATTTATTGGTGGACCGCGAAAGTTTTGAAGTGATATCGCGCGCGATAAAGCACCTGGCAGCTTTGTCTGGGCGCGACTGAGCTTTTTGAATGGGCGGCGTTACCGCGCCCTCATTAGGTCAATAAGTGACGTTGGTGCGTAGCAATGGCTCAAGCCGAAATGTTTTTGAATCCTGGTGTGCAAAGGCGGCGGGTACGGGCGTCGTGTCGACGCCCATTTAATCAAGGCGTAAGGTTTGTGATCCCCCCTCATAAGATCGATATGATCCGCCTGCTACTCCTACCCCTGATCACTGTGTTGTTACTCAGCTGCGCCAGCCCGCTAATAGAGCCGGATGACCTGATCAATCAGACGGGGATGGTGAGCTGCAAATATACTTCGAAGACGGCCGGCCAACCGATAACGCGGCATAAGGACCTCCGGTATGGCGACGGGACGGTTCAATCGCGTTCTTCGGCCTACAACGGGCTCGATGATTGTTACGAAAAAGTGGGCGGGGGCCTTGACCCGCCATCCGGCTGATCTTTGCCAATCGCACCAAAGCACAATTGAGGGGCCAGAACCTCTTGGTTCAGCCCGATTGCCGAAGGTTTCCAAACACTGTTTTAGATCGATATTTCCTGGGTGCTCGTGTATACGAGACCTGCGTGAAAGTGATTTAAAGCGGCTGCGCGAAGAGGTACGGGGTTGTGCTGGTATTAAGCTATTTTAATCACAGCAGGGTGAATTGTTGGGTTCGTGATGACCCAACTAATCGGTTGATCCGACTTCCTGCGGATCTGGATCTGCGGAGAATCGGTATTTTTTCAGGTTGGAATCATGGCCGGTGCTCATAATCGTCCTATTTTAGGGCTGAATCGATCGGCTTGTTTAATTCGCTGCCCGAATGGGTGCTTAACGGGCCACCCGCGTCGATACCCAATATCGAACTATCCTTGTGCTGCCCTGGTGATCTCGACAGACTTCTTCGAAGCATATGGGAAACGTGCAACGGCTCTGCCGTGAATTCTTAGACCTGGAAAAATGACTCAAGGAGAAATTGGATGAAAAAACAATTAGCGATGTTGTTGGTGACGGCATTGATCGGGCTCTCAGCCAATGCCGATCATCATGAGAAATCCTGGCGCGGTGTTGATCTTAATGCACAGTTTGGGATTCAGTTCGAGGTTTGCTCACTCTTGCCAGGAAAGTCCCTTGCTGATATTGCGAAACTGGATAAGCAGGTCAGCAAATTGTTTTCAGACAATGAGATGGCGCTATCGTTGATGCGGTTAGTGCCGATGTTTAGTCATTCAATGCCAGGCCAGCCTAGTGCAAGCTTTTTGAATGTGGTGATGGGCGATATCAAAGCGTTTGGGACGGGCTGGGATAGTTGGCTGGCCTCCAAACCCGCCCAGCAGTTGATGCAAGACGTTAACAAGATCGCAAGCTGTAAGTTCAAATTTGCAAGAGGCATCAACCGAACGGCAAATCTAGAAGGACTTTCTGCGACCGATAATCGCATCATCTCGATGAACTGGTGTTCTAAAAGAGATGGCATCGATTGGAATCAATTAAAGGCAAAACACGACGCCTGGCAGGCTGCCTACAGCGAAGATAGCGCTTCTTTGGCCTGGAACGTAATTATACCAAGACTGGGCGCAGGTACAGCCAATGGTCGATTTATGCATATGGTGTCCTATGGCAACGTAACACAATTGATGGCGAACGAAGATTGGATTGCGAATGGTGGTGGTGGCGCTGCGCTGATGGATTACTATGCGGCCTACGCCGATTGTGATGGGGAGTCTGTTTACAGCGCGCAGTACATCCATAAGAACGGTGACTAAATGATCGCGCAATCAATTCGGTTTTAACGATTGAGGCGGGGGCGACTCATTACGAGTTGCTTCGTCTTTGATGTGTTATGAGTGGGTTCAATCGTTTGATTTTGATTATCAAGGCCTGGCGCGTCTGCGCACTGGTTTAATTGCGCAGTCAAAATTTACGGTTGTTGGGTTGGTTCTTGGTGCAGGGCAGTCATTAAAAAGTGATGCTTCCACGCCTTGCTAAAACCCAAGGCCACGCGGTAAACCTCGATAGACATTTTTATTAAATGGGCCCGCTAGGCTTTCAGAAAATCGCTGACCACGCTGTGCAGTTCGTGACGATGATGCTCTAAAAGCAGGGAGTGGGTGCCTCGACCGATCATGGTCAGGCGCTTCAGTGGGGCATGATCCAATTGTGAGAAGACCATTTGGCACTGTTCAGGGGTTGTCTCACAATCCCATTCGCCCACGACGACCAACGTCGGCGCAGTTATTTTTTGGGGTGCATACCAGGGTTCGGCATTGGCCGTGTAGTGCATGAAATCCTTGATCACGCCGGTGGGTGCCCGCAGTACGGGCGGCTCGGTTTCGCCAGCTCTTGGGTCGCTGTTGATTGCGGTTGTGCACCAGTGCTGCACGCTTGCAGGTGGCGCGATACTGTCCATTTCTGCCTGGGTAAGGCCTTGCGCCCAGCGCTTGCTGGCGGCTTCGGCATTCACCGTTCGAAAAGATCCAAGGGCTTCTGTAACCAGGCCCGAGGTGGCGCCTGGCAGCACCCATAAGGCACCGCACAACACCAGCTTGTGAACGGATTCAGGGTGTTCCCCAGCATAGGTCCCGGCAATGGCCGTTCCCCAGGAATAGCCGATCAGGTTCAATTGCGGGATGTCGCGATGACCTTGTATAAACGCGACAGCCCGGCCCACATCGTCGGCTGCTGTGCGGGTATCACAGATCGGTGGGTGGTTCTCTGGGGGTTCGTTCATAGCCTCTGGACGATCAGAACAGCCGTAGCCCAGCAAATCAATGCACCAGGTATCAAACCCTTGTTGCGCCAGTTGGTCCATCCAAGAAGTCCCGTCGATCGGGTAGTCGAAGGTTAGGGTCGAGGCATAGGTCGCGCCATGAACAAACAATACGGTGCGCGCGGCATCCTGGGCTTCCGGCAAGTCACTTCTGCGCTTGTTGCGCAGATACACCTGATAGCCGGATTCACGGCTATTGATGCGATGTCCCGTTTCTATGATGGTTGCCAAAGTTGTTTCTCCTTAGGTCGGCGCCGCGCCTTATCGACAGCTTACTGAATCATAGCCAACTTTCTAGCCGCCTTTTAATCTTTCAAGTGCGGGATGGTAATCCTTGGGTAGGCGCCTCGCACCTTCGTCGTAACCGTCTAATCTGCTGGTGCAGCGCGTCAATTAGGCGAGTTGCTATGGGGCCGGAAACTGCTTGAACGAAGTGGTCATTTGCCATGAACCCGCGGCGGGTTAGAACTTGGATTTGGGCGGGCCTTTACAATTGCAACTGATCGCTTTGGCGCCGCCAGCTCAGAAAATTGATCGTCAAATAAAAAATGTCAGGCCGATTTCTTGAGAGCCCGATTTTGGTGTTTATTTAATCGCGGCAAAGATCGCCGTTAATGGCCTTGAGAACACAAAGCCCTATGAGGCAAATGCGGTACCGGTTTGGGGCGCATTAATCGTCATGCCAGAATTTACGTAGGCTCAAGTATCCCGCGGCCACGCCAATAAGCGAAGGCTAAACAAACAATCATGGCGCTCGCAACCGTGAGCCAGACGGTGCCCGCGCCGGCTGACTGATACAGGTAGCCGCCGCCGAGGCTCGCAACCGCCGCGACAATGAGGCCGATGGCGCCAAATAAACCTTGTCCTGCCGACAGCGCCGATTCGCCGCTGGCTTTGCCAACTGCGAGTTGGGTGGCGGGCATGCTGACGGCATCCGCGATTGCGTGGATGACCAGCGGTAAACAGATCCACCAAATGGATTCAATAAAGGCGTAACTGGCGATCATGATGACGGCGAGGCCAAGTGATTTTGTTAACAGCCGTAAAATATTGTGCTGGCTGGCATAGCGACCGGCAAAGGGTGCAACGAGAATCATGGGTAAGGTAAACAAGCTTAAGGTTACGCCAATATACAGTTGGCTTGCTCCGAGATCCGAGATGAACAGCGCCCAGAGCGCGTCAAAGGCGCCAATCGCAAGATAAAAAGCGACGCCCAAAGCGATACAGCTTTGCATCGCGGGTCTTTTTAAGAGTGCGCGCATGGGTTTTTCTAAAGGCGTCTCGCTGCCGGGAATCTGAACTCGGAGCACAAACGGCACAACGGCTAATAAGATGGCAGTCAGGCAGTAAAAGGGCAGCGCGATCCCGCCAACCTCGAATAAGACGGAAGCAAGGATCGGCCCAACAAGAAACCCAACCATCTCCCATGCCGCGAGTCGGCCCAGCATCTCGCCTGCTTTGGTGGGGTTCATCACAAAGGCCATTCGACGCATGGCGGGTCGGACGGCGCCCGCCCCAAAGCCCAAGAGCACCCGCGCGAGGATCCAAGCAGTCAGTGAATCAGCGACACACATCCAGCCGGCGCCGATAATGCTGACGGCCATGCCAATCTGCATGAGCCTTGCGCCTTGGCCGGTATCCGCGAGCCGAGACAAAGCGATTTGGGCGAAAAAACCGGCTAAGAAGGCTGATGCGGTGATCGCGCCGACTTCGAATTCAGTAAACCCGAAAATCGAGCGCAGCTGCGCGAGCAGGGTAAAGATTGCAGCGTAACCGCCCATGAGAACGGTGCTGAGGATATAAAGTGCGGGCAAGGTTTTCTCTCTTGAAATGCGGGTTTATTAGAAGGTTCGTAGATCCCGCTGCACGGACAGTCTAAACCAGTGGCTGGTTCTATGCGCTGACAGACGTGAGCCTTGTGGTCTCAATGGGCTGGGGCACGCCACATTGTCGATCGGAAGGCATGGCGCGTCAAATCGGCTGAAGATTTAAATTGACGATTGGGTCTCAAGCGGGGAGTATCTAGCGGCGTAATACCGTTACATCGAGAAGGAGATTACAAGTTGGTTAAATTTAAGAGCTTTACAGAGACTACAAAAGAAGATTGGCAAGCCATGGGCGCTTACAACCGCGAGCATGAAGAACACCGGTCCGTCGCGATTTTGAACCATTTGAAACTGCTGGACACGCCTTGCGGGTTTCCGGTGACCCGCTTGCAACACTCGTTGCAGTCCGCGGCGCTAGCGGCAGACGCCGGGGAAGATGAAGAGTACGTGGTCTGCGCACTCTTGCACGATATTGGCGATACCCTGGGCACGGTCAATCATCCGGATGTTGCGGCGGCCATTCTTGAACCCTTTGTTTCCGAGGAAAACCTCTGGATGGTCAAGCACCATGGCATCTTCCAGGGCTTAAACTTTTTCCACCATATCGGCCTAGACCCAAATATGCGGGATGCCTATAAAGACAGTCCGCACTTTGAGCGCACGGCGCACTTTATCGCCGCCTACGACAATGTTGCGTTCGACTACGACAAGCCTGATTTGTCGTTAGATTTGTTCGAGCCGATGGTGCGCCGGGTCTTCTCAAAGATTCAACGCAGTGTTTATATCCCAACGAAATCCGCCTAGCGGGTTTGGCAGGCGCCTGCCATAAGCGCCAGCAAGTCGTGGTGGGTCAACTCAAGCGGGTGTGGCCACTTTTACCGGGCGCTTACCGCCGGGGCCATAGAGATTAACCTGTAGGCTCGAAATAGCGTGCACCAAGGGGTTCGGGGCAATCGTTTGTTTGCCGGTCCAGGTAATATTCGGGAACCGATCAAATATTCGCTCGAACGCCATCCGCAGTTGCATTTTAGCAATGCGGGCGCCCAGGCATTTGTGCACGCCATGGCCGAAGGCGATGTGCTTATCCACATTGGCTCGATGCAGGTTGAAGGTGTCCGGGTCGGGAAAGATGTCCGGGTCGCGGTTGGCGGCGCCATACCACAGCACCACTTTTTCATCCTTGGCAATGCGCTGACCATTGAGTTCGGTATCTTCGGTGGCCGTTCGGCGCATGTGCATCACCGGCGAAACCATGCGCAAAGCTTCTTCCGACATTTTCGGGATGAGGCTTGGATCGTCCAGGACCATGCGGCGCTGATCCGGAAACTCGGTCATCAGCCGAATCGTGCCGGATAAAGAGTTTCGGGAGGTATCATTGCCCGCAAAGATAATCAGCAGCCAAGAACCATCGAGAAACGGTTGGGGTAGCAGGTCGCCGCCCAATTTGGACCGCGCGATGACGCTTAAAAGATCGTTGCGGGGATTCGCGCGGCGATCTTTCATCACCGCTTCGCCATAGCTGAACAGGTTGTTTACGATCGCGTTGAAACGAAACGGGAACATCGGCTCTGAGAAAAACGTCTGCCAAGGGTTGGTTAAAAATTGCGCGGCCATTTCCAGATGATGCATCCAGACTTTGACCTTGGGTCGGTCCTGCTCATCAATGCCCAGCATTTCGCACAGAGTAAACAAGGGCAGTTCTTCAGAAAACAGCTTGACGAAATCAACGACCGGGCCTTGTTTTTCCATATCATCCAGCAGAGCATCGATTTTCAGCCCAACCCTTTCGCGAATGGTGTCGAGGTAACCCGGAAAGAAAAATTCGCTTTGCTGCATGCGCATTTCGCGATGCAAGGGTTCATCGAGATTGATCAGGGAGTTATAGGCCGCCGGCACCAGTTTCTCGGGACGCCAATGTTTGCGCTCTGGCACGCCCATGTTGATGCTGCCCCGTTGCGAGGAAAAAACCTTGTGCGCGAGTTCTGCCGCCTTGATGTCCTCATATTTTGTCACCGACCAAAAGCCAGAAAGGTTCTTGTCGGTTTTGGTCCACATCACGGGGGCGTCTTGCCGCATTCGCTTGTAGGCTTCGAACGGATGGCCCTTCGTCCACGCCGCCGGATCCCAAAACCGGAAGTCTTCGTTCATAGGGTAGATCGGTTTGTGCGTGGCGGACTGCTGTCCGGAATCGATCAAGATCTCGTCGCTAATTAGGTTCAATTTCGGCTCCGTGGGTTAGGACTCAGGTTCAGGCACTTACTATCCTAGAAACCGTCGAGTCGAGCAATGACTCAGCGCTGTTTTTAAGGATGGTCATTGGATGCGGCGCGAGCCTCTGATCTGTTTCAATGACGGGCGGATCTGAGTGGGTTAGAACAATTCGGTCGAGGTTTGGTTCCATAGACGCGGCTAAACTTAAAGCAAGCGCTGCATCTTTCGGTACCCGATGTTACGAACATCGTCCTTCAGGGCCTCAAAATTTATTGCAGCCATAGTGCCTGCATTGCCTGATTACGTGCGTGCTTGAATCAGCGATATTTGAGTTTCACATCGGCCGTGAACGGAAGTCGCCGGCCAACTGGGCTGCAGCGCCTGGCCATGACCCTCAAGGGTTGATCCAAGAGGGCAGGCCACTAAGCAATTACTCCGCGGTGTAGAGGATCTCGCACTGCTCAAAGTTATCCGACAGGACTTCGTCGACGAGGGCTGAGGCTTCGGCCCAAATGCTCATCCAAGGCGCGCTTGCAAAAGCCTCGTCGAGAATTCTGCCGGAAGCTGCGGTTGAAGGACTTGCCGCCCTTAAATGAATGGCTTCGTGAACCCCGCCGCCAATCGGCTGAAATACCCCAACATTGATTTTGTGGCCGGCTGCTCTGAGCGCGGTTTCCAGTTCAGCGATCTTGTTGACATAAGCCTGAAGGTTTTCAGTTGAAATTTTGAGTCGCCAAAGCCGCTCAGAACCTGGCTCTAAGGTATATTCCTTTAAAGGCTTGAACATCACGTTGTATTTTACTTCTCGGATTGCCATCAACTCGGGGGTCGCCTTCATGGCATCGTACTTGTCGGTTGCGGCCATGGCCTCTTCGAATGACGCGAAGCCGTTAAAAATGAACATTTGACCGGGGTAGTCGTGCCCGGTTTTGGTGACGCAGGCGCCAGCAACGGAGGATCCGATGGCGATAAAGGGCGCCGGGTTTTTCTTCAGCGTTGCGATATAAGCATCGGGGTCTTTTGCTTGCACCATTAGGGCAACAAACGTGCCGGTGCCAACCGGCACATTGCCATGATGATCAGCAAAGGCTGGTAGCGACAGCAATGCCGTTGCTAGTAGGGTAATCATTCGCATGCGGATTTTCCTTTTGAGGGTTATTAGGATAATAACTTAACGCGATATCGGTTTTCGATCTATGTCAATTTAAGACAAATTATCCAACCGGTTTAATGAGCCTCTCGCGATTTGCACATCCCCTTCTCGCACCCTAGCGGGCAAGATACGTCATCCGATCGCTGTGTAGGTCGGCAGGGCAGGTCAGCGGGGCAGGTCAGCGCGGCAGGTCAGCGCGGCAGTGCCGCATCGGGTCCGGTCATTTTCCAATTTCTGTCTTGGGTGGATAGGGGGTTAACCCATCGTGGTGCTTAGCGTTTGGTCGCAATTGCCGTTGCGTCCTTGACCGACCGTTTAAGTCTCCTGGAGCAAACGGGATGGGTGCTGCGCTCGCGGCCCTTGCCCGCTTTAAAGATGTAGTCGCGGGTTATAGTTGGGCTATAGTTGGTTCTTAAATAGAGAGGCCCGCGTATGCACCGCTGTGGGGTATCGAGCAGCCCAGGATAAGACGTTCGTGCGCCGTCTCGGAGGCTTAGGTGCTGGCGCTTGGTCAGTAAGCTTGCCAAAGAACGTGGTATAACTTGGGGTGCGCAACGAGTGGCAGGTTCTAGTCGGCGGCAGTTGGACTTCGATCGGTTTTCGAGGGCGCTTGTAACGGTAAACTCAGTGGGAACGATTCTAAGGGGTGTGTGATTGTGGAGCCTTCAAATACGCAAGAACAAAGGTTGTCGGGCTGCGCCCCGCAACATCAAATACTGTTTGATCCCGTTCAGATTGGACCCGTGATTGCTCCGAATCGCTTCTATCAGGTGCCGCATGCTAGTGGGATGACGGAGGCAAACCCACGTGTTCGAGCCGCTTTCCGGGAAGTCAAAGCAGAAGGGGGTTGGGGCGTCGTCAGTACCGGGGCTGTCTCGATTCACCCCAGTTCTGATGATTCACCGTTGCCGTTTGCGAGGCTTTGGAATGACGCAGATATTCGATCTCATGCGCTAGCGGTTGATGCGATTCACCGTCATGGATCCTTGGCCGCCGTTGAGTTATGGCACGGCGGGGCGGCCGCGATGAACCGCACATCGCGCCTGCCGCCACTGTCGCCGTCGGGGATCCCTTGGGCGGCAACGCATATTGGCTTCATGGGGCAACAACGTCCCAGAACGATGGATCATCACGATATAAAAGCCGTCGTAGACTGGCAGTATCAAGCCACAAAACGGGCGATTTCAGCGGGCTTTGACATTATCTATGTCTATGCCGGAATGGGCTACCTCGGTCATCAGTTCCTCTTGCCAGAATACAATTATCGGCAAGATGAATATGGCGGGCCGCTTGTTAACCGGGTTCGGTTTGTCAGAGAAATGCTGGAAGCGACCCGTGCGGCAGCGGAAGGCAAAGCAGCGGTTGCGCTTCGCATTAGCCTTGAATTGCTGCGTGGCAAACCCTCGCCCGACTATGAAAGTGAGGCCCATGGGGTCGTTTCGCTATTGGCGGATATCCCAGATCTATGGGATGTTAAAATGGATTCTAGCCCCACCGATTGTGGTGCCTCTCGCTTTCGCGCAGAAGGCGCCCACGAACCGATTATCGATTTCGTTAAAACCGTCACGCAAAAACCGGTGGTTGGGGTTGGCAGGTTTACGTCGCCTGATGCGATGGTGTCGCAGGTTCGACGAGGTGTGCTCGATCTGATTGGGGGGGCGCGCGCGAGTATCGCGGATCCCTTTCTGCCCGAAAAAATCCGCACCGGTCGCAGCAGCGATATTCGGGAGTGTATCGGCTGTAATATTTGTATCGCCAGTTGGCATGATGGTGTGCCGGTGCGGTGTACCCAGAATGCCACGGCAGGAGAAGAGTGGCGTAAAGATTGGCATCCCGAGCGATTTCGGACGGTCACGAGTCCCAAGCACCTCCTGGTGGTTGGGAGCGGTCCTGCTGGGTTAGAAGCGGCTTTGGTCGCGGCCAAACAAGGCTTTGAGGTAACGGTTGCAGAAGCCGATCGCGACTTTGGCGGCAGAGTGTTGTTTGAAAGCGGATTACCGGGGCTCGCGGCCTGGGGTCGCGTGCGGGATTACCGCCTAAACGCGTTGCGACAAATGGGTAATGTTGCGCTGTATCCCGATAGCGCTTTAGATTCCGATCAAATACAAGCCTTCGATGCGGATCATGTTGCCATCGCCACGGGTAGTCGTTGGACCAAGCATCGTTATTCCTCGCTTGAACTGCCCTCAACGGTTCTGGAAGGCGCACGGGTTTATACCCCCGATGATGTGAAAGCGGGACAAGTGATTCAAGGTCGAGTCCTCGTGTACGACTTCGACAATTATTATTTGGCGGGCGTGATGGCGGAGTATTTGGCCAAACAAGGGTGCGATGTGATTTATGCGACCCCAGCAGGCAATGCGTCGGCTTGGACGTTTATGACCAACGAGCAGCCTTTCGTTTACCAGAGTCTGGCGGCGGCCTCAGTCGATATTCGAACCGCTCTTGAGCTTGTGGACTTTGATGGCCAAACGGCACATTTGAAAGGTTTGTTTGATCAGAAACCTGAACAGCACTCGGTTGATGCGGTGATGATGGTTGGGATGCGGCAGCCGAATGATGCGCTGTATCATGCGCTTCTGAACCAGTATGAGGGGGTTGATGCCGGATCGCGACCTAGCATTCGTCGGATTGGCGATGTCTTGGCGCCGGGCGCGATTGTGCATGCGGTTTATTCGGGGCATGAATTTGCGAGAAGTCTGGTGAGTGGCGAACAAGACCTTTACCTGCGGGATGAACCGATCGCCAGCGCAGAACCGATTGCCGTATTTGATGCCTTGTCCGGTGAGCTTGAACCGAGATGAGCGCCGGGTCAGACACCTTAGAGGCATTGGAAAAAACGCTACCCAAAGCCTTTTATGTGGATCCAGCGCATTTTGATTTAGAGCGCGGCGCGATTTTTCTAAAGGAGTGGTTTTGCGTTGGCCGAACGTCGTCGCTCACTGCGCCGGGTGACTACTTAGCGTGTCGCGTCGCGGGGGAAAGTGTCTTGATTGTGCGCGGCGAAAATGGTGCCTTGCGGGCGTTTTATAATGTCTGTCGCCATAGAGGCGCTGAACTCGTGCCTTTGCCGGACAACGAGATCGTTAAAGGCACCTTTAAGCGGAGTATTGTTTGTCCTTATCACGCCTGGCGCTATCAATTCGATGGTGCGTTAAGGGGGGCGCCGCATCTTAATCTGACCCCGGGGGTCACCCAATTACACCCTATCGCCGTTGATAGCTGGGGCGGCTTCGTGTTTGTTGATCTCTCTGGCAATGCCGGATCTTTACTTGAAGCCTTAGGTGATGGCGTGCGTCGAGTTGCGCGCTATCCGCTCGCTGATTTAGAGGTGGCCGCGAGTATCGAGTACCGCGTTTCGGCAAACTGGAAAGTATTGCTCGAGAATTACAACGAGTGTTATCACTGCGGACCCGTGCACCCCGAGTTGTGCGAGTTGGTGCCCGCATTCCGCTCAGCCGGTGCCTCGGACCTAGACTGGGATTCGGGGGTGGCCCACCGCGCGGGCGCCACGACCTTTACCTGGAGCGGCACGACAGACAGACCGCCTTTTCCAGGCTTGAGCGACGCTGAAAAGACGCACCACAAGGGCGAGCTGTTTTATCCAAACCTGATGCTGAGTTTGGCGATGGACCACGTCGCGGCGTTCTCCATTTGGCCGACGGCTGCTAACGAAACCTTGGTGCGCTGCGATTTTTTATTTCATCCGGAGACTATAAAACAAGCCACTTTTAACGGCTCAGATGCCGTCGACTTCTGGGATCTTGTCAACCGTCAGGATTGGTCTATCTGTGAGAGCGTGCAGCGCGGGATGCAGTCCCTAGTCTTTGATCATGGCTATTACGCGCCAATGGAAGACTATAGCCTTGATATTCGGCGTTATGTGCTTGACCGAGTGGGTCGCTAAATGCTTCCCAGCACTCAGTGGTTTTTGGCTTTGGATCGCCTGGGTGCGAAAACCTGATGGGGGCTAGCATTCCTACCCGCTGGCGGTTTTTTTCAATCCTATTTTTGCTCAGCTTTATGTCGTATCAATTGCGACAAAATGTTCATGTCGCCGGTGAGTTTATGATGCCAGAGCTGGGCCTGTCGGAGATTGAGATGGGCTGGGTGTATGCCGCTTTT
>Ga0302137_1000422_pt1 | contig 18281 bp, 12 predicted proteins | sample CBN3_SCM_MG_FD_203127 | JGI IMG/M metagenome (GOLD analysis project Ga0302137, IMG submission 203127) | Marine microbial communities from Western Arctic Ocean, Canada - CBN3_SCM | ecosystem: Environmental > Aquatic > Marine > Oceanic | place: Canada: Western Arctic Ocean | collected 2017-09-15 | reverse complement strand
GATGGCAATGGCGATGGCAATGGCGATGGCGATGGCGATGGCGATGGCGATGGCGATGGCGATGGCGATGGCGATGGCGATGGCGATGGCGATGGCGATGGCGGGGGTGAGCCCGAGAAACCGGAGTCTTACGATCCGGTTGTTGCTGCAGTTTTCAATCAAGTGGAAGGTGAATGGGAATTGATCTACGTCAATGAGATCGTTTCCAATGACTGGGAGGCCCTGTTCGACACGACAAACCCGGCCGTGGGCGAGGCCGAGCCGTACGTTGATTACGGCAGCGACGGCATGCAGATCGAGTTCCCAATTGACGCCAGCTTGGCCCAGGTGGCTGTCCCTATCTACGATGACATCGAGACCGAGCCGCTTGAGGTGTTCAGCATGATTCTGAGCAACCCCGAGGCCGGTTACATTGCCAACCAGGGAACCTCAGTCGTTGGGATCATCGATGACGAATGCTCATTCGAACTGACCGTTGATTCCGTGGAGACGGCGGAGAACGGCGGGCCGCTATTCGTCCAGGTGAGCCGCACCGGTGGCGTTGTCAATCCAGTTCTGATCGAGTACGACGTCACCGATGGTAAGGCTCAAAACACGGCGGATTATTTGAAAGGTGCGGGCCGGATAACGTTCGAGGCAGGCCAGGAAACCGCCGTCATCGTTGTGCCGATTATCGACGATATCGAGATGGAGGGACTGGAAACCTTCGAGCTGAATCTCACCGCTGCCATTGTTTCTCCTGACATCGCGCTAGAGGGTTCCGCGACCTTGGGCGAGTCGATCAGCATTCAGGTGACCATCATCGATGATGAGATGCCTGGTGGCGTGGATCCCGGTTTCAACCTGAAGGGTGGTGCCAACGGCCCGGTATTCAGCATCCTTGTCGACCAGGATGAGCGAATCCTGCTCGGTGGCGACTTCACCCGCGTCGGCGGCGTGAACTACGGCTACGTCAGCCGCCTGCACCCGGACGGCTACGTGGACAGCAGCTTCAATATCGGCACCGGCCTCGATGACATCGTCCGGTCGCTGGGCGTCCAGCCGGATCGCAAGCCGATCCCGGGTGGCCGCTACACCTTCGTTGACGGCAACGCAGTGTTGTCGGCATCCCGGCTCAATGCGGACGGCGGCTACGATAATACATTCGCCATCGGCGCGGGAGTGGAGGGCGAGGTGTTCGCGGTGGCAGTTCAGTCCGACGGCGGCATCGTCATCGGTGGTGACTTCAAGAAAGTTGCCGGCGAGGCCGCGAAGAACATCGCACGCCTGAACCCCGACGGCTCGATTGATGCCACCTTCGCGATGGGCACCGGGGCCGACAAGCCGATTCGCGACATCGCCATCCAGGCGGACGGCAAGCTGGTCGTGGTGGGTGAGTTCGGGATCGTGGCTGGCGGCAGCTTTGGCAAGATCGCCCGCCTGAACCCCGACGGATCGGCTGACGCGGGATTTTCGCCCGGCATTGGAGCCAACGGCATCGTCCACTCGGTGGGCATTCAGCAGGACGGTGGCATCATCATCTGTGGAGAATTCACCATCGTGGATGGGAAGGAGTATCCCTATGTAGCCCGCCTGCAGCCCAACGGCATCCTAGACGAGGAATGGGGCGGCGCGGCCGTGGGCATCAACGGCGCGGTATTTGATGTTGGCACACTCTTCGATGGCAAGGTCATCATTGGCGGCGAATTCACTGAGATCAGTGGCTATTCGCGAAACAGCTACGCTCGACTGCACTACAACGGCGAACTCGATCGCAACTTTGATCCCGGCGAGGGGGCCAACGGCCCGGTATTCACCGTGGCACTTCAACCGGACGGCAACATCCTGTTCGGCGGCCAGTTCACCCGGGTGGGTGAGTACGACCAAAACAACATCACCCGCGTTTTCGGCGGTGAGCAGTTTGCGCTTGGCCGGGTGGAGTTTCGGGCCCCGCAGATCGAGTACGACGAGGGCACGTCCAACTATGAGTTCAAGGTCATCCGCTCCGGAAGGGTGCAGGAACCGGTGACGGTTCAGTACAAGACTGTGGACGGCACGGCCAAGCAGGGCGAAGACTTTACCGCCGCGTCCGGCGACATCACCTTCGACCAGGGAGGGCGCGAGGCGACAATCTCGATCAGCCTGCTGGATGACGAATTGGCGGAGGGCACTGAGACGTTCACCATCGATTTGAGCAGTGAAGCCGAGGGCATCGACCTGGGCGGCCGCACTTCGATAGAGGTGGTGGTGATCGACAACGAGAGTTCCGCCAGTCTGGATCAGTTGGCGTACGAGGTGCGAGAAAGTGACGGGGAAGTCGTGCTGGCCATAAACCGGTTTGGAGGTTTGAGCGAGGAGTCCACCGTGAATTACGCCATCATCGCCATCACCGCGACGGCAGACGAGGATTACAACGCCGCTGCGACCGGCGTGCTGACCTTTGCCCCGGGAGCGGCCTCGGCTTCGTTTATTATCGGCATTGTGGACGATTTCGATGAGGAGCCGACCGAGCAGCTTTCCGTGACATTGTCTGACCCGTCCGAGAGCCTGACCTTGGTGGGTGAGTTGACCGCGACGGTGACTGTTCTTGACAACGACCAGCCGGTGTCGGGCCTGATCACCTTTGAGATGGGAATGATACCACCGGATTCCGGTTTGAGCAGCGCCGGCAGCAAGCCGTGGTACGCACAGACGGATCAGGTTTACGAAGGCAGCTATTCGCTGCGTTCCGGCAAGATCACAGACTCACAGGAGTCGATCCTTGTACTCGAAAGGGAAACAGGAGCCGGTACTGGTTCGTTCCACGTAAAAATCAGCTCGGAGCAGGATTGGGATTACCTCGAGTTTGCGGTGAACGGCCGCGTATTGGCCAAGTGGTCCGGCCGCGTGAACTGGAGGGAATTCGAGTTCCCGCTGCAGGCCGGCAACAATCGGCTCGAGTGGCGCTACCGGAAGGACCCCAGCACCTTCGCCGGGATGGATGCGGCATTTATCGACAACGTCTTCCTGCCCGAGGTACGAGTGATTGAGCCGGAGCCGGAAACGGAGCCGAACCTAGCCGTCGTAGGCATCACCGCCGAAGGGCTGCAGCTCTCCGTCACGGGTGATGCCGTAACTGAGTACAAGCTGCAGTTCAGCACCGACCTGAAATCGTGGAGCACACTGGCCAACGTCGTCACCGACGACACCGGCAAAGCCGTGCTCACTGACGCCGCCAGTGCGAAGACCTTGGACAAGGAGACGTGGGCCGAGGCCACTGGGTTTTACCGCGCCGTGCTAGTCGTTGGCGGTGGGGAAGAATAGGCCAATCGGAGCAACCAATTAACAAGCCGCCGGTTCACGCCGGCGGCTTTTTCTGCGCTTGGCTAGGTATCCAATTCCGGCGTGAGATTCACGCAACTTGCGCGTTTTTCTCAGGTCATTTTCCTTGGCCAAGAGTCTTAAGGATAAAAAAACAGCCTTTTTAGCCGTTGGAAAGCTTGGCATTTCCGGTGCTAATACATTTATTAACGTCGTTCTTCGGGTTGCTACGACGTTGTTTGGGGAAACGACTGGGAGCGAGGCGCTCATTCCGGTTGTCCGCCATAAACCTCCTTCGGTTGGCGGACTAGCCTTGCTTCCAGTTTCCTTTTTTGCCTTCAGGACACTTCTGGAAACTGCAATTTAATTCATTCAAAATCAAATAACCTAGCAAAAGAGCACTCTTTCAAATAACCCACCAAGAGAGCAATCTTGTTCCGGCGTTTCAGAAGTTTCCAGAAGTGCCCTTATGAAATTCATAATCACAATAATCGCAGCCGTCCTATTGGCGGAGTTATAAAGGTGATCAACAGTAAACAAGTCAAATCGGTGCTTCTAGCTGCGGCGACTTGGCTTTGTTTGCCCAATGGCGTGTCCGCCGTGGAGCAACCGGGGCTAGTTCTGATTGAGAATTACTGTCTCGATTGCCACGATTCCGATTCGCAAAAAGGGGAAGTTGACCTTGAAGCCGCACTGGGGGCCAAGCCGTTGGTCAAGAATATGGATTTGTGGAGAACGGTCATCTCTAGGATCGAGAACGGCGATATGCCGCCCAAGAAAAAACCGCAACCTAAGCCGGAGGAGAAGGAGCGGTTGCTAAATTGGCTCGACTCGGAAATTAACCACTTTGACTACAGCCAGGTTGACAATCCTGGCTATGAACCGGTTCGTCGACTGACGCATATCGAGTTCAGCAACACGCTGCGCGATCTACTGGGCTTGGACCTGAACTTGGTTGCTGATTTCCCGATCGATCTCAGTGGAACAAGCGGTTTCGAGAACAGCGCCAATACGCTTTTTCTGCAGCCAATTTTGATGGAACGCTATCTTAGCGCGGTTGACAAGGCGGTTGAAGCGACGGTGCCGCTGGATAGCAAACCAAGCGCGGACTCGCCCGTTTTTGTCGCTTGGCCAAGCGGAAAAATTACTGAAAGAGAGGCAGCGCGGAAGATTATCGACCGCTTTATGCTTCGTGCGTTTCGGCGGCCACCGACTGAAGATGAGGCGAAAGAATTTCAAGGGGTTTATGCTCGTTCGCGAAAGGCGGGCGAAAGCTTTGAGATGGCAATCCGCCGAGCACTTGGGGCCGCCTTGGTTTCACCCGCGTTCCTGCTGAAGTCGGAAATTGCCCAGGACACAGATGAGTCGTATCAGCTGAGCGACTACGAGCTGGCCTGTCGGCTGTCATACTATCTTTGGGCGAGCATGCCCGATGACGAACTGTTCCAACTCGCCGCCGAGAAGCGCTTGGCCAAGCCGGGGGTGCTCGCGGAGCAGGTCACCCGTATGCTTGCCGATCCCAAGGCGGGAACATTGGGTAGCGTATTCGCAGCGCAGTGGCTTGGCTTTGACGCGTTGGGGGTGCGTGTGCGGCTAGACCCCATTGACAATCCTTGGTGTACCGACACGCTGATGGCAGCGATGAAAAAGGAGTCGGCGATGGTTTTTACAGCGCTCGTTCGGGAGAATCGTCCGCTGAAAAACCTGATCGATTCGAAGAATACTTTTGTGAACGAGGAGTTGGCCAAGTTTTACAAATTGAAAGGCGTCGAAGGGATGGCGATGCGTCGGGTGTCGCACACGGACAAACGGCGCTACGGTCTCTTTGGCCAAGCATCGGTTTTGGCGGTGACCTCATCGCCACATCGCACGAGTCCAATTCGCCGTGGGGAGTGGATTTTGAATTCGCTACTCGGAACGCCGCCGCCGCCGCCGCCGCCCGATGTCGGTGAACTGGACGAGGAAATTGAGGAGAGCCGCAAACTCTCCTTCCGCCAAAAACTTGAGATGCACAGCAAGGATCCACGCTGCAACTCCTGCCATTGTGAGATGGATCCGCTTGGTTTTTCTTTGGAGAACTACGATTGGTTTGGTCGGTGGCGAACCAAGAGCCGCGGTCGCACGATCGATGCCAAGGGCAAACTGCCCAGTGGCACGGAATTCGAGGGACCGGTTGGTTTGCGCAAGGTGATCCTTGCTGAGAAGTTGGACGACTTGGCTCGTCAGGTGATCCGTAAAATGCTTTCCTACGCGCTTGGCAGGCAACTTGAGTATTACGATGAGCCTGCAGTGCGTAAAATTCTCGCGACGTTCGAAAAGGACGGTTACCGGATGCAGACACTGGTTCACGAGGTGGTGAAAAGTTACCCGTTTCAGTTCCGTAAAAACCGTGTGGAACCGGACAACGAATCGAAGGAAGTAGGCAATAATGGCTAAATCTTGGCAAATCTCACGAAGAACCGTGCTTCGTGCAGTGGGTGCAGCCGTGTCTCTGCCGTGGCTTGAAGCGATGCAGCCGCTGTCGGCGTTGGCAGTGACGCCCAAGCGGCCGAAGCTGCGTGTCGGTTATCTTTATTTCCCCAACGGCGTGGCCAAGGGCGGCTGGGAGCCGGAGAAGGTTGGGGGCGATGGCGAGCTTCTGAAACTGAACAAGTGGATGAAGGACCTCGAGCCATTCAAGGAAGACATTTTGGTTGCTCGAAATATTTGGACGCCACGCGGCAATGGTCACGGAGCCGGTACGGCGACTTGGCTGACCGGGGGTTCGTATAGCGGTTCGCGCGTGAGTGCCGGAGGCGCGTCGGTCGATCAGATCATCGCGCGTCAGGTTGGCAAAGACACGATGTTGCCGTCGCTCGATATGTCAATGAAGGGCGAGGGCTATTTCTCCAACAGCCTGCCGCGGAATACCATTTCGTGGGTAGGCGAAAAACTGCCGGCCACGCGTGATACCAATCCACGGACAATCTATGACCGGATGTTTCGCAAAGCCAGTGACGGAGTCACCGACAAGGGCGTGATTGACTTGGTCAATGGCCAAGCAAGGAGTTTGAAGCGTCGCGTTGGACGGATAGATCAGCAAAAGATTGATGAGTATTTGGAGTCACTTCGTTCAGTGGAACGCAGGATGGAGTTTGCCGAAAAACAAGCCGACAAATCCGCGCTTGGCCAAGTGAAGGGGATGGAGTTTAAGCGACCCCAGTTGGGCATTCCGGATAATCACGAGGATTATATGCGTACCATGATGGATTTGATGGTGCTTGGCTTTTGGTCGGGGGCAACGCGTGTGGGTTCGCTGATGCTGGATCACGGGCAGAGCAACCGATACTTCGACTTCATTGATGGTGTTCGGGGTACTTGGCATGCGCTGTCGCACTATCGTGATATCAGCGGCAAGTCCGAGGACGATGACGGCATCAACTCGTGGAAGACCGTTTCTCAAAAACGCGACATGTACAATGTGATCACCGCCTGGCACAACCGCCAGTTTGCCTACATGCTTGGTAAAATGAAGAGCATAGACGAAGGCAATGGCACGCTACTCGAAAACTCCATGCTCCTTTACGGTTCCAGTCTTGGGGACGGTCATGCTCACGGTGAGGAGAATCTGCCAGTGGTGTTTGCAGGTGGCGGCGGTGGCACGATTAAAAATGGTCGATTCCTCAAATACCGGAAAAACTACTCTCTCTCAAAATATCATTTAGCGACGATGCAACGAATGGGCGTTGGAGTGGAGGAGTTTGCCGACGCAGAATCGCCGATGAGCGGCTTGACCAAGGGTGTTTAGTTCGTCTTTCATATGAAGAAACTGATAGTTACCGTTTTGACATCGGTGTTCCTTGCCGGTTGTTCGACCTACCAAAAGAACGCCGATATCCCGATCATCGATACGCACATTCATTTATACGACACCACCCGGCCGGAGGGCCTGCCTTGGCCACCGAAGGACGACGAGGTTTTGTACCGACCAGTACTCACCGAGCATTTCGACAAGGTGTCGGATGAGAACGGTATCAATGCCACGGTTATCGTCGAAGCGAGCAAATGGATTCCTGACAACCAGTGGGTGCTCGACCTGGTGAAGCACGATCCAAATCGTTACATCGGGTTGGTCGGTAGCCTTGAAATTGGCACACCGGATTTCAAAAAGCACCTGACTAAGTTGTCGAAGGATGGGCGTTTTGTTGGCATTCGCATGCGCGAGAGGCCCGGTGGCGATAGTTTCTTTGAAAACGAGGCGGTGTGGAGCGATCTCCAATTGCTGTCCGACAGGAATCAGACGCTCGATGTTTTGATGTTTCAATACAGTCTTGATGACGTTGACATGATCTCCAAGCGTTTGCCCAAGTTAAAGATTTTGATAAACCACGTGGCTGGGGCAGACATTGAAGGTAAACCGGCCGATCCAAAATGGATTGCAGCTGTCCAAAAAGCGGCGAAGAATTCAAACGTAAACTGCAAAATATCCGGCTTATTCCAGCAATCACACCGCCAGCCGTCGCCAAGGAATCTGTCGTTCTACCAGTCGGAACTCGATGTGTTGTGGGAGGCGTTCGGCGAAGACCGTCTGATCTACGGCAGTAACTGGCCGGTGACCATGCGCGGCGGCACCTACGGTGAATACCTCGCGGTTGTGAAGGGGTTCTTTGCGGATAAGAGCCGCGCGGCTCGGGAGAAATTTTTCTTCAAGAACGCACTGAAATTTTATGGGCTTCCAGCACTGAAACACTAACTCAGTTCGGCTAAATAAAAAAAAGTTGCCGATCTCCTTCGCAAATACGGCGGCAAGACGGGCAAAGAATTAAAAGCCGAAGATCACTTCTGGAAACCACAATTTATTGCATGAAAAATCAGATGAACTAGCAAAAGGGCACTCTTGTTCTCGTATTTTAAAAGTTACCAGAAGTGCCCTTCAAGTCGCCCATTCCTTTCTTCGTTTTAATCTCAAACCGTTTGCATTTTGCACGGGTTTGGCAGCATAATGCTGTCCGTAAAAAGCTCACTTGAGTTGGAGGGTAAGTCTGGCTTTTTCGTCGAACCGGGGGGGGGCAGCAGGTTGCTTGCCCGGGACGAATACACAGCGCGTTACCGCTCCAATAACGGTGTCCAGACATCGAACGCCATCGAGGTATCCGTGATGTAATTCAACGCATTGCGATTGTTGCTGATCAGTAAAAAAAGCATTCCTGAAGGATAAAACAAAAACTATCGGCCCGGTGATCCAGATTTCCCTCGTGTTCACCCGGCCGCTTTTTTGTTGATGGTCAAGGCATGTCCCGGCGGGATGGAAAAAGTCGCTGCAACTACAGTGACCGATGGGGGAGAGGCTGCGGGAGCCAAGGCCAAGGTCAAGTACACTGATCATTGGCTGAGCGCCGGCGACGTGGCGTTACTAGATGCCTAGTTTGGCAAGGTGGACGATGTGCTCAGGTAAAACCGAGCCGCCATCCCAAAACTCCGGTAGAACCTCCCTCAGCCCCGAAAGCTTCCTTCCCCGTCAAGCTGCCAGCATACTGCCGTCCGGCTGTGTTTGAATACTCCGCCGGTTTTTGTGTCTGACCTTTTCGGGGTTCGACCTTTTTTGTTTTCCGTGTCAAACGATTCAAAGACTCGTGTTCGCAAGCTGCGCTGGCTGCTGCGGATGTTTGTTGTGCTGCTGCTCGTTCTCGCTGGCACGGCGCTCTATCTAAACCAAGCCGGACTGCCGGACTTCGCCAAGCGGCACCTGCAATCGCGCCTGGCCCAGCGGGGGGTTCAACTGGATTTCGACTGGCTGCGGATGGACTGGGACGGCGCGTGGCGTGCCGGCCAACTGCAGCTTGGCCAGTCGGACACCGCCGGCAGCGTCGCGCTCACCGTGGATAACAGCGTTATCCGTCCCGATTATGGCGCGCTCCTCTCGGGCCGCGCCGCTGTTCGCGGGTTGTCCCTCACCGGGTTTCAGTTTGACGCGCAACTCAACGACGCCGGAGCCAACCTCACGCCGATGAAGGTGAGTTTTCCGGAGGGTGAATTACACCTGGCCGATACAGGCGCGCTGACAGCAAAACAATTGAAAGGGGACGTGTTGGGCTTCTCGGTGGATGTTGATGTGAGCTTGGCCAACGTGATGACACTCCGCACTGACCGGAAGTCCGATGCCAAGCCGCTTTCGGAAAAACTTAGGCCGTTCAAGGCGCGCCTAGTCGATTTGGCCAAGCGGCGGGATGTCGTGAGCTTTCGCAGCAAGCCAAGATTGCAACTGCAACTCGCCGGCGACGCGATGCGCCTCGGCGAATTGAAGGGCCGCGGCGTGTTGATAGCCGGCGGAACGACGATGCCGGAGGGGTCGCTGGAGGATTTGGCGATGGAGTTGAATCTTGGCGGCCCGGCCGGCATCGCTGGCTCGCTGCGCGTCATCGGCTTAGCGACGCCGACGGCGAAGATCGGTTCGGCAACGGCGACCGTCACTGCGCCGCAGTCGATCAGCAACGCCGTTCCCTCGCGCATCGATTTTGAATTGGCACTTGGCCAAGTGACGGCGGCCAAGACGGCGATCGAGTCGGTCGAACTGAGCGGCAGCCTGGCTGGAGCCGAGTCGCCGCCGGAGACGGTTGAGGGCTGGGCGTACTGGTCCAAGCTAGCGCCGTATGTGGCAGATTTTAGAGGATTAGCCAGTGGCATCACCGGCGAGAAGGGACTGGCGATTCGCGAGGTGTCGCTGGCGGGCGTCTGGCGGGCGCCGCGACTGTCGCTAAGCCAACTCGAGGCCAAGCTTTACGACGGCGGTGTGAGCGGTTCGGCAGAACTGAACGTCGCCACCCGCCTGGCTACGGCGAGCAGCCGGGTAAACTTCAGCCTGCATAATTTGTCCGATCTACTCACGCCCAAGGCGCAGCGTTGGCTCAAGCAATTCCAGTGGAGCGAGGCGCCGGTGGTCACCGGCACGGTGCGCGCGACGCTGCCGAAGTGGACCAACGCGAAGCCGGATTGGCGCGCCGAAGTGCGGCCGACGATGAGCGTGAAAGCCCAAGTGACCTCGGGGCCAATGAGCTTTCGAGGTGTCGAGATCGAGTCGGTGCGGAGCGACTTGGTGTACTCGAACCTCACCTTGCGCCTGTCAAATCTCCTCGCTAGGCGGCCAGAGGGGGAGGTTCAGGTGGCGCTGCGCTCCCACTCGGAGACACGGGATTTCCACTTCGACTTTCGCAGTAGTATCGATCCGCATGCGATCACCCCGGCGCTGGAGGAGGAGAAGCAGAAAAAGGGGTTCGATTATTTTTCATTCGAGACACCGCCAGTGATCGAGGGGCAGGTGTGGGGGCGGTGGCGCGAGCGGGAGCGAACCGGCTTCCGCGCCTCGGTGGAGGCGACGAATTTCACTTTCCGGGCGCAGCAGGTCGATGGCTTCGCCGCCGGGGTCTCGTTCGCCAACAGGTTTCTCAGCATGACCAACGCTGTGGTGCGCCGGCCCGAGGGCGAGGCCACGTTGGATGCGTTGGGCTTTGACATGCGCACCAAGCGGCTGTACCTGACGAATGCGGTGAGCCGGCTCGAGCCGGCGGTTGTCGCGAAGGCGATCGGCCCGAAGACGGCTCGCTCACTCGAGGCTTACCAGTTTCTCGAGCCACCGCTGGTGAGAGTGAACGGCTGGGTGCAGACAGGCCCAGGGCGTAACCCGGCGGAGTTGCATTTCGAGATCGACGGCGGGGCGTTTCGTTTCAGCAGGTTCAACTCGCAGGATATCGATGGCGAGATTTTTTGGAGCGGACAGACGGTGACGCTCACCAACATCGTCGCCGAGTTTTACGGCGGCGAGCTGCGAGGGAACCTCTTGTCCCGGTTTAACGACGACCGCTCGACGGATCTGGCCTTTCATCTCGAGACAAAAAAAACGGAACTGACTGGGTTGATGTCCGGCATCATGGAAAAAAAATCCAAATTAAACGGCCGCTTCGACGGGGTGCTGGACATCACCGCTAACTCAAGGGATTGGAAGAGCTGGAACGGGTCGTCCAGCGTGACGCTGAAGGAGGGAGACCTTTGGGAGCTTCCGCTGATCGGCATCTTCGCGCCCGTGCTGGATGGCCTAACGCCAGGGCTGGGCGCGAGCACGTTTTCGGAGGGCACGGCTGACTTCACCATCACCGATGGTGTCGTCGGGACCAGGAATCTAGAGCTCAAGTCGGCGTTGGTCCGGCTGCAGTACAAGGGGAAGGTGGATTTTGATGGTCGGATTCACGATGCCGGTGTGGTGGCAGAGGCGCTGCGAGACACGTGGGTGATCGGGCCGGTGCTGGGGCCGTTGTTCAACCTGGCGTTGTCGCCGATCGAGCGCATGCTTAAGTTTGAGGTGAGCGGCACGCTCAGCCAGCCGAAGCTGAATATGAAACACATTCCCAAGGTGTTGCTGGTGCCGTTTCAGTTGCCGTTCCAGGTCATTGACGAGTTGATCCCGGGCGGGGAGCCCGCCGAGGCGCCGCCCGGCAATCGTAGGCCGTAAGTTGCTCTGGCTTGGATTGGAAGTCAGATCACGCTATTTTTTGCCAGACAGCTGACGCGCCCGCGCAGGCGGTAAACCATGGCGACTTATACTGAAGATCAATTAAGGAATACCTACCCACGCTGACTTCCTTGTTGGCGAGTGTGGTCTCCGAATTCACCCGCCGGAACATCAGCCTCATCCACGTCTGATCGCTGGCGATGTTGTTCAATTTAGTCGACGATTAACTGTTGAGCCAGTTACCGCACGGTCTGCGAATGGACGAGCAGGACAGGATGGCGGCGCTCGATAAGCCAAGTTCGAGTCAGGTGCTGGCTGCTTCGCATCATATTTTTCCAGTGGTGTTCAACCAGTCCTTTAATTTCGATACCGAGAACGTCGGCTTTGCCGTCTCGGCGGATGTTGGGTCAGCTCTGTGACAGGTGCAAACCCCCGGTCCATACAGGGCCGGTTGGGTGACAAAGGGCTCCACATTCGGTTGCGCCTGGCCTAGCCTGTCGCCGCTTCATTTTTAATTATGAAAACACACACGATGATATTACTGGCCATTGGCTTGGCCGCCGTTCCGCTTGGCGAAGCCGCATGGGAGGATGGGAAGAAGCGCCTCAAGCCGCTGACCGAAGACACAAAGGCCAAGGTGCTGGCAGCGCTGCCGGCCAAGGCCACGGCCAAGCCGAAAAAGCCGCGGCGCATCCTTGTGTTTTACCGGTGCGAGACGTTTGTGCACGGCTCGATCGTTGAGGGGAACTTCGCCATACAGGAGTTGGGCAGGAAGACCGGCGCGTTCACCGCCGACTTGGCGGACGAGTACTCGGTGTTCAACAAGGCCAATCTCGAAAAGTACGACGCAATTCTGTTCAACAACACCACGAGCCTAGCGCTCGACAATGACGACCAGCGCAACGCGATCCTCGGCTTCGTTGGCCAGGGTAAAGGCGTTGTTGGCATCCACGCGGCGAGTGATAATTTTTACAGATGGAAAACCGGCGCGCGGATGATCGGCGGCCAGTTCAACGGACATCCATGGGGTGGTGGCGGCACGTGGTCGTTCAAGCTCGATGACCCGAAGCACATCCTCAACCAGGCGTTCAAGGGCAGGGGTTTCTGGCACAAGGACGAGATTTATCAGTACAAGCCGGAGACGTATGTCGGCGGCGACAAGCTTCGCGTGCTAGTGAGCCTCGACCTGAACACGGAGCAGACGATGAAGCCGCTCAACCGCAACGAGGGGTTGAAGAAACAATATACCGAGGGCGGTCGCACCGTGCCGGTGTCGTGGATTCGCACGTTCGAGGGCGGCCGTGTGTTTTACACGAACCTCGGCCACAACGCGTCCACCTACTGGAACCCAGCGGTGTTGCAGCATTACCTGGACGGACTGCAGTATGCCTTGGGCGACTTGACGGCCGACGCAACGCCGTCATCGAAAATCACCCGCGAGGAAGTGCTCGCCCCGCCCGCGCCGTAGCCGGCTCGGCCAAGCCCATCAAGGCCGTGCCCCTCCGGGGGGAGAACTCCGCGACAACCCGCTCCGCATTATCGATGTTGATGTTCTGGCGTGGCAACCTGCCAAGGCCAAGTATTTGGTTGATCTCCGGGTTGGCCACTCCGTAGCTGTTCGCGGTGCGCAGACTCATCGCCAATGCGCGGTTCGGCATTTCAACGGCATGTGGCACCTTCGGTTTTGAAGCTGGATCGATTCGATATCGTTGGCCATAGCCCGAATTATTTCCTGACGACGACTCGCGGGTCGGCTGGCGGCACCGGCTCGTCGAGCGCCCAGAGGATGCCGTTGAGCAGCAGTCGCTGAAATGCCGGCAATCCAAAGTCATCCACGCTGCCAAGCGATGTGTAAAAGATGCGGCTACCGTTGGCCTTGTTCGTCCACGCCACCGGCTCGCTGATTTCGTCCCGTCCCGCGAGCGTGCCAGTCATAAGCACCGAAACGGTGGAGGTGACCGGTTTGTTTTTGTAGAGGTGCGATTTTGCTTCGAAGGCATCGTGCGGTACGGCGGTTAGGATGGGGTGGTTAGCTCCTGTGGCCGTGGCCCGAATGATGGTGGCAGGATCTTTTGGCGGCTTGTTGCCGTAATGGTTCCGGTAGTCAACGCCCAGTATTTCGTCGTCGAACTTGGCCCAGCGCGCGTGGTTTTCGCTGGGTGGTTCACGGTCGAACGCATGGCTGGAGGTGCGGATGCCGACGAGCGGTTTGCCCTTGGCCAGGTGCGCGCGGACGAGGTCGAGCTGCGCCTTGGGCGGCGTTCGGCGGCGGACACTCAGGAAAAGTAGGTCAGCATCCTTCAGCGCCTCGAGGCCGGCGAAATCGTTCGGATCGTTTTGATTCACGTGTACAAACGAGCAGCGGATGCCGCGGTACTCGAGCTGTTTTTTGGCAAACATCGGCAGGGTCGAGGCTGTATTGTATTCACTCTCGCCGATCATGAACACGACGTGTGGCGGCGTGTCGTTCTTGAAGCGGAACGACTCGCCACCAAGCAGTTGGTCGCTGGTTGTCGTCGGGCAGACCCGTTGCTCAATGTGTTCAACGACCAGCGATGTGCCGCGAAAGTGATTCACGTACGGCCAGCTCGCCGGGTTGTACATCGAGTCGGTGAGGTCGCGGACGAGCAGGACATTTTTGCCGTTACGCGCCATGTTGCGGAGGCCAAACGGCCGACCGAGCACGCACATGTTCGTGTGCACGCCAACGAGCAGTAAGTTGCGGATACCTCGCGCCTCAAGCAGGTTCCAAATCTCGATACCGTTGTCGCTGATCGCGTCGTGCTTGGGGTCAATCTCGATCAGGTCGACCTGCCGCTTCCACGGACTGCCCGGGTTGCGTCCAAGATCGGCTAGGTGCCTGGCCCAGGCGGCGTGCTCCGCCGGGTCGTCGTCTTCGCCGCCATCTGAGTGGTCGATGGGGTAGCCCTGGCTTTCCTCCACCTTGTCAATCCAGTGGCACCAACTCTCGATGGCCTTGGGTTGCACGGCGGCACCGGGCGCGGCTTGGGCGCGTTTGCGGGCGGGGTGGTTTTTGTAAAACTCCATGCACGACGATGGCGCGTGAATGATCAGCGCACCCCTGGCCCGTGCGGTGTTGAGAAGTTGGTTCATGCGCGGCGCCATTTCGCCGACGCGGCCGACGGCGTTTTTGCAGTGGTGCAGATCCCACATGTCGCAGACGATCACTGCCGTCTCCTTGGCGTCCCAAAGAACTTTTTGTTGCCGCACGGCCCAGTCGCCGTCTGCGTCCCTGACGCGGTCGCGTGTGTTGAGTGTGAACGTCTCGGCGTTGGCCAAGGCGAGTGAAAACAGGATAGAAAAAATGGCGGCGCGTTTCATGAAATCGATGTGTGTTCTCGGCGGTGTTGCTATCGGCTTGGCAAAGCGCTGTCAACCAAAACACGCCGTGTAGCAAACAAGGCTTCGCAAAGGTTACCCGGCGGTTTAGCTTGACCGAGCGAAGCGGATTATGAGCGAGACGACGAACCCACCCACCCACCCCAGCGAGGGGAAGCTCGCATTGCGAGTACTGGTGGTGGAGGACTCGGAGTTCGACGCGCGCATGCTGGTCGGGCTGCTGCGAGCGGGGGGGTTCGAGCCTGAGTTTGAGCGGGTGGAAACAGAGGGCGGAATGCGAACCGCCCTTGGCCAAGCGCAATGGGAGGTGATACTTGCCGACTACAATCTGCCCGATTTTAGTGCGCCAAGGGCGCTCGAAGTGTTGAAGGAATCGCAACTCGACATCCCGTTTATCATCGTCTCCGGTGGCATTGGCGAGGACACCGCCGTGGCCGCAATGAAGTCCGGCGCGCACGATTACCTGATGAAGGGCAACCTGGCGCGGCTGGTTCCGGCCGTGGAGCGGGAATTGCGCGAGGCTTCGGTGCGATCCTCACGGAGGCAGACGGTCAAGGATTTGCGAGCGAGCGAGTTGAGGCACCGTTCGTTGATCGAGAACACTTCGGACATCATAGCGGTGCTGGATTGTAAGGGCATGATTAAATTTGTGAGCCCGGCCTGCGATCGAGTACTGGGCAAGAGTGCCGAGGCACTGATCGACAGCGACTGGTTTGCGCTGGCGCATGGGGAGGATCGGGATCGATTGATGGCAGAGTTCGGGCAGGCGCTTGGCAATGAGGGGAAACAATTCGCCATCAAGGGCAGGTTCGCTGCAGCGGACGGGAGTGAGAGGGTGATGGATATCACGGCAAGCAACCTGCTGGCCGATGAGGCGATTGCCGGGGTGGTGATCAACGCGCGCGACATCACAGAGCGGTTGAAGGAGCAGGCGGTGATGCACGAGTCCGAGGAGCAGTTCCGGGTGGCCAGTGAAATCCAGCAACACTTGTTCCCCTGGAAGGCTCCGCAGTTGGACGGGTTTGACATTGCCGGTGCATCCAGGCCGGCTGCGGCGACGGGTGGCGATTACTTTGACTATCTCACAACCTCAGACGGTCAACTGGCGTTGGCGATCGGCGACGTGAGTGGGCACGGTATTGGTCCGGCCATGCTGATGGCGGAAACCCGTGCGTACCTCCGCATCCTCACCCGAAACCGTAACGATCTGTCACTGATCCTCACTAGGGCAAACACGATGGTGGGAGAAGACGTCGGCGAGGAGCGATTTGTGACTATGCTGTTGGTCAAGCTTGATCCTGAAAAAAGAACGCTCGTCCATGCCAGCGCAGGCCACTCTCCCGCTTTCATTCTGGGCTCCGACGGCGCGGTGAAGAGTGAACTGAGGAGAACCGGGATGCCGTTGGGAGTCATGCCAGACGCGGCGTACACCGTGTCCAAGCCACTGTACTTGGCCAAGGGGGATGTGTTGGTGTTGCTGACCGATGGGCTTGAGGAAACCACGAATGCGGCAGAGGAGTTATTCGGAGTCGACCGCATCCTGCAGGCGGTACACCAAAACAGACAGTCGAAGGCGGCTAAAATCGTCGAGTCGGTTTTTGAAACATTGAAAGATTTTTCCGACAACGCGGAACAAGTGGATGACTTGACGATGATTGTTGCCAAGGTCGAATAATTTTTTACAAAAAAATGCTTGCCAAAGTACAGCTTCTCCGGTAAAAAACCAAAGAATTGAAGGCGAGAAGCAAGCCCGGTATCTTGATGGGGACAGGTACGATTCGTTTTTCCGTTTTGTATCTGGCCGGTTTTCTCTGTCTATTGGTCGGGTTGCCGGCGCTTGAAGCCAAGGAGGCTCAAACTGTAGAAATCGGTCGACTTTCTCCGAAGAAATACGGTGATAAACCATTTGTTGTGACTGCCAAATCCAGTTCAAAATTGCCAGTTTCGATTTTTGTGAACGGCCCGGCTTCGGTAGATAATGGAGGGAGAGTAACCATAAAAGGAGCCGGAAATGTGCGTGTTTTTGCCGTTCAGATGGGAAACGACCAGTTCATCCCTGCCAAGCCGGCAATGGTGACACTTGAAGTAGCCGAGGCATCTTTGGTTATCCGGGCAGAGGACAAGAAAATGAAGGAAGGGGAAAAGACTCCAGAATTGACCGTGACATACAAAGGATTTGTCAACGGAGAATCGGTGAAGAATTTAACCAAACCAGCCGTAACGAAGCTTGTTGAGACGGGCAGAGGGAAAAGGAAAAAGTATAAAATAGTCCCAAGTGGTTCAGAATCAATGAATTACAGTTTCAAGTATGTATCGGGTAGTCTTGAGATTATTCGAAATAAAAAGAGCGTTTTTGGGCGAAATTGATTTTGCCCTGTAAATGGAGTGGCTTGTAGCTACTCTTAAAGAACAATTAATAAAAACAACCAAAACAAGTAAAAAACCTACGACTTTTTATTCTTTGAATCGCTCCCGTGGGGGTATGGATATTCTTGGGAATAAAAGACTTGCCAAGGGTTTGGTCTTCTGGCCAACTCCGTGGCGGTTGTAAGTAAGTTGTCGGTTGTATCGTTGAGTTAGCTTCAACAAAACAGTATTTCAACTATGAAAAAAATGATTGGATCCAAAATTAAACGCACCATAGCGGGTCAACTCGCTTTCGCTACGGCTATGATCTTTTCCCTTCCGGGGAATATGATAGCTCAAACAGCGCAGACGATCACTGCTCCAAGTATTGATGCGGTTACGTTCAGCAGCACTACTCTTCTTGATATCTCGGCAACGTCCGATTCAGGATTGGCTGTTAGTTACGGCGTTGCAGGGCCAGCAACCATTGGTGCTAACGGCATGTTAACAATGCTTAGCAAAGGTGATGTCACGGTATTCTACTTTCAGGATGGCAAGGGTGCAGTTGCTGCCACGTATGAAGCGGATGGTACGACGATTAAGACACCGGCGGAGCCAGCTATTAATCGGGCATCGCCAGTGGTGAGATCATTTACGATCAACGGTGCTTCGGCCACAGTTTCTTTGACTGATGCTACAGTGGCTTACACAGGTACAGGCCAAGCTCTAACTCCAACACAAACTGATTCAGGAGGTATTGTTTTGACTGAACCAATTGCTGTCACTTACACGGATACGACTGGGACTGCTGTGT
>Ga0302137_1000417_pt1 | contig 18352 bp, 17 predicted proteins | sample CBN3_SCM_MG_FD_203127 | JGI IMG/M metagenome (GOLD analysis project Ga0302137, IMG submission 203127) | Marine microbial communities from Western Arctic Ocean, Canada - CBN3_SCM | ecosystem: Environmental > Aquatic > Marine > Oceanic | place: Canada: Western Arctic Ocean | collected 2017-09-15 | reverse complement strand
ATTTGAACTCGACCACGTAGTAATAAATGTTCGCGTAGATATAGACGAAGCCGCCAGTCTTTTTAGTCAACTAGGATTCACGGTTACGGCCAAAGGCTATCACACCCTTGGATCCGTTAATCATCTTGCGATGTTCGATACAAATTATCTTGAATTGATTGGGATCCCTAAGGAGAATCAGCAAAAGCGTGCAGATATGATGAAGGCGCCACTCGGGATAGACGGTCTTGTGTTTAAGACAAACGACGTCGACGAGACATACAAACTACTCCAAAATCTGGACATGGATGGGGATCCTCCAAAATCATTTAGTAGACCCGTTGCATTAGAAAATAGTGTCGAAGATGCTCAGTTCAAGACCGTGACAGTGCGGTCTGACACGTTCCCGGCGGGACGCGTATATTTCTGTGAACACGGAACACCAGAACTAGTCTGGCGCCCAGAATGGCAGAGCCATGTCAATGAAACCGTTCACGCTGAAGAAATGGTGATCGTAAGTCGGGACGCTGAGAAAACAGCTGAGGACTACGGGCGACTCGTTCAGGGTGAGGTGCAACAGCCTGAATCAGGTGCATATCACATTAACTTAATCAACTCCCGTTTAACCGTGTATTCACCCGACGTGTATATAGCTAAATATGGGGATCTTGCTACGTTAGTAGGTGATAGATCAACGATTTTTGGTGCGTTGCGCTTCATCGTCAGTGATTTAAGTATGATTAGAAACCTAGCCCTAAATTTATCCACGCAAGTAGCAAGCGTCGAATATGATAAAAGTCTTTGTGTGCGACTGAACGCGTTCGATACACTCATAGAATTCATTGAACGATAATCAGTGCCAGCTCTACTAGCTCAGCCATAAAATAAGAATTCACTCAATTAGCCCCAGGATTGGAATAACGTGCACTTAGCCATAACAAACGCCAACATTATTACTCTCGATGCAAATATTCCAAGGGCCTCTGCAATATTAATTCTTAATGGCACAATTGCTGCGATAGGCGACGATTCAATTATCGAATCTGTGGCTATCCCAAACCTAGTCCACATCGATGCCGCGGGAAAAACTATTGTTCCCGGTTTCGTGGAATCCCACACCCACCCGCTAATGACGGGTATTCGGATGAATTCTGGTATAAACTGCGGCACTCCGCCAAGCAGAACGATTGCTGACTTAGTAACTCTCATGGGAGAATTCGGCGAATCCAAAAATTCTGAGGTAATACAAGGTCATTCATATGATGATTCTCTAATCCAAGATAACCGCCACCTTACCCGATTTGATCTTGATGAAGTTTCAACTACACGGCCGGTGATCGTCACCCACATATCAGGACATCTAGCATATGGAAACAGCATGGCGCTAAAAATGGCAGGAGTTTCGTCTGATAGTCCAGACCCTGACGGAGGTGTGATCGATAGAACTGAATATGGTGACCCTACTGGAGTCTTTTACGAGTCAGCCACGCGACTTATTCTTCGACTAGCTGGCTCGCCTGACGTTAATGAATGCATTGCCGGACTAGAATGGGCTGGCAAACGACTCGTTCAGACAGGTGTCACCACGATACATGATGTAGGCAGTGGACATCACGAGACCTCTTTCAGAGCGTACGATCTCGCTGGGAAAAGCGGTAAATTTCCGATTCGAACCTATTTGGCAGCAAGTTACGGCGGATTAGCCGGAAGATATGGGGAACTGGACGCTGTACCTACACTGGCAAGAACGGGACTCACCACCGGTTTTGGTTCTGAACAGTTAAAAGCAGGGATTCTCAAAATAGTTCATGATGGATCGTTGCAAGGACATTCGGGAGCGCTTACTGAGGGCTACCACGACCACCAGACCGAAACTGGTATTCAAATCTGGAGTCAAGACACTCTCAATGAGGTCACTGAGCAAGCCCTCCTGTCTGGCTGGCAGGTCGGTACACATGGCAACGGTGATCGGGCTATAGACTCAATTCTAGATGCGTATGAACGAGCACTGGACCGACACCCAACGCAAGATCATCGTTTTCGAATTGAGCACTGTCAGACCGTACGTGAGGACCAACTAGATCGTATGGCAGAACTAAATGTCGCCGCTTCCTTCTTCAATTTACACGTTTACTATTGGGGAGACAGACACAGAGATCGCTTCTTAGGGCCTAATCGCGGAGAAAGAATTTCGCCTCTGAAAGGTGCCCTCGACCGTGGTATCTTGTTTGGCTGCCATTCTGACTGGTGGGTAACACCGGTTGATCCCCTATTCAATGTGCATGTCGCTGTAAATCGGCAAACGCGCGGTGGTGAGAAGCTAGGCCCTGAGTTTGTAATAGACCCCGAAGCGGCTCTTCGGTCGATGACTCTCGATGCCGCCGCCTTGGGTTTTGAAGAAAAGATTAAGGGGAGTCTTTCTATTGGCAAGTTGGGCGACCTCGTCGTTCTATCCGATGATCCTCTCGCCATCAATCCTGCCAATATAGATGAAATAGAGGTCGAACAGACAGTGATTAATGGTAAAATTGTCTACGATCGCGCAGTTGAAGGTGGTTCGAGAAAAGACGAACGAAATTCAAGAAACCCAGACTTAGAAACGTCTTTTATTAGTCACTAAAACGGTGTTTTAGCGTCCAATGGCGCTATTTCTATTTGTATCTATGCAGCACACCTGCCAGAATCTCGAGCTGACCCGAAATATCTTCGCAGCCAAAACGAATACATAGGTGCTCAACACCCGCAGATACAAATTCGTCAAGCCAATCAACTACTTTCTCCACAGAGCCTGCAATCGATCCCTGAGCCCTACTAATTTGTTCATATGGCACACCGTAATAAAGCTCCGAATGCTCAGCTAATTGTGCCTGAGCTTTATCTGCCTCACCAAATACCACAGTAAGATAGGCACTAGCTGTTATTGAATCGGATGACCGACCGGCATCGTCAGCGGCCTGCCTGACCGATCTGAGGCCACTTCTAAACGTCTCCGGTGATGTAGCAAGAGGAAACCAGCCATCAAACAGGCGGCCCGTGCGCTCCAAGGTTCTTGGCCCGGCCCCACCCATCCAAATTGGGGGGCCATCCGAATTATGAGTTAGAGGATACATCTGTTCTTTATCACCACGCCAAAGAGATCTAAGCCGCTCAGCAATTTTGACTGACTGACTAGCACGTTTCGGAAAATTCATTCCTGTAAGCTTAAAATCTGTACGAACTCCAGGGGTGTCTGGTCCACCACCAATTCCTAGGATGAACCGGCCGCCGGAAAGAGCATCGAGCGTAGCTGTCGATTGAGCAAGTTGCTCAGCATTGCGAAGAGCTGGTAATAAAACAGCCGTTCCAAGCTCTACTTTTTTAGTCCTTGCAGCTACCGCGGAGAGTAATGCCAACGGCTCTGACCGCGGCCGAGCGAGTAGTGAATCTCCAGCCCAGACCGAATCAAATCCCATCTCTTCAGCCTTAACCGCTAGATCAACAAGCGGTCTCGGATTACCTGATTTATCACCATAAAAAACTGCCTCTCGAGTAGGGAGCAATATACCAATCTTCGTCATGAAATTTCCAATCCTTTTTTAAAATTGATTGCAGTCAAATACCGTAATCAGCGCATCAACAAATATTCAGATAGTTGAAGATTCTACGTTTTTCTTGCGGCTATTTGAGTTTTTAATCCTTGCAGATTCCTCCGCCATATGGCCTGTAATATAGGCTTTGCAAACACTTCACCAATTGGACCGCCAAATAACCAAGGGAGCTTCAAGTCTTCAACCCAAGAGAAACGAGTGCCTTCCGGAATCGGTTCTAGATTAAATTGTCCTTCGCCGCTCACCAGTCCTTGGTGTCTCACGCCCATTAGACGATTATCTTCCCAACTCACAATTTCCATCTTATCTATGGTTTTGATAGGACCGACCCCCGTCAGGCAATCGAAGGTGGTTCCGACACCTTCGGTTTTTTTCGATGTAAGAGTGATACTTAACGCGTCATGCATCCAGTCAGTATGTGACCGCACATCCGCAAGATAGTTCCACACCTGTTCCGATGTATCAGGTAAATCAACTGTTACATGAATATACATAGGTTCTCCTTAACTCCAGCGACGGACCTGTCTAGTCGCTAATGAATCCATCCCATCCACGCATATACTCAACAAACTTATTTGATAATCCCTCATTGTGTAGATGGCTCTTAGTTACCGGCAATTGCACTGGAATAAAATCTGCATCAGCCAGATGCAAGTTAGGAAAATTGTGATGAAGTATTGCTGCTCGGCCAAGCATTATCCAGTCAACACCTTGCGATATTATTGTCTCAGCTTCGTTCGGATTCGTAATTTTGCCGGCAACACCGAGCTTCACGTTGCCTCTCTCAAGTTCCGCAAAATGAGCTAGCAAAGTTTTTCCTTGAAACTCCTCTTCATTCGGTTCTTTAAACACATCCCACAAAGACATATCTAAAAAATCAATGTCCCCCTCAGTCATCAGGCTTTGCGCCAACTCCTTAATTTCTGACAGTTGCATACCAAATCGTTCTGGAGAAAGCCTGACGCCCAAGACAAAAGTAGCTGAACAGGAATCACGAATTCCCTGAATTATTTCTCTTAAGAGTCTGCTTCTGTTTGCAAATTCCCCACCATATTGGTCCATACGCTGATTAATTTCACTGCTTAAGAATTGACAGAGAATGTAGCCATGGGCTCCGTGCAGCTCGACTCCATCAAAGCCAGCTTTCTCAGCACGAATCGCTGATTGTATAAAATCATCCCTAAGTTGATATACCTCGTCCAATGTCATCCCGCGCGCGTCGCCATACTCGTTATCCGATGGGCAGACCGGCCGCTCACCTATAAGAGGTTCCGGCGAGCGCATCCCCGCATGATGCAACTGAACAATCGCAACACTGCCATGTGCCTTGATTTCAGTTGCAAGTCTGGTTAACCCTGGCAAGTGTTGATCCGAAAATATTCCCATCTGCCCAGGGAATCCTCTTCCGATTTCCTGCACATGTGCTGCACACGTCATAGTGAGACCAAATCCACCCTGCGCACGCATAGTCAACCAATGAAATTCTTCCTCTGACATAGTCCCATCGTCATTACTCTGACAATTAGTAAGAGGAGCCAACATAAATCGATTTTTCATTTCTGTAACGCTATTGAGATCCAGTGAATTAAACAGATGACTCATATATTTTTCCTTGATGATTCGAGAAAATGACACAATTAGGTTATCAGTCAGAGCTCGTAGGTTTACGAAATGCCCTGAATCTACAAACTGAACTTCGAATTAAGGCGCAAAACTAGACCGAGCCTGAACTCCCCACTTCCCATTGATCAACGCAACGATCCAAAGCGATGGATAATGCCCTATTGGAGTTCCATCCTTACGGTACCTCGTGAATTGCACAGCGAAATGCACTTTATCTTCCTTACTCTGAACTACTCTTCGATAGTCCCAGAGGCTATAGTCCCAACCTGTACTATTAATAAACGACTCAAAAAAACTTTGAGACCGCATACGATCCTTCTCCAAAATTGATATCTGGCCACTTGCGATTCGAGCGTGCGGAAAATGGAATGCTGCGTCCATCCCAGCAGCGTCACGATTATTGAAGGACTTCATATATAACGTCAGGGCTTCTAAAGCAGCCTTTTCTGGCTCCGAGTTCGCGACAATATCAGCTGAGTGTTCACTCTCATGATTGTGGTTATCTATCATTCTCGCTCCTACCGCTTCACATACAGAATATCGCGAAGCCCATCAAATCTGCATCTGAAAAATATGACCAAATAAATCAGGATTCTGACTTCATATTGCACCGCAAAATAAGTTGATTATTCAGTCTAGCCTCATCTATATTCACACCAGAAATAACCCATACAGGCTGATTCCTGTACGAACAGCCATGCAGGCTTCAAGCGCTCTTTAATTGCTGATTGCTTTTGCATTGGTCCCGAGTTAGTCCTCTTTGATACTTAATTTACCTTTTCTACATATTCAACAAATCCTGCATCACACAACCTGACATGTCTGTTAACTAGATTGATAATCATGCGTTAGCAGACTCGCACAGGGCTTCGACGTACTTACATATTTAAAAACTCTTACGCATTTAGTAGAATTTAATCCAATATTTTTTATTGTATAATAAATTCAAATATACTCGCAAATATATCTTCATATTAACCATTAAATTTAATATTATTACCTATTTAATCCCTTCTTTTGGGTAACTGACACTATATTTATAGCCGATCCGTTCCAGACTTATTAGTACAGTCAAATTATATATTTTATTGTATTTCTAGTCTACTAGCCTAAATGCGCAGCTAGTATCCAAGATAGATACACAACTATCACCACAGTGAAAACTAACTACACATCAAAGAAATTTGCCGATTTACCAAAGAAGAGTTAATACGACTATATGGCAGGTATTCTCCGCACCGTCCTATTCGTAGGCAACTTTTAAACGGCGACAGAAGGCCCCTTCGGGCGTCGACTTTAAAAATTCTTGAATAACCTAGTTTCCTCGTTTGTACTACTCAATTAATGACATATCGTCACAAAAACGCATCAGAGCGTCGATAGCAGAGACTTTTACTAATTTGGATACCAATTCACCCTGAAATAGCACTCTAGATGATTATTTGCTGGTAAATTCTCTGTTAATCAGTCATTACTTAAACTAAGTTGTCACCCAACACAATGAGCTATCAACTCATGAGGTTTGCTTACAATATAAGTGGCACAGGTAAGGAGAAAAGGTGACCCTATTAATGGATGGTGGAATGGGTCAAGAGCTTCGCTCCAGAGGTTTAAACCCAGACGCTAAGAATGCGGGGCAAGCGCTTATTGAGTCCCCAAAAGTAGTACGCGAAGTCCACGAAGAATTCATAAATGCTGGCGCAGAGATTATTACCGTCTGGAACTATGCGTTAACAAAACATCGTCTTGGATTCTCAAGTCTGGCTAACAGGATTGAGGAAATGACACATATCGCTGTTGAGATGGCTAACGAAGCTCGAGAACGCACTGGAAATTCCGAAGTCCAAATCGCAGGATGCTTACCTCCTCTACGCGAAAGTTATCAAACAAATGAGCAAGAGTTCAGCTCGATGATTGAGGAATATACTGAAATTGCTAATTACCTAGCCCCAGGAGTAGACTTGTTTTTGTGCGAGACCATGTCAAGCGCAAGGGAAGCCGCAGCAGCAGCGGAGGCGGCGTCTAGATTTGGGAAACCTGTATGGGTATCGTGGACGCTAAGAGACGAAGCTGATGGACTCCTACGAAGTGGTGAGACTCTCGATGATGCCCTAACAGCGATAGATAAGATACCGGTCGAGGCAGTACTTTTAAACTGCTGCGATATTACGGCAGTTGGTAACGCTATGGTCTCCCTCAGAACCAAGACAACGCGTGTGATTGGTGGCTATGCTAATGCATTTACGCCGATTTCGAAGGACTGGAAACGTGACGGCCAACGCTTCAGAGAATTACGAAATCTCACCCCAGAAGATTATGCAGATCAAGTTTTACAGTGGTGTGCCGGTGGAGCCCAAATTATTGGTGGTTGCTGTGGTATCGGTCCAGCACACATTTCTCATATGCGTGAACTTATAGACAAAGGAATGTTTATAGTCAGTTAGCAATCTTGCAGTAGATCTCTTTATTCATTGTTTGAAAAAAGCAACGTCGGAGAGATTCGAACACCCGACCGGCGGATTCGTACAGACCAGTATTTAGCATCAACTACGGGTAGTAGTTCCCTTTGTTTACAACGATCACTGTGTATGGCGTTAAGTGACGTCAATGCCAACTGGCCACAATTTGGATTTACGTTAGGAGAGCGCCACACGTGACGCATGGGAATCCATTGCCCATATAGGCAATGGGGACAGATGGTGCCCTCGGGGCGATTCGAACACCCGACCCGCGGATTAGAAGTCCGCTGCTCTGTCCCCTGAGCTACGAGGGCATGTCTGCCAATTTATTCTAGCCTTGAATGCAGTAAGTTTCTTACTAACAACAAAGCAGTCAATGGATAGAACACTCGGAAGTAAGAGACTAATCTATCTACATCGCAATAAAACAGCAAGGACAGGTACATGAGCGAAAAGAAAGAAGCACAAGAGCAAGATGTGTCACTCGATGTTCTTAGCTGGCATCATGCCCGATATCCGGTCCTAGCCCAACGACAGGAAAACTTAAAAAAGTTTGCCGGCCCGCTTACCAGATTCATTCAAACAGAAACTTCTAGCGCTATCGTCCTTTTTCTCGCTGCAGTTTTTGCTTTACTCTGGGCAAACTCATCTTGGTCTGATCAGTATTTTGACCTCCTGCATGCTCATATACACGTGGATATAGGTTTTTGGGAACTTAATGAATCTGTTCATTTCTGGGTAAACGATATCTTGATGGTGGTCTTTTTCTTCCTAGTTGGACTTGAGATAAAGCGAGAAATCGTTGCTGGCGAGCTAGCTAATCCTAAAGCAGTAATAGTTCCGATAGTTGCAGCGGTAGGCGGAATGGTCGTGCCCGCATTACTCTACTTCTGGTTCAATACCGGAGGTGAGGGTCTTAATGGTTGGGGCATACCGGTTGCAACCGACATTGCGTTTGCTATCGGAGTCTTGACTCTCGCGGGATCACGCATTCCTTTCTCTCTACGAATTATGCTTTTGGCATTGGCAGTAGTCGATGACATTGGAGGCATTCTCATAATCGCGCTGTTCTATACTGAAGAACTAAATCTCCTACCGCTTGCTATGGCAGGAGGCACATTAGTCGTAGCCTATCTTGCTCAGAAAAATGGACTCTGGTACACCCCCTTATATATTGCTTTGGGGATTTTCGGTTGGGTCGCAATGCACGATGCGGGTATCCACCCCACAGTAATAGGCGTCGCGTTCGCGCTCCTCACCCCTTGGCAGTCGTGGTACTCAAGGGAAGGGTTTGAAGAGGGAGCCCAGCAAGCTCTCGGGAAATACAAAGAGTCTGCTGATTCCATAACAACGGCCGAAAAAGAAGACAGTGAACACAGTAGTGAAGTAGGTGCGCTCATTCAGCTACATGAGGAAGCCACGAGGGCGCTTTCGCCACTTGATCGACTTGAACACTCACTGCAGCCAATGGTGGCGTTCGGGATCGTGCCAATATTTGCATTTGTTAACGCAGGCGTCATGTTGAGCAGTGACGTCATCAGTGATGCAATCGTGTCTCCAATAACACTCGGAGTCGGTGTTGGCCTGGTGCTTGGCAAACCAATAGGAATATTGGTGTTCACGTGGCTTGCTGTCCGATTAGGTGCGACACTGCCAACAGGAATGAATTACCTTGCAGTCGTTGGCGTTGGATTACTTGGCGGTATAGGTTTCACCGTATCACTATTAATTGCAGATTTATCGTTCCCCGAATCACAGCAAATATTAGATCAGGCAAAAATAGGAATTATAGTGGCCTCACTACTAGCTGGAGTGTTTGGATTCGTAGTACTGAGAATTGCCTACCGAGAAGGCAAGAACCCCGAGCTCAATGAACATAATGCATTCAATGAAACGGAATAAGAAACTTAATTTAATAACGCTCTATATAAATAAGGAATAACAAATGGACTTTCAACTTAGCGAAACACATACCCTGATAAAAAATAATGCGGCACGCATCGCAAAAGATGTCATAGCGCCAAGAGCCGCCGAAGTTGATCGAGATGCCGAGTATCCTGAGGATTATTTTCAGGCGTTTAGAGACGCTGATTTACTTGGCATCACACTACCTGAGGCTGTAGGCGGAGCTGATGCAGGAACCCTAGCCCTCGCCATCGCAGTTGAAGAAGTTGCAAAATACGACTGCAGCGCGGGTCTAATGCTACTGCTCTCATCCTTGTCCACTCACACAATTAAGTTCTTTGGCACAGAGAGGCAGCAAAAGGAATATATCGGACCAATTGCTACGGGGCAGAAAAAAGGTGCATTCTGTCTAACCGAACCTGATGCTGGCTCAGATGTTGCGAACCTTCAAGCAAGAGCAGTTCGTGATGGCGATGACTACATTATCAACGGGCAAAAAATATATATATCCGGTGGACCGGTGGCCGACCAAGTTGTCGTCTTCGCCAAAACTGACTACCCCGACCCTAAATCCCTAAATGCGTTTGTTGTTGACACGACTATGCCGGGGTTTGAAGTTACCTCAATTGACAGGAAAATGGGCGTCCGTGGTCTACCGACTGGTGTACTGACTTTTGACAATGTTCGAGTCCCGAGAGAGCGATTGGTCGGAGAGACCGAGGGTATGGGCATGAAGGGCCCGTTGGCCACATTAAATTCCCTGAGACCAGTGGTTGGTGCTCGTGGAGTTGGGCTGGCTGAAGGCGCCCTTATGTACGCCCTTAATTACGCACGACAACGGCGAGCGTTTGGTAATACGCTGACTGATCTACAAGCGATTCAAATGAAACTCGCCGAAATGGCTATTGATATTGAGGCCGCACGATTATTGGTATATCAAGGATGTGCACTCGTAGATGATGGTAAATTTGGCCCGGCAGATGGACATATGCTCAGCATCGCAAAAGCATATGCTACAGAAATGGCTAATCGAGTCGCCAGTGAGGCAATTCAAATCCTTGGTGGACAGGGCTACATGGAAGATCACCCGCTAGAACGGCACTACCGAGACGCGAGACAATTAATGATCGTGGAAGGAACGAGTGAAATTCAGCGCATTGTGATTGCAAAAGCGCTAATTGATGGAAATCTAAATTACAACTAGTACAATTATTTTTCTATAGCCCACAGTACCTTTTAATAAGAGTTTTAGTTGCAATCGTGACTCGATCACTTGCATGAGTCATGGCGTGCTCTATGTCATCATCAGTAGCAGATTGCGACACTAATGGCTCAGCGTCTTGAAGAAATTTCGGCATTTCAGTAACTTGCCCAGCTATCGCTATACAGGGGATGTTGGCATTTTTTGCCAGTGCCAGCACATGTGACACAGCTTTACCGTAACTTGTCTGCGAATCTAAGGATCCCTCGCCGGTAATAACTAAATCCATTCCCGACATTTGTGCCTCAAGGTGCACTGCATCACTCACTAGCGACGCACCTGACTCAATAGTCGTTTCCGGCATAGCTGCAATAAGCCCACATGGGAGGCCGCCACCAGCGCCAGTTCCATCTCGCTCAGCGATATTGATATTCAAGTCAACACTAATCTGGTTTGCAAAGATTGCTAACGCCTCTTCAAGAGCCGGGGCTTGCCAATCCCGCATACCTTTTTGCGGCCCAAATATAGAAGTCGCACCAGTCGGCCCGAGCAGTAGATTTAGTACATCAACTGCTATTCGAAGTTGAATTTGATTTAATTTTTCATTCGATGACGGAATGATCTTCTCCAGACGGACCAGATGTAGTGGATGATTAGGTAATTCAACTCCAGCTGGATCCAGGAGTCCCAGACCTAACGCCTGAGCCGCGCCGGCACCACCATCATTTGTGCATGTCCCTCCTACACCCAAAATTATTTCATTAACGCCCTGTTCAACAGCGTCTAAAATGATCTGCCCAACTCCGTAAGACGTAGCTTTCGTCGGATTAAGTTCTTCGAACGGAATGCCAGCAAGAGCAGTAACAGAGGCCTGTTCAATGACAGCAGAACTACCTGTATCGTTCTTAATGATTGCGTATCTCGCCTCCACAGACTCGCCAAATGGCCCCATAACTGTCCGAGTTATAAATCGACCAGCAGCAGATTTTCCAACTATATCCACTGTCCCTGGCCCACCGTCAGCAAGAGGTTGAATGATTAAATGAGCTGTTGGAATGACTGAATTTACACCCTCAGCAATAGCATGTGATACGTCGCGCGCTGTTAAAGAGCCTTTAAATTCTTGTGGGCATATAAGAATACGTTTCGGAATCATCATTATGCTGGAGGTCCTAAATATAATTCAGGCCAAACTAGTCGAATAATAGACCCGATGATTATTGCCGCCACCCAGGCAAAGCCAACAATTCGGACATAGCGAAGAATGCCTTTTAGCCTGCTGGGGTGAAAAAACATAAGATAAAGCAAAAAAAGCCCTAGGATTCCAGTCAATATAAACAACAGGCGCATATCAAATTCCTCACGTATACCGCGACGCTAACGTTGGCTCTACACTAACTCTCTACGAACAAGTGTAGAACTAGAGGTGAAATATGGGTGAATTAGACGGGCGCAAAGCCCTAGTGACTGGCGGTAGCCGCGGAATTGGTCGGGCTATTGTGTACCGATTGGCATCTGAAGGCGCTGACGTCGTTATTAACTATCACAGCAACCAAAAGGCTGCCGAAGAGATAGCATCCGAGGTGATTAAGTTAGGGCGAAAAGCTGAAATTATTATGGCTGACGTATCAGATCAAAGCGAAGCTGAAAGACTTGCGACCGAGTCAATAGCCGCGCTAGGCAATATCGATATTCTGGTAAACAATGCCGGTATTGGAGCAACAGCTGTAGGTCGACCCAATGTGGCAACAGCGACTCCAGATGATTTTTACCGCCTAATGGCTGCCCACGCATTTGCCTCGCACGACCTATGTCGAATGCTTGTTCCACAAATGCGCGAATCAACTCGTGGTGATGTAGTGATGATCTCGTCGATCGCGGCGCAATCATTTGGACCTACTGGCGGCACTTATTCTGCAGCTAAAGCCGCGATGGAAGCCGTGGCATACACTCTAGCAAAAGAAGAACGTGCAAATAATATTCATGTCAATATCGTCGCACCAGGGCTAATTGAAACTGATATGGCAGAGGATATGGTCAAGTTTCAAGGCCGTGTTAAAGACAGTATTAACGAGCTTGCCGATGACTCGCCATTCGGTCGCCTTGGATATCCCGAAGATATTGCCGGTTCAGTCGCCTTTCTATGCTCTGAAAGAGCTTCATACATTACAAACCAGCGAATTACTGTAGCTGGTAGCTAAGGATAATTTTAATGACAAATAATACTGACAATCGTACTGCATTTGTCTCTGGGGGTAGCCGTGGAATTGGCAAGGCAATTGCCCTTGGACTCGCGAAATCCGGGTCAGATGTTGCGATAAATTACACTCGAGATAAAGAAGCGGCGGAAGAAACAATTGCAGAAATTCAAGCTCTCGGAAAAATTGGCAAAGCGTACCAGGGTAACGTTGCCGATTTCGAGGATTGCCAACGAATGGTTAATTCAGCCCTTACTGACCTTGGTGAAATATCAATTCTCGTCAATAATGCGGGCGTAGCAAGCAGGGGATCACTTATTACCGACACAAGCCCCGAAGAAATTCGAAAAGTAGTCGGAGTACATGTATTTGGAACGCATAATCTGTGTCATTTGTTAGTGCCGCAGATGCGAGAGGCTGAACGAGGTGATGTCATAATGATTTCATCAGTTGCTACTGAGTCACTTTCTGGACGAGGTGCTCCCTACAACATGGCCAAATCTGCTCAAGAGGCTATCGCTTTTACTCTCGCTAAGGAAGAAAGAGTGCATGGGATACGAGTGAATATAGTAGGCCCCGGTTTGGTAGAAACTGACATGGGTAAGCGGCTGGTTAAAGCTACACGAGGTGTCGAGGATATCCGCGAGCTAGACGAAGGATCGCCTTTTGCTAGGGTCTGCCAACCCGAAGATATTGCAGATGCTGTCGTGTTTTTCTGCTCAGAAGATGCGGCATACGTTACGGGGCAACGCCTGTATGTAAATGGTGGAAGCTTCTAAACTTTAGTAGTAGGCCGAACTTGGTGCGAATATCTATCGAAGAAAAACCAAATCCGGAAGCCAAAGTCGGCGATCATCATCATGCTGATGGAAGCGAATAAGTGGTTCCCCTAACTCGAGATGTGGCTTGAGAGTAGGCATTCCTTCCCCAAGATCAATAATATCGTCACGATCAATTTGCTCGTCGTCGGCATTAAGTAACTGCTGCAATTGACTCAATTCTCTGATCTCACCTGCCGATATTTTTCCGGTCAATTCAGTTAAACCAGAAATTTCAATAAATCGTGCTTGTACGTCTCCGCCTGCTCGCAGTCCCGCAGCAGCCAAAGCTCCAACTGAACCATTACGTTTTGCACCCACAGCTCTCAAAGTGACATTGGATTCCGTTGAAAAAGTTTGTGCCCAATCAAGTCGCATAATCTCAGTCTGAGTTCGACGACCAAATGCCAAAACATGTGGCATGTCTGAGTGTCTCGAGAGAATTGCAAGGCCTGGGTCAGATCCTTTAGCAGACTTTGCACGAATCATGTCCACCAAAAAATCTTCAAGGTCTAAAATTGAACGCGTCGTATGCAGTTTTATGGCATACGAGATATTCGAACCATCGCTAGAAATCTTGGGTGAAGAAAATAACGGATGTCTAGTAATGCCCTCAACGAGTCCCCAACTAGTATTAGTTAATTCACGTGAGAGTTGGTACATAAAATCGGCTGTGTCTACATCCACTTCTTCCGAATTATCAGATGTGTCGTCTACTCCGATTACAAACCACTCGCTAATATCGTTCGACGTCAACGTTCGCTCCTAATTGAATATCATGAAATATAAAGTGCATATTAGTACCTTCTGAAGTTGTACATCTAGGTTTCGAGAATATTTCGCCAAGAACTCAAATCAAAACCTCCGTCAAAATGTAAAACTTGACCACTAAACATCGGAGCTTCCTCACTTGAAAGCCAAGCGACAACCGCCGCTATATCTTCCGGTGCAACATTTCTTCCAGACGGCACATGAGGTCTGACTCGGTCACTCACCTCATCGCGATAAGAATGCTCACCATCTGATCCTTCGACCCAGCCAGATGAAACGCCACATACTCGAACGCCTGATGATGCTAATTCAACACCAAGATACTTGGTCAATGACTCGAGCGCGGCCTTGCTTGTAGCGACCGCACTATATCCCGGCATATATTTCCATGCGCCCGGTGATAGTAGGTTAATAATTATCCCGCATCCATTTTCTGCCATCGTCGCTCCCACAGTCTGACTGGCAAACCACGGTCCGAATAAATTTACGTCCATCGTTTTATGCAGATGTTGGCTCTTCTGGGTAAGTGCCGATCGAGGCCTCTCAAGACCACGGGCTGCATTATTCACAAGGATATCAATCGGTGACTGACTCTCAGCAAAATTAATCACTTTCATCAAGCTTGCCTCGTCGCCAATATCACCCTGAATAAGTTGGACATCCACTCCCAAAGATTGGCACGATCGAGCACAGTCCTCTGCCGCTTCTTTTGATCTGGAATAATTGACTATTAAATTAACTCCCTCGAGCGCCAGACGCTCTGAAATTGCTCGCCCAATTCCACGCGAACCTCCCAAAATCAGTGCACTTTTTCCTCGAAGTTCCTCATAACGGCCCACCCCAGGCACTCGCGGCGCTTGTTTATTTATATCCGGCATACTGTTAAGTGTAGTTTCATTTTGTTTGAGGTTCACGATAACTTATGTGAACCGCGTGTTGCTTTCCTTGCTTTAATTTATTTACATTGCCAAATATTCCCTCTAACGAACGTTTTATAAATCCGCGCATACCTGCCAAACTGACAACGTACAAAGCACCACCAGGCTTCAAATGAAGGAAAGAATCAGCAAATAACACAGTTGTTAACTCATTCCCAATTTTAGCCGGCAAATTCATCGCAACGACATCAAACAATTGGTCATCAGAGATTTTACTAAGCCCGTTCGATAACAACACATCAGCATTAATGATTTCATTCAACTCAAGATTGTGTTGAGAATATTCGATTGCTACATAGTCTTTATCAACCAGCAAAGTTCGGCCTTCTGGAGCTAATCTGGCAAGTGCGATTCCAATTGGTCCGTAACCACAACCTAAGTCCAAACAATCGTAATCAGAGTTAATATCCAAAGTCTCGATGAGTAGTTCAGTACCCGCATCAATCGCCTTTGGTGAAAACAGTCCGTACGTGGTTCGAAAGCGAAACTGATGATTCTGAAAAGTGCTATCGAAGAAAATATCCTCTTTATACTGTGCAATCCGACCGCTCCACGGATTATCACTTCCCGATACCGACTCAGAATCACTCATAATACTCTAATCATTTTATTAACATCTAAACATTTCGATTAATTCCAAAATTCGCCTAGTGCTCATCGTCTCATTAGCAATAATCTTGCTAAGAATCATTTCACACCTAGATGAATTCTCCTTAAATAGTAACTGCTCTTCTTGCAACTGATTTTTAGTCATTCGCGATATTGAAGAACTAAGTGCAGCTCTGCTTTGGTTCACCCAAACAAGCATTACTCCAATATTACTGACGTGTTCCGGTCTTCGAGAAATTTCACTCGGCCGTACTTCTCGTCCAGCACCGATATCGTTTATCTGTAGTCTGCTGACATCATCCAACGCACCTACATACCAAGCTATCTCACAAATGCTCCAATATTCAAGCCTGTCTCTTGTAACTTCTTCTACGGGAGAAGTATTAAAATATTGATCAGAAGCGGCTTCAAGGGCAATCAATAGATCGGATCGCGATCGAGAAAGTGACTCTAAAGCGTTATCTAGACCGGAAGTATGTGAGGACATCTACCCATAACTTAATACTCGCATCGTAGTGAAGCAATCCTAGATACACAACAAAAGATAGAAAGTTTTTTAACATGCAAAATAACAAGCGTCCACTTGAAGGAGAAATAGCATTAGTCACCGGATCTGCTGGCAATGGGATCGGGCGCGCGACTGCGCTCACGCTTGCTCACCAAGGAGCCGACATAATTGTAAATACCCGACAGTCTATTGATGCTGCGCAAGAAGTGGTTGAGCAAATTATCGAAATGGGCCGAAAAGCGATAGTCTGCAAAGCCGACATCACTAGCGAAAGTGATGTAAAAAAGATGATTCAGCAGGCCGAAAGTAGACTAGGTGCGCCAAGTATCGCTGTAATCGGACCAGGTGGTAAATGGACACCTGCCGCACTAACTGATATACAAATCGACCACTGGGAAAAAAATATAAATAATGAAATCTCGCCGATTCTTCTCTTAGCAAAGGAATTATTACCTGAAATGCGATCACGACAACATGGAAATATTATCGTCATCGGAGGATACGATGCAGATAATTGGCAGGTAGCACCAGAAGAGGGTCCGTATGATTATGCCCTTGGAAAATCTGGAAGGCACTGGCTCGTGAAAACTTTAGGCAGAAAAGAAGCTTCGAACGGAATATCTATTAACGCTATTGCACCTGGACCTGTACATAGAATTCCCAATGATTTAATCATCAATATATTATCTAAGAGTATTGATCCACCCATGGAGAGTATGTATCCCAGCCAAATTGACGTCGCGCAAACTATTGCCTGGATCTGCTCACAGAAACATGTCACCGCGAGCGTTATTAACATGCCCGGACCAAATCCTGGATCCGTAACTTAACTTTAGCCTCGACGAGTAGACCAATCCCACCTATGATTTAAGTAATGTTTTCCCGTCGTCCACACTTGTGTGCGAATCAAAATACCAGCTCAAGGATATAAATGAGTGAAATGAAAACCGGGAGTGTAAACCGGTGAGTCGTGGCGTTAATTGGATTAAGTCTCTTATAAAAAAAGAGACCGATGGAACTTCTCCGTCTAATTCTGCCGATCAATCTCCGCAAAGATCTAGAAAACGACGAACTAACTCAAATTCAGCTAGACAGAACTCGAGCGCAAACGGTAAAGATCAGCAAACACAAGCTCGGGAAAACTCAAAAAACACAGGGAAAATTCAACGAAAAGAAAAGACACAGAATTCAAATATGAAACAATCTAATGCCACTGCTGTGGCAAACAGGCGTGGGAGTGATTCCCGCGCAAATAACAATACTCAAAAATCAGAGCAACCTTCTGACAGACAGCGACGCACTACTGGTGGTTCAAATCGCCGAAGAGTAGTCGAAACGGATCACTACACTAGACGTAGGCGTGAACGGACTTTTGAAGCACCGCTCCCTGAGGACCTCGCCTTCAGGCCAAAAGATGCAGGAGGCGATTCGACGCTACTGCCAGAAATACGACATCGGCCTCGTAGACATAAATCGACTGACCGACTTATTGAGAGCGGTCCGCGAACTCTCGGAGGATGGATTAATCCTTCTGAAGAAAACTCAAGGTCGAAACAGCCAAAAAAATATAGTGACTCCAACCGTCCAAAAACAGACACTAATCGGCGGCAATCAGAACACGCGAACATCTCCTCTGGATCTGCAGAAAAGGTCACAAAACCTTCACTTATGAAGGACACCAGCAAGTCACAAACCGATGAACTTGATACTAATTCACAGCAATCTGAAGACGCAAAGGTGTCCGATAACGCTGCCG
>Ga0302137_1000415_pt1 | contig 18385 bp, 42 predicted proteins | sample CBN3_SCM_MG_FD_203127 | JGI IMG/M metagenome (GOLD analysis project Ga0302137, IMG submission 203127) | Marine microbial communities from Western Arctic Ocean, Canada - CBN3_SCM | ecosystem: Environmental > Aquatic > Marine > Oceanic | place: Canada: Western Arctic Ocean | collected 2017-09-15 | reverse complement strand
ATTCGTTGAATTTAAGTATGAGGATTAAAACATTATGCTAAAGTTATAATATTCCCTATTTTTTGTGATATGGCCGAAATAACGTGCGCGTGAGTTTAAGAGGATTAAAACATTACCTGCCACTGCATGATTGTTAATTTTAAGTATGAGAGGATTACAACACGCACCTCATGTAACTGAATTTAAGTATTAGAGGATTAAAACATTTGAGGCCCTCGTTTTTAAGTAAGAGGATTAAGACATGGTTCCCCAACTATTTCTTACTAGAGAGGATTAAAACATAGATGCGTAATTGCTGTATGAGGATTAAAACATACAAACTGGCTGATGATAAAAAAATTAGAATAAATTTAAAAAAATTATAATATACTTTGTTCTTTGCTTTTTAAGTATCGAACCATATCTCTATCACCTAAAGTCCCAGTTCTGCTGGGGCTTTTTTTTATTAGAATTTAAAATTCAGTATCATATAATACTTAACAGTTGGTACACCTGGACCACCTCCTTGCGCCAGCTGGGTAAAGCCCTTCCTTCACAGGGAGGCAAAGGGGGATACTCCCTGCCCCTCGCCGCGAGTTGCTTCTTTGTGGCGGGGGGCTCTTTCTTGCCGCAAATAAGTCTTACTCGAAATATCCATAGTTTTTATGTTTTGGTCGAAATATAGGGGTTGACAGGGAAGCGATTTTTTGGTAATATATAGCATTATTTTTAATAAATTAAGGTTTTTTTTGCTTTTTTAACGAATAAGAGGCTTTTTGGAGCTTTTTTAAGTATTAGACTTTTTGCGGCGAAAATGAAGGATTATTTAAAATTTAAAAATACTGAGAGGGAGGAATACGAACTCATCTTCAGGAAGCCCGACAAACGAACCTGGGGAGACTCTTGTGATGGTGTCTGCTTCTATCCAGTGATAGGGAAGAATCCGACGGTCATCCTCATAAACCCTCACCGATCCAATCAAACCATACTTAACACGGTCATCCACGAAACGACTCATGCTTATTTCCCTGACCTGACGGAAAAAGAAGTAACTGCTTTCGGTAACACCCTTTCGCGCATACTATACAATGACTTGAAATACAGGTTCGATGAAGACGCTTAAAGAGATGGTGGTGGGTGCGTGGGTAACATCGGTAGTAATAGCATACATATTACTTTTATTTATTAGTATTATTGTTTTTAGTTTCATTACTTTCTTTAAAAAAATCTTGACACGGAAGTGAATTGGTGGTACTATTTAACCATGAAGAAAACCCGCAAGCCCGGTTCGGGCAGAAAAAAAGGATCATATTCATTTTGCAATGTTACTTTGAAGGATATGAACGAACTCTTCGGAGAGAAAATGAACATCAAAGTCTCGCGCAAGTGGGCAGTTGAAGTGGGCCTAGTAGGTTCGGACGTATTGTCCGTACCCGAAAACTCTAAGAGTAAAGTAAACGTCAAAACTACCGAGTTCGATGATGACGACAAGGTAAGTGTGGCAGTAAAAGAAACGGAGTGGTAAAATGAGTGTAAGTAAAGGAGTGAAGCGACCCGATATACCACCAACAGGCATGGCTGCGAAATATGAACGAGCCTACAATGAGGTGGTAGCAGAACAACAACCGTGGAAACAAAAGATTATTATTAATAATTTTGAAATGGTTAGTGGTCACATGACTTACCCGTGCAGGATGGACAGAGATTTAGTGCATGGAGTGATGGAAGAAGTGGTACGCCGTGCGGAAAATGATTATTAAAATTTATTAAAAACTTGACTTGCCACCAGATTCGTGGTATAGTTTATACATGATGAGCGAAACCTACACCCCGCGCTTTAATGGCATTATCGGCCAAACCAAAGCGAAAAGAAAACTCGATTTCTATATCGACTCCTACGAGAAGGCAGGATTGATTCCTAACCTTCTATTCACCGCGCCCAAGGGGTGTGGTAAAACCATGATGGCGACTGCCCTCGCCAAAGAACTTGTTAAAGATGGAGAGGTGAAACCCAAGCGTTACCTTGAGGTTAACTGCTCCACCCTTAAAAATGTTAAGAAGTTTTTTGATGAGTTTATCATCCCTCACGTTAATGACCGCGATGTTACCATCCTATTTGATGAGGCAAGCGAGATTCCCCAAGATGTAGAGATGGCAATGCTGACCATCCTTAACCCTAATCCAGATAATCGAACATCGTTCAGCTATGACGAGTACACGGTGGACTTCGATTTCCGTAGACAGACTTTCATGTTTGCTACGAGCGAGCCTCATAAAGTGTTTCACGCACTTAAAGACCGCTTGGATAGGGTTGACCTTGAGGAATACAGCTACACCGAACTCGGAGAGATTGTACGAATCAACTTACCAGAGGTTGATTTCGCGGAGGGAATCTTGGCGGAGATAGCGTCCGTGCTGCGTGGTAATGCTCGCGCCGCGCAGAAAATGGCAACCAAGATTCAGATGTGGTTGGATGCCAACGGTGGTTATAGCTTCCTCCCCGCCGATTGGAAAGATTTAATGTATACTTTGGGGATTGCCCCTCTTGGATTGCGAGCCAAGGAGATTGAAATTCTCCGTGTGCTTCGTGATAGTCGTGATTGTTCGCTCACAAGACTCGGCTCCAAGACGGGCATGACCCCTGAATCTCTGCGGCGTGACTACGAGTTGTACTTGATGAATCAAGACCTCTTGGAAATCTCGACTTCGGGACGTAACATCACAAAGGTAGGCAAGGACTATCTGAAACAATACGAACTAGCGGAGGCAGCATAATATGAAATATAAAATAATAATGACTGAACTACATTCTTCTACTTATATAGTTGATGCTAATAGTGAAGAGGAGGCTATTCAATCTGCGCGTCTATCCAGCGACCCTATTGAAACATTATATAACGAGACACTCCGTGACCGTGACAGTATGCACATCATTAAGTTACCTGACTGGGAGAAGGGAGAGAAGGTAGCTGATGTTGTAATGAAGCATAGCAAATAAGAGAGTTGGCAAATAACATACAAGGCAAATAAATAAGTTGGCAAATAAATAAGACTCTAAATAAGCTCAAATAAATGGTTAATAATATTTTTCTTTTTTTCTCTTGTAGTGGTCAAAAAAAACGGCAGCCGATTTTCAGCACCGATGCAAGCCTTTTTTTAATGCGTTTTTTAAAACTTTTTAATTGACAAGAGACGGATTCGGTGGTAGACTCTTACCACGATGAAGATGAACGAAACGAAAGCCAGAGTCAGTCCAGAGGGCTTTATGAACTCCGCGTCTCGCGAGCATAAAGTTAAGAAGGGCAAAGGCTCATTCAACCGCAAACCAAAACACAGGAGGCAGTATGTCTAAATTAGTATATCAACCATTGGGAAACAACTGGGCCGTGGGCATCGAATCCGATAGTCCACAAGAAATCGAATCACAGGATTTTAGCTGGTACAATCACGGCGCGTATAATGGCACACTTAAATTTATGTCGCCGCGCTTTGCGTACATCTGGACATCAGAGGAAAATTTTCGTAAGTACCTCTACAACTCATCCCTTGCCACTCTCCTGGGCAAGTACGGGAACAGTTTGAAAGAAAAGGTGAGACGATACGCAAGGCTACTGGCTCGCATGAGATTTAACGGTTACAAGCAAGAGTCCTTTATCCGCAAGAGCGGTGTTCCCACCTATCGTTACCTTCCGCAGGAAGATACCTCTGGCGCGAAAATGTCCAAGGACGGGATTGCAAACGATGAGGAATCATGGAAGCAAAACTCTGGCAGCTATTACGTCTACGATAGATAAAAAAAAGATTGACAACCAGGGCCTTTTCTGGTACTATTTACACAATGAAACCTACATTACTAAAGTTCGGCAACCCTAATGCCAAGTTAAAAGCAATGGTCAAACGCCTCGGCGTTCGGCTTTCCACATTCACACTTCCCGCTGGCTACACTTGCCCCGGCGCGAAGGAATGCCAATCGTTTGCCCATCGTGAGACGGGGAAAATCACGGACGGAAAGGAAACGCTTTTCCGTTGCTTCGCCGCAAGCGCGGAAGCTGTTTATCCTTCCTTGCGTAAAATGGTTTGGCACAATTTCGAATTGATTCGTGCCGCGCTGGATAAAGGATGGGAGGATTGCGCCCAACTCATTCAAGATAGCCTACCCAAAAAATTTGACGTGCTGCGTGTTCACGTTGGCGGGGATTACTTCTCGGAGGAATACTTACGGGCGTGGATTCACGTTGCCAAGCAAAATCCTGACAAGGTGTTTTACTCTTACAGTAAAAGCCTTCATTTCATCAAAAAGTACGCGCTACCTTCTAACCTCGTGGTGACAGCTTCACGCGGTGGCAAATTCGATGAGCTAATTGATTTGCACGGGTGGAAAGAAGCTCTCGTAGTTTACAGCGAGCAGGAAGCAATCGACAAGGGGTTGGAAATCGACCACGACGATTCCCACGCAGCATTCGGAAAAGAAAACTTTGCGTTACTCATTCACGGTACGCAACCCAAGGGCAGCGCAGCATCTGTAGCGTTGCAACAAGTAAAAAAACTCGCAGCTGTAGCTGCATAAACGGAAAGGTAAAGAATGGAAAAAGATACAAGTAGAATAATAGACGGCCTTTGCGCGATTGCGGATACCCTTGACGGTTTCGGCGCGGAGGATAACGAATACTATCAAGAGATAATTGAAAGTGCGAAAGATAAATTACTGGAGGATTAAAATGGAAATACTCATTGCGCTTTTGCTCGTGGGTTGCTTTGTGTCCCAAATATTAAAATATACGAAATAAATATGAAACCTAAACACAGCAAATATAACCGCCCACCCTAAAGGGTAAAACTTCCCCTTGCAGTGGTCACAAAAATCGGCAGCCGATTTTCCGCACCGCGTCAAGCAAAACTTACTCACAGGGGGGGCAAAAAAAGTATCCAATGACTGAGAAAAAAGCTTTACATTTAAGCGAATCGGGGGTATACTCTTCTTAGAGTTAAACGACAAAGAAACCCCTAAAAAAAGAAAGAAAAAACCTACCATGGCTAGAAACACAATCCAATCCACCAACTACGACTTCACCGTGGAGCGCGTCCCGATGACGCTCCCGACAGGCACTCAATCCCGTATGTACGCACACGTTCGCACCGACACAGGTGAGGAGCTTGGGCATGGTACGGAACAGTACGGCATCATCCAAAACCGTGACTTCGTTGACATGGCAGACGAAACATTTGACTCTCTCGGCATGGCCCCGACCAGTAAGCGCGTTGTGGTGTGTGGGCGCGGTGAGCGTCTCTATGTGCAGTACGACTTCTCGAATGACCGCGCTCCGGTGAGCCGAGCAAACCGCCAAGTGGGTGACGAACTCGGAATGCGCCTGACCCTTCAAAACTCCTTTGACCGCTCCCTTCGGGCATCGGTTGCTCTTGGGATGCTTCGCTTGGTTTGCCTCAACGGCATGACCACGATGGAGAATGAGTTTGGCATGACTCGCAAGCACTCCAGCAATGTGGAACTTGGTTTTATCGCCAAGGCCATCAATCAAGCCAAGGCCAGCTTTCAAGATGCTGCCAAGGGCTTCGAGCTTTTGGGCGAGCGTGACATCACGCAAGACCAAGGCCGAAACATCCTGAACCAGTTGAACAAGACCAACGTCTTGTCCAATGTGGTGCGCGATGGCATCGTGAAGATTTGGGAGAACCCAACCCACGAGGAAGATGCGGCTCGCAACTTGTGGACTCTCTACAATGCGACAACCCAACACCTCACCCATGCGGTGAGCGAAGACCGCTTCGAGTATTCCAATACGGTTAGCACCAACGTGCTGCGGCGGTTGCGCGGTGCAGCGAGCTACCCTGACAAGCTCGCCAAGCTGATTACAGCTGTCCCGACTGACGTTATCAAAAATAACTAAAGCCAAGGAATAAAATAGGAGACAAGCCCTCGCGCAAGCGGGGGTTTTTTTGTCGATCAAAATAACAATAATATGACTGGCAAATATCGTTGTCAATCATTCGTGAGCGGCAAATGAATTGTGAACAACTTCACCTTGCAGTGGTCGCAAAAATCGGCTGCCGATTTTCTGTACCGCGTCAAGCGAAACTTATTAACAATTGGAGCCCCGGGTCGGAATCGAACCGACTCACACGCTTTTGCAGAGCGTTGCCTTACCATTCGGCCACCGAGGCGTGGCGGGAGTGACGGGATTCGAACCCGCGACCTCTGCCGTGACAGGGCAGCGTTCTAACGCGCTGAACTACACCCCCGCAAATTGGAGCGCGTGGTGGGCCTCGAACCCACGACCTTCTGCTTGGCAAGCAGATGCTCTACCGATTGAGCTACACGCGCAAGGGGACTAGGCCGAAGCCACCCTGTCGCTGGGGTCGTCAGTCTCCGGTCTGGGCATTCCAGCCAACGCCTTGCCGTAGTCGATTAGGTCGAGGTCGTGCGTTGCCGCAGCAGTCGCGTCCGTGATGTCCGAGAACTCGAACATCTCAATCGCTGGCAAGTTGTTGCCATACTCTCCCTGTGGAAGGTCTGAATACTTCGGTACTACGGCCTCGCGGAGAAGCGCAATCTTCTTCAGGTCGTCCAAGACGAGCTTGGCTTCCATTCCAGTGTTGGACAAGCCGTGCTCGTCGATTCGTGTCTGTGCTTCTGCGATGTCTTTTTCAAGTCGCTTGATGTGGTTGCTAAATGCAATCTCTGTTTTGTTGTTCATTCTGTATAAAGGATACCATGAATCTGGCTATCCGTCAATCATAATTTTAATAAATTTTAATCATTTTTAATTTGACAGGGGGGTGAAAACGAGGTATACTCTTAACAATGAAACCTACAAAGGAACTGACACCAACAGCCAGCGCGAAGCTGGACAACTTCATCTGCCTCAACTTTGAGGATGTAAACGAGATGACCGACACAGAGCAAACCGCATTGGAGATGCTAAACGCTGGAATCACTAGCGAGTTCGAGCTTCAAAACATGAACGAAGCCGAGTGGAAACTGGTCTGTGAAAAGTCTGATGAGTATGAGGCTTATGACCAATGGATGGGAGAATAGATGTGGATACTTGTAATTGTAATGATGTGGGTGCTTGCAGTCATATTAAAAGAAATTAAAAGGTAGGACAGCGGATGTCCCACCCTCTATGGTATACTAGACGCATGAAGAATATGAGAAACGAAAACACGAACGAGCTAACCGTTAAGGGCTTGACCAGTAACGAAGACGAAACCTTTACCGGTGTCCGTAATGATAGCTTCGGCCACGATTACCGCGACCACGACCAAGATGCGTGGAACTACGAGATTGACGAAAGCGACTGCTGGAAGTAAAAAATGATGACACTTGTAAAAGATGTAAAATGGGACACCGATGACATCCTTGAAGTTGAGGGTGTGCTTTGGAAGATTGTCAAAACCTTTAACTACGACCACGAAGGCCACGAAGGTGACGTGCTTACCCTCATGAACTTTGATGGAGACACAAGGGAGCTTCACACCTACGACGAAGGCAAAACATTTTTAGAGGAATAAATTATGACAAACAAACAAGCCTTTGAGCTAATCCTAAACGCAGCAAAAAGTAACACCGCCGAAACTTGCGATGTACCCGACGAACTCCTTGAGGCAATTCAAATTGCAGAAACTTACATGGACTACGAAGGAAACATCAGAGAGGATGATTAAATTATGAAAGCGATAATTGAAATTGAATTAGGAAACGACTCCTTTGGCAACTGCGCCACCGAGAGGTTATTTGAAATACGAAACGTAGTTGAAAGGCTAATGGATAACGCCGAGCGCATTATGGTGGAGGACGTTGGAGATTTCACCACCGCGCAAGACGCAAACGGCAACACAGTTGCGCGAATGGACATCGTAGAATGAACACTTACATATTTACAACTGGCAGAGGCATGGAGGTTGAAATCCGAGCGTGGTTTAGAGAGCAAGCCATTAAGGACTTCATGTTCATGTGGCAACCAGAGATATTTGTAAGAGTAGAGAGAGTAGAGAGAGTAGAAGAATGAGCAAGTACGAAAATAGAAGATACAATAAAGATGAGACAAGCAAACAGTTTTATTTGAGACGTAAAAAAGAGACGAACGAAATTCTTGAAAGCGATGCTTGGAAAAATTACATGGCTAAAGGATGGGACGAATATAAAAAAGCAAATATTAAATAATCAAATAGGACGCACAACCCTGTGAGTAAAAAAAACTTGCAGTGGTCGCAAAAAACGGCAGCCGATTTTTCGTACCCTTACAAGCTTAAAGTTTTTCCCTCATAGGACAGCGGATGTCCCACCTCGTGTGCTATACTATACGTATGATAATGATTGAGGTAACAAGCCCAGACGAGAAGGTAGCCGCCTTGGCCCTTGGCGTGATTCGGGCACGAGTGAACAGCGAAGGGATGATGGGAAGCGCATCCCGTGAGCATAGGGTGAAGAAGGGCAAGGGCTCTTTTCGTCGCCGCAACAAACATCAGAAAAGAATTTGGTAGGACAGCAGATGTCTCACCCTCTATGGTATACTAGGCACATGATTATGACAGACAACAAACCAACATACATGAGAAACATTAAACACGCAGACAGAGAGGGCGAACCCTTCGCCGTATATCAGCACATCACCCTTCGGAATATGTGGGAGTATTATCTGGGAGAGCCAGACGAAAACGGCATAGCCTTTGGCTACGTTATGGGATTTGAAAATGAGTGGGGCGATGTCTCGATGGATGAGATTAAGCCTTACATCATAAGCATCGCACGAGGTGAGGAGCTTGATTATATAATGCCGCCCTTTAACTACTACTGGGAAAACGAAAAGGAGTTTGCTTAAATGAAAGTAAAACCAAAAGAAAACTATCACTTGCTCGGCACGGATATCCGTCTCGACAAAGACAAGACCTACCCTGCAACTTGGGCAACAAATCAACCTGACTGGGAAAGGGATGGAAAGATTTTCGTAAATGAGATTCTTTTGAATCGGGGCGAATATAAATTTTCAGCACAAGAATAATAATAGAAACTGAGAGGTTAGTTCCATTTTGGAACATGCCACATTTAAAATAGTACCTGTGGTGCGGGAGAGCACCTTAAACATCGAGGGTACGATTTGTTCTTGCAGTGGTCACAAAAATCGGCAGCCGCTTTTCTGAACCATGTCAAGCCCAACCTGCTTGACTTACGCTTGGTGAGTAACTCTTCTCTTGACAAACGGCCTTTTTAGTGTTATATTAAACCATGTCGATTACGAAAAACGAAGCAAAGAAACTTTTCCGCCGCGAGGTCTACCGCAACCTTCATTTCCGTGATGACTCTGTTTACTCTGTCCGTAAGAACGGCCTTGTTGATGGTCACGCGCTTCAGGTCGTAATGGATGGCTGCGACGATTCGCCTGTTACTTTTGCCGTCGGCCCAAAGGGCAATCAACGTGTGCGCGATGAGGGGCGCAAGAATGTCCACGCAGTCATTCGTGGCTACCTTCAGAATGCCATTTGGTATCCAGAGGACGAGGATGACCTTCCTTATCTTAAAGAACACGCCGAAGGCTTGGAGAGTATAGAGTGGGGTGTGCCTGTGAGCCGCAACACAAAGATTGGCGACCTCGACGACCCCCGCGCATGGACTCCCATGTTTGAGTGGAAGGAGATCGCTTACAACCCTTATAAGTATCGGACTTTTGTAACGGTCAAAGATGAGGAGCCTATCTACCAGGCGCGTAAAGTTATTATCGGCCCGAAGGTGTGGGCTATGGTTCCCGTACCAGAATGTTTTGAAAGGAATTAGTTGACAAACGGGCATTCGTATGGTATATTACATTAGTTCTTTGAGAGACAATTTAGCGGTGAAATTGGTGTGCGATTGAACGAGAAGGATAAAATTTCCCTCCTCAAGAGCACAGCCTGACTGGAAAGCAGCCACGCTGGGAGATATCCCTGCCCAACGGTAAGGTGTGGAGGTGATCTGGTCGGGTCGGGTTCGAATCCTGACACCGTGAATAATTTATATGGTGAGTGCGCTGCTGTGAGCCAATGTGCGGGAGAAATCGCATAGACTACGCAGTTCAACAATAGACGCTAGGTTAGAGGATGACTAAACCCTCGACTCACCACCTAATTACCCCGACCTCAACTGGATGGCGCAGGTTACCTAAACCGCCTGTTGGCAATGCACGAAGCCATGGTCGGGTCAAGAGAGTGCTTAATTTCTTATTTACCCCTATTCTCTCCGATGCGAAATTCTCGCTTCACAAGAAACTATTGAAATAGATACCTCGTAAATACAGCAATTCCTTGCAAATTAAATAGGCTTAAATATCGCGATTAATTAGGGTAATTGTTTTCCCTTGCACTGGTCAGGAAAATCGGCTGCCGATTTTTCGCACCACGTCAAGCACTTTTTATTCACCACCTGTGAGTAAGTTCGCCCTTGACAAGGAGGCTTTTACGTGTTATATTATAACAATGACGAACGAGAAAAAGCATTGGACGATAGTAACAGCAAAGGGAACCCGTTGGGCAGCCCAAGGACATAGTGAGCGCGAGGTAAGAGACAACTTCTTTGGCGAGTGCTTCAACATTGAGATTGCAGAGGTGCTGCCTGTGCGCCTATTCACCCACGAGGAGGAGCAACAATTACGCACCGAGAAACTTGAAGATATGTGCCGGTAGGACGGCAGATGTCCCACCCCCTATGCTATAATAGACTTATGACAATTATGACAAACACACCATCACACGAGTACAAAATCGTAGTTATTGGCAAACGTCAAGTCAAGCTGCCAGCGTGGCTTGTCAATGGCCAACCTCAATCAATCCTTGAAAGAAATTAAAATGAAATTCAAAGACTTAAAATGGAGAGCTCACGCAGAGAATGATATTCAAGCGTGGACGGAAGTCAACGGCTATGATGTGAGCATCATCCGCAACGCGCTTTCATACGGAGGCGACAAAGGGCTTTATGAAATTGGAGTTTATAAAGGCGGGACAAACAAGATGAGCGACCCACTCGGCTGGGGCGATGATGTTAAGGGCTGGCTTACTCCAGAGGGCGTAGAAAAAGAATTGGAATTGATTCAAGCATTATGAAAGATGATTTCAGAGATATTAACTTTGTTATTATTATTGGCATCGTGTCATTTATTATTATATTAGTAACGACCATTTATATAGAGACATTATAAAAAACTTTAAAAAAGAATTGACAAACGAACAGAATTAGATTATACTCTTAACAGTTAACACATTATGAAAACCTACAAAACCTACAACGCTCGTAACGCTGTGAAAGCAGCGGAAGTAACCAACCACATCAAAGCCCGTAAGAAAGAGGGCGTATCCCACGAGGACGCGAAGGCTGAAGCCTATCGCCTGTTTAAGATTAAGGCTGCGCTGCCTATCTTAAAGAAGCAATTCAGAATCTCATTTGCTGAAGTCGAGAAGGTGGCTTACAGAGCAAGCCTTCCACCGTTGCCACCGTTGCCCAAGCTACCACCGTTGCCCACGGGCTACAATGGGCAGGTGTTGCCACCGTTGCCACGACTACCACTACCAACCACCACCAACTAGGAGGCTACTATGGGATTAGATCAAAACGCATACAAGGTAAGCCAAGATGGTGAGAGGGAAGAACTCGCTTACTGGCGCAAGCACAACCGCCTACAAGGGTGGATGGAAGAACGCTACACCGAGAAGGGTGGGAAGGAACAGTTTAACTGTGTTGACCTAGAGTTGACAGAGGATGACATCCTTGACCTAGAGGTAGCCATTGACGACAAGGAGCTACCCGCAACAGGCGGCTTCTTCTACGGCAGCGACTCTTACGAGTGGTACGATGGAGAACACGGTGACAAGGAGACCGACCAGAGGTTTATTAAGGATGCCAAGGAGGCATTGGATGATGGGTGGAAGATAGTCTACTCTTGCTGGTGGTAGGTGTCATAATGGGGTGGCGCAAGGGTTGAATTGTCTTACCTTGCGTCACCTTACTTTTAACGATTAACAATGGAGGAAATTATGAAATCATTATTAAATAGAATCTTATTTGTATTTGTCCTGATACTATTAGGTATGGGTGTATTTGGCGCGGAGCCAAGTCAACGTGATGTAGTTGCGATGACTATACTAGGTGAGGCACGAGGCGAGGGTGAGGCCGGTATGTATGCCGTGGCTTGTGTTATCGCTCAACGATCAATAGAGTGGAAAAGGAATGGTAAGTCTATCACGCCAAAGCAAGTCTGTTTGCGGGACTGGCAATTCTCTTGCTGGAATAAGAATGATCCGAACAGAAAGAAATTACCTACACTGCTAAAGACGCATCAACACGCAGCCTATGCAAAGATGCTTGCATCAAACCTAAACAACCTACAACGCAGTTACGTTAACAACGCCGATCACTACTGCCACGTTAACACTCACACGAAATGGACGGGTAAGACTATAAAAGTCATTGGTAATCATAAATTCTTCAAACTTCGCAAATAGTACATTGGCAAATAGTACGGCGGTAAATAGAGCACGGCACACCGCTAGGTGCGCGTAACTTTTCCTTGCAATGGTCAGGAAAATCGGCTGCCGATTTTTCGCACCCTTACAAGCTTAAAGTTTTTCCCTCATAGGACAGCGGATGTCTTACCCCCTGTGGTATACTATGCACATGATTACGAACGACACATCTTGGACAATCCGCACCCGCAACTTCACCTCTGGCCATTACAGCCAGCAGTCCTTCTGTGACTTCACTGAAGGGGAGGCTAGGCATCACGCTTTGGCTGACCATCCAAATAGTGAGGTGGTGGGCGTGTGGAATTGGGTAGACACCACCACAGATGAAGAGTACGAAGCCCTTTGGCTGTAGTGGTCACGAAAATCGGCAGCCGTTTTTTCGCACCATGTCAAGCACCCCTTACCCACCACCCGTGAATAACTTACCCCTTGACAAGTGCCTCTTTAGATGTTATATTATACCCATGAGTGAAACCTACAACACCCCTCAAGCCTCCGACTCCAGCCCTCGATGTGAGGATGCACCGTGCTGCGGTTGCTGCCCCTCCTCGCAGGAGGCGCATGACCCTCAACCCTATGACGGCTGGGAGGGTAGCTGGGCTGGTGACGGCTCCGGTCTGGACGACCTTGCCGACTACAACGCAATGGAGGGCGATGACTATTAAGGAATCCCGAGCTTTAAATAGCACCTACCAAATAGTACCTGTGGTGCAGGAGAGCACCTAAAAAATCGAGGGTACAATTTGTTCTTGCAATGGTCAGGAAAAACGGCAGCCGATTTTTCGCACCCTTGCAAGCTTAAAGTTTTTCCTTCATGGGACAGCAGATGTCCCACCCCCCGTGGTATACTAGACGCATGATGATTGAAACAGATATGAGAACGATAATGATAAGCCCGACAAGCAAGGCGAGCCAACGCACGAAGAACCGCATCCGCGAGAATGGGCCTGTGTTCAGAGTTGACTTGGAGGAGGAGACGAAGTGGCTCTTGAGGGCTGGCGTATCATTTCACGGAATCGTTTGGATGGGCTGGCTGCCTCGCGACGAGTTCCACGTTGAATGCGTGGGCGAAAAGTTTATTGAGGAAGTTCTGGCGTAGGACGGCAGATGTCCCACCCCTTATGGTATACTATGCACATGATTACGAACGACATGAAACAATACAAAGCAACCTACACAAGCAAAGCACCATTTGCCTATCCGCACGGCAAGGTGACACTGCACAGACGCAGCACAGATGCGCGGGTGAAACATCCCACCCCATCCGTTCCGCCAACCTATCACATTGTAGGTTGGCACACCGCTGGATGGCCACATCTTGAAACCGTGCAAGTGTGGAACCCTATCACCAAACGAATGTTTGAGATTTACTCAAGCGATGAAGGTGAGACATTCACATTTGAAATGGTGGAGGCATAAAAATTATGAAAGAAAGAGAATACACGAACCTACTACTGGAGCGCATTGAAGAGGGCTTGTATGATAAAGACCAAGTGATCATGGCTTGCGTTAAGTACATGAGCGAAGACAACGTGAAGGATATGATGCATTGCAATGAGATGTTATTTGATGAGGGCGACGAGCTGTATTTTGGCAAATAGAGTGACGGTAAATAGAACACAGCACACCGTTAGGTGTGCATAACTTTTCCTTGCACTGGTCAGGAAAATCGGCAGCCGATTTTTTGGGCCTTGTCAACCCTTTCTTATCCACCACCTGTGAGTAACTTGCCCCTTGACAAACGGCCTCTTTCGTGTTATATTTAAGTAGTTCGTGAGGGTATTAGCAAGGCTCTACTGCTCACGGATGCCACCTCTGCAAACGGTGAGGAAACATAAGAACGCAAGAGACGTTTGTATTTCAGTGGCACAATTTTTATTATGAGAACTGAACAAGAACTACAAGAAGAGCAGCGCAAGGTGGTGGAGCGCGTGAAGCGTTGGAATGAATCGGTGGAGAAGGTGAAGGCCCTAGTGAGGGAGTGGAGAGCCAAGCATCTCACCAACGGAAAATTTAACGGGTAGCACCACAGATGTCCCACCCTCTGTGGTACACTTTACTTATGATTATGAACGACGAATGCAAATGCGAAGATTGCGGTGCGCCCGTAAAATGGGAATACGAAGCCCCCTACCAAGAGTACCCCGGCGCGAAGGTGTGGGGCGGGGAGTTTTACGCGGAGTGCGAGTGCGGGTGGAGCGATGCCACCAAGCAAGACTTGAGCAACTACTCCATACGCGAGAACACGCGAGGGTGGTGAATCCCGCTTTAAATAGAGCAGACTAAATAGTGCCCGTGGTGCAGGAGAGCACCCTAAACATCGAGGGCATAACTTTTCCTTGTAGTGGTCAGGAAAAACGGCAGCCGATTTTTCGCACCCATGCAAGCGAAAGTTATTAACATTCGGGTGTCTCAATGTGAGTAACTTGCCCCTTGACAAACGGCCTCTTTCGTGTTATATTATACCAATGAGAGCGACGAAGACAAGCTGGAACAAGTTCGACGAGGGAACGCAAGTACATCACCGAGACAACCACAATTGGAAGGGCGTTGTAGTGCGCGACCTTGACCCACGCAAGCCGGTTAATGGCGTTGTGCTGTTAAACCACAACGGGCGAGTGGCTCGGATGCATAAGGATTTGCTGCGGGTATCGTTCTACCTCGATGCCAAAAAAGAATTTGAAGGGTAGGACGGCAGATGTCCCACCCCCTGTGCTATACTATACGAGTAATGATTGAGAATCAAAAGACCCCCGAACCTACGCTTGAGCCTAGTGTGAAGCGCACGAAGATGGCGACACAGCGTGATGAGGGGGCAACACTTTAAGACATATGAAAACAGAAACAAAAACAGAAGAAAAGTATTACAGAATAGAACTTGCCGCATACGGCAAGAAAGAAGCGGCTGGCCGTTGGGGTGGATTTGATGAGGCGAATGCCTTTTTCTCTACCGATGCCAAGCCAGCAACAGCAGAGTTTATCAAGGTGATAGAGGCAGCTATGGATAAGACTTTCGAGCAACAGTCTCGCTATTGGCTAGACTACACCATTGGCAAGCTATTCGTGCAAGACGGATGGGAGAAGGTCAGCCCGATGTCTCCAGCGTGGGAGTATCGCACACCAACCACTATGTCACACGCAGTATGGAAAGAAGTATGAAAGCCAACTATATCTTATATTCCAACGACAGGACGAACAAGCACGTCTTCATTCGCTCCGAAGGTGATAACCCATCAGTCGTAGCGTCTGATGAGGTAGCCCTATACAGTGAGAACTACGTGAGTGTAATGGATTGCCATCATGCTCTTGTGCGCTTTATGTTTGAGACGGTAGACAGTAGCGGGTCACCTCGTAGCGAAGGTGACAACAAGAAGATGGAAGAGCTCTTGCGTGTACCATTCGACAAGCTGAAAGACATCACTGGATAGACCCCCACTACTACCCCCGCCTACATTATTCGTGGATTAAAATAGAAAAAAAAAGAGGTCGAGGGTGGAACCTTATTTTGCAATTTTGTGGGGGATTTCCTAGTGGAGCTAAAAAATCTTTTGCAAGAACCAAATAGTCGCCTCTATATAGCAATTTTATTTACATAAATAGTGCATAGATACAGTAAAGTGAGCAATTTACCCTTTACAGTGGTCAAAAAAAACGGCTGCCGAATTTTGAGACCCATGCAAGCATCTTCTGAAGGTTTATTTTCATTTATTTTACCCCAACCCTTGACAGGCGGAGCTTTAAGTGTTATACTTTACCCAATGAAAGACATAAAGAAAGCCTACATGAAGAACTACATCAATGCAGTACGCACAGACACTATGGAGGGTCTATCAACCTACCAAAAACTCGTGCAAGAGCGCGAAGAAGAAAAGAAACGTGACCGTGAGATCATGTTTGAGGCTGGATTCCCTTGCCTAGTGCTCGGAGTCGTCGCGGGAATGATTATCGCAGGGATGCTGTCGAAGATATCCTAAAACCCCTTGACAAACCATCGATTAAGTGTTATATTATACCCATGACGACAAAACAAGCAGCATCAACAGCTAACGCCGCACTTACCTTAATGATTATCATCGCTCTTTTCTCGAGCGTGGTCGGCTAAACCTTAAAACTGCCTTACATACTGTGAGGCGAAGGAACTCCCCGATGCCTTCGATTACAGAGGGGCGGTAGCCTTGTCATCCTTTGCAATTTAACAGGGAGCGTAATAGTTCTTTGCAATTTGGTGGGGGCCGCAATAGTACCCCCCTATTATTGGAATTTTTTCGTTTATTTAAATTGCGTAGCGCGGGGGGTGGGGTCTTTCTCAGTCTCCCCGAGGCTGACCCGTTCATTTGCATTTCGCGGGTAATCTCTCCAGTGAATCCTGACCCTGCTTTCTTCCAGCTTTTTCTCTCTTTCCTCTGTTATGATCTTATATGTAACAAAAACAAGCCCGAAAAGAGACCCTGTGAAAACGGCGGCGCAAAAAAGCTGAAATATGTCAATATTCATAAATAGTATTACACTCAAGGGCAAAAAAATCCCCCGCCAGTATATTTTTTAAAGTTTTTATTTGCATTTCTTTTACCGCGCATAGCAAAGAAGGGATTTCGTCCTTGGTATTTCTGCGTGTAAATAACAGTAAGGTGAAAGAGAATAATAGTTCCAAGCGAACAAGAGAAGGAAGACCTCCCAAAACCCGTTCTGCCAGAAACAAGGAAAAGCAAGATATGGTTAAGGAATTAGAGGAATCTTTAAATGACCCATTCAAGGTTGCCAACCCCATAAAAAAACTAATTAAAATCAAGCAATTCCCTTGGACCGAGCGGCAAAAGGAGTTTTTTCGGGTTGCATTGCATCCTGGTACAAACGTAGTTTTCGTTACTGGTCCAGCGGGGTCAGCAAAGACCCTGCTATCTGTTTATTGTGCCCTTCAGCTTCTAAACATGAAAGCTATCGAGGATATTATGTATCTTCGTTCAGCTGTAGAAAGTAGCGCACATAGCTTAGGCTTCTTGCCGGGCAGCGCAGAAGATAAACTAAGATTCTATAATTTGCCATTCCTAGACAAGCTAGACGAACTCCTACTGAATACTCGGGCGGAAAAACTAGAAGAAGAGAAGCGCATCAGCATGTTTCCTGTAAACTTTGCAAGAGGAATGAACTGGGCAGGGAAATGCATTATTCTGGACGAGGCACAGAACTCGACGGTAAAAGAGATAACAACCGTACTAACGAGACTCGGGCGCGGTTCCAAGTGTTTTGTTTTAGCAGACCCAATGCAGACTGACCTCAAATCACATCACCTCTCTGGGGGCTTTGAGTCACTCTCTGAGACGTTTAACGACGAAGAGAGTCTACAGATGGGGGTCCACCACTTCGCGTTCACAGAGGACGATATTATGCGATCTGAATTAGTTAAATTCTTAATCAAAAAACTAAGAAGCATTGAGTAAGGTGAAAAACGCAAATTATATCGGTGGTAAATGGAGAATCACACCAAAGGCTAGAGAGAGCCAAGGCTACGAGTACAAAGACGGGGATTGGTATCCCAAAAAAGAAAAAGAAGAAACACAAAAATTATTTAAACCCCTGACCCGAAAGAAGAAAAACATGTGTGGATCATTTCCGTTGCAAACAATCAAAAACGGACTCGCGATGGCGGGTATTTACATTTTCTCAAGTGTCCTTGGTGTTAGTTTGGCTTTTAACATTTTTCTCTATATGCACATGAGGGACTTGGAGCAACAGAACCTCCAACTTCTCGAAGTGACAGGTGAGAGTGTAATAGGTAAGTGATATGGATATTGAAACTATTATAGCTTATTTTCTTCTTTTTTGTTCTGCCGCTGTTTCTGTGGGGGGGTTAATGTGGTATGTGTGGAGGGATAAACGATGAGTACGCCTATAGATATAA
>Ga0302137_1000395_pt1 | contig 18607 bp, 13 predicted proteins | sample CBN3_SCM_MG_FD_203127 | JGI IMG/M metagenome (GOLD analysis project Ga0302137, IMG submission 203127) | Marine microbial communities from Western Arctic Ocean, Canada - CBN3_SCM | ecosystem: Environmental > Aquatic > Marine > Oceanic | place: Canada: Western Arctic Ocean | collected 2017-09-15 | reverse complement strand
GAGGAGCCAATAATGGACTCGCTAATCCAACTAGAGAATGTTTCGAAGCATTACGGTACGTTTATGGCACTAAAATGTATCAATCTCGAGGTTGCCGAGGGAGAAGTTGTTAGCGTTATTGGCCCTTCAGGTTCAGGAAAATCAACACTCATACGTTGCATCAATTTGTTGGAACAATATGATGATTCCGGAAAGATAACGGTTAACGGAACGGTTGTAAGAAAAGGAGCCGACCTCAAGAATGTTCGCGCAAATGTCGGCATGGTCTTTCAGAATTTCAACCTTTTCCCTCACATGACGATATTGGAAAATGTGAAATTGGCACCTATGCGCGTCGACGAAATATCCACTGAAGTCGCAACTAAAAGAGCCCTCACGTTGCTGGATAACGTGGGCATTTCGGATCAATCTGAAAAATATCCTGGGCAACTTTCTGGAGGTCAGCAACAGCGGGTTGCTATTGCAAGGGCACTAGCTATGGAACCCAAAATCTTGCTATTTGACGAACCTACATCAGCACTTGACCCAGAGATGGTGGGAGAGGTTTTGAATGTCATCCGAAAACTTGCTGACGAAGGCGTTACTATGATCGTCGTGACGCATGAAATGGGGTTTGCAAGGCAAGTATCTGATCGCATTATTTTCATGGATGCAGGCCAAATCGTCGAAAGTGGGACCCCATTAGACATATTTGACGCGGCCAAGGAACCTCGCACGCTCGCGTTTCTCAAAAACGTCTTAGAACATTAAACTAAACTTATTTAGGGAAAATAACGTGGCTCTTGATATTGAATTTGTAAGGAAGCAGTTCCCCGGTCTAGCTACAGACTGGACCTTGATGGACAACGCCGGTGGCTCACAAATTCTAAAAGGTGTCGTCGAAAAAATTACGCAATATTACTATTCAAATAACGTGCAAATGGGTGGCAGCTATGAGCTGTCCCAAAAAGCTGCTAGCTCGTTAGCTGAGGGGCGTAAAAATATCGCCACCTTATTTAATGCCTCAAGACCTGAAGAAATTGTATTTGGGCCCTCTACCACTGTTCTTATACAGTTTCTAGCCAAGGCGATGGCACATCAGTTTCAAGCCGGAGATGAAATTGTAGTCACTAATGTTGATCATGAATCCAATATTGGACCCTGGGTTGCATTGCAGGAAATTGGCGTCAATATAAAATTTTGGAACATGAATGGACTGACCTTTGAGCTCGAGCTAGTTGAACTAGACAAGCTCATAACAGACAAGACTAAACTTGTATGCTGTACCCACGTTTCAAATGTTCTTGGCACTATCAATCCCATAAAAGAAATCGCTCAGTTTGTACATGAGCGAGGCGCGAAAATCTGTGTCGATGGCGTTGCATATGCACCACACAGAGCAGTTGATGTTAGCTCGTGGAATGTAGATTTCTATGCGCTGAGCCTTTACAAAACTTATGGCCCCCATCACGCTGCACTCTATTGTAAATATGCTCACATGTCCGACCTCGCCAATTTGTATCACTATTTTTACGACGCAAATAAAATTCCCGCAAAACTTGAGCCAGGCAATGCTAATTATGAGCTTTCATATGCTTCCGGCGCGATTGTTGACTACTTAGCGGGCCTTGGTGCGCATACCTGTAAAAACGGATCTCGACGTGAGCAATTGGAGGCGGCATTTCAGCAAATTGAGGAACAGGAGGTTGCACTTTCCGAACGATTACTCAGTTACCTGAGAAAACGAAATGATTGCCATGTGATTGGCAACCCCTCAGGCACAGATCCTTTGAGAGTCGCGACTATAAGCTTTACAGTCGAAAATCAGGATCCGGAACAAGTGTGTAAAAACCTGGACGAGCACGGAATCGCAATTCGCTTTGGAGACTTTCATGCCCGCCGTCTGATAGAAAGCATGGGGTTACTAGAGGCGAACGGCGCAGTAAGAGTATCAATGACACACTACAATACTGTTGAAGAAGTAGACAGGTTAATTGCCGCTTTGGATATCGTGTTACCTTAGAGAATAAAGACGCTTTCACTGCAACTATTTTTCATCATGACCATGTTAGCAGAACCAGCTACAGCCTATTACTACCTGGAAACCAATGAGTAAAATAGAACGGACAGAATTATCTAAACAACAAGTGAAATTTTTTGAACACTTAAGGTCAGCTGACGGACAACTTCCTCCGGGGATTCGCAATCTAGGGATAAAGCCACACCTCTGGTTGAAGGAGGTATCTTACGGACGTATTGTTTATGAATGGCCTAATGACGGCAGTCGCGATATTCAGGAAGAACGTGTTTTTGGTGGTTGGATAGCAGCATTAGCCGATCATATCGTATCGATGACAATGGCCAGTGCTCTAGAAGATGGTGAATGGTTCACTACCACGGAACTGACAACGCGAATGTTTCGTCCCATGCAAAGCGGTGTTATTCGCATAGAAGGACGCATGATTAATCGTGGTCGTACAACCGGGTTTGTTGAAGCAGACTTTTTCCAGCAAAACGGCAAACTGGCTGCAAGAGCAAGTGCTGCTAAGGCGATCCGGGCTCATAGTGATTTTTCTTAATGCTCTCTACAATCTAGTAGGGTCAGAGTAAAATATTGTAGAGTGTAAACGTCCTCTCTTGGCCGAAAGCAGTCATTGGAAATATTTTATAGAGGCTGTAATTGAAAATGCACAGCCAAGAATTGCGGGACCAGCCTAGCCAACCTCCGCCTAATAACTCCTATCCGCCCAACTACTATCAACCTAACTAAAGAGTGACAACGCGAATCAATTTCTTATAAAATGAGAATGATTCGTATTTGTATTATTTTTTAGTGGTCTCTTAATGTCTAGAAAAACAATCTTTTGGCTTCATCTAGCCTGTGGCGTCAGCGCTGGAGTGGTAGTTTTGATGATGTCCGTAACCGGCGTCGTCCTCACTTACGAGCGCCAAGCTCAGGTATGGGAAGACCGCAGCTACTATGCCGAGCCGGAAACGGGCCAGCTGATGCTGACCGCCGATCAGCTGATAGCGGCTAGTCGAAACCTAGAGGGGTTCGAAGCCAGTAGCCTCATGCTGAACTCAGACCCAACTGCCCCTGTCGTCTTAAGACAAGGCCGGAGCCAGACTCAATACCTCAACCCCTATAGTGGACAGGCCTACAATCCACATTCCGACACCTGGAGCGCCTTCTTCTCCACAGTGCGTGGCTGGCACCGCTGGTTCAACATGACTGGCGACAACCGCAGCTCTGCACGCATTGTCACTGGTGCGGCGAATCTGATGTTTCTCTTCCTAGTTCTTAGCGGCATCTATCTTTGGCTACCGAAGATTTATGCACAGGCAGCGCTACGCGCACGCGTCTGGTTTAACGCATCAAACAGCAATGCCAATGCACGCAACTTCAACTGGCATCATGTGTTTGGTTTCTGGGCGGCACTACCGCTAGTCGTTATCATTTCTACCGCTACCGTTTTCAACTACACCTGGGCCAACAACCTGGTCTATCAACTTGCCGGCGAAGAACCGCCGGTGAGAGGTGGTTCCGCAAGCGTGGAAGCGCCCAACCCGGCGCCTGTAAGTCGCCTGCCCTATGCTGACTTAGTCGATACCGCAAAAACCTACAGCGAAGATTGGCGCACGATCACTCTAGCCATACCCGCTGCAGAAGCAAACTCTGCAAACCTGACGCTAGACGAAGGTGATGGTGGGCAACCACAGAAACGCCATGTACTAACACTGGACGTAAGCGGGGGTGAAGTTATTAAATGGGCGCCTTTCACCAGTCAGAGCGCAGGTGCACAAGCCAGACGCTGGGTAAGATTCCTGCACACAGGTGAGGCCTTGGGACTAACCGGACAGACAATTGCAGGCATTGCATCGTTCGCTGCAATACTCATGGTTTGGACAGGGCTAGCATTAGCGCTTCGCCGCTTCCTGCGATGGCTTACAAAGCTGAGGAAAACAAGAGAAGTAGAAGTTCCCTCAACTTAAATACTTCCTACACTCAAGGCTCGCTGAGCCGGCTAAGTCGCTGACTTCTCGAACTCGCAACTGGCACTTCAGCGCCGTCGGTTAACATTACCGTATCTGCTTCACATGCTGTTTCGCCACCCAATGCGTTCGATGTATCTGCACACCTTCGCATTGTGCCAATGCGGACATTGCATCCTTCATTCTCCCGCGCACTAATAATTTTTGGCCTGTGCAGACAATCTCTAGATAGTGGTCATGCGCGACCAACTTTTCCCGGCTTTCAGCTCACGTGTTTCGCAGGAGCGAGATTCGCAATGCCAACCTTATCTCGATTCGTTATCTCGGTGGCGATGGGGCCGTTCTCCACCTCTATACCGATGGCTCGCGAGGTGAGTCTGCGATACCTGATAGAGAATTGAGGAGAACACATATCCACCTGGTTTTGCCAAAGTGGATGCGCAGTGGAAGATTATGCACACAGCGATAATGGATGCGAAGAATTGATTTTCACTATTTATTGCTAGGGAGCAGTTAACAGCTACTGAAAACCCTTCGATTGGAATTCTCTGCTACTATTTGCAAAATCCTTAAATCGACGCGTACAGCTGTATGATTTCCGCACCCTATTCAAAGAGGCTAGCTTGCCTGCTTCTCACACTCGGGCTTCTTGCACTGAACAGCTGCAGTAGCACTCAGCTAGCCATCGATCAGGGCATTCCTTGGGAGCTTGCCGAGCACCGCAGCAAGACAATCTACGACCTGCGCTACCATTTTGCGCTGGATATTCCACTTTCTCGCACCGAAGCAATTACAGGCAAGTCTCGCATTGGCCTGAATTGGAATGATCGCAGCGCACAGCCACTCGTTATCGATTTTCTACTGCCGCAGCAGAGAATTCACTCCGTCTTAGTAAATGGAATAGAAGCGAATTGGCAGCCAGTGAATGATCACATCGTTATTCCTGCATCCGCACTGATACCTGGAGAGAACAGCATAGACCTAGCGTTTGATGCAGGCGACGAAGCCTTCAATCGTCGTGAGGATTTCCTCTATGCGCTGTTTGTGCCCGACCGCGCGCATTTCTCTCTCCCCCTATTCGATCAACCCAACTTAAAGGGAAGAGTAACTTGGGAGGTGACAGTGCCGGAGCAATGGAAGGTCATTGCGAATGGGCCCCAGGATTCTGCTAGCACGAAGAATGGACGTACACATTTCACCTTTCTCGAGACGCAGCCAATGCCTAGCTATCTGTTCGCGGTAGCGGCGGGTGTGTTCGAACGGGAAACAGCCGAGATAAATGGTCGAACTTTTAACATGTATCACCGCGAGACCGATGCAGACAAAGTCGCGCGCAATCGCGATGAGATCTTTCGACTGCATGCAACTACTCTCGACTGGCTAGAAGACTATACGCAGATCGACTACCCATTTCAGAAATTCGACTTCGTGCTAATACCCTCTTTTCAATATGGCGGCATGGAGCATCCCGGCGGAATTCTCTACCGTCAGGCTAGTATTTTCTTAGATGAGACTGCCACCCAAAATCAGATGTTAGGACGCGCCTCACTTATTGCTCACGAGTCCGCGCATATGTGGTTCGGCGATCTCGTCACTATGAATTGGTTCGACGATGTCTGGACTAAAGAGGTATTCGCTAACTTTATGGCGGCAAAGATTGTGAATCCCTCCTTCCCCGACGTTGATCACGGGCTACGTTTTCTGACTGCACATCACCCGGCCGCCTACTCGGTAGATCGTACGGTTGGTGCAAACCCAATTCGCCAGCCTCTAGATAACCTGCGCTTCGCTGGAACTCTCTACGGCGCGATCATCTATCAGAAGGCACCCATAGTGATGCGGCACCTAGAGAATCGCGTGGGCGAGAAGCTATTCCGTGAGGGTATGCGCGAATACCTATCCACCTACGCCTACGGCAATGCCACTTGGCCTGACTTGATCGCCATACTCGATGCGCGATCCGAACAAGATCTCGCTACCTGGAGTCAGGTATGGGTAGAGGAAGCAAATAGACCATCGATCAGCATCTTCCGAGAGGATGACGATGTCGTTGTACAGCAAAAAGATCCAGAAAATCGAGGACGCGTGTGGCCACAGACACTTGAAATGCGCATTGGTTCGACCGATGCAAACGAGCCCCTAACTATTGAACTCGGGTCCGGGCCGCAGCGACTGTCAGGATTGGCATATACAGAATTCATCTTGCCAAATAGCAGCGGGGTTGAATATGGCGGGTTTATTCTGGACGCTCAGAGTCAGGCCTATCTTGTCTCGAACGTGAACAAGCTGGAAACGGCGTTACTGCGTGGTGCAACCTGGGTTACTTTGTGGGACCAACTCTTAGAAGGACGCCTCGCTCCCAATGAATTCCTGCAATCCGCGCTAGATTCATTGGCTATCGAGCAGGATGAGCTAGTCGTCTCACGAATTCTCAGTTACACACGCACTGTTTATTGGAATTATCTCAGCAACTCCGATCGGCAACGCTTAAGCGGCGAGATTGAAAACCTACTCTGGACACAGGCCATGAGCGAACGCCCCCGCTCCGGCCGCTCCTCCTTCTATTCCGCCTATCGCAGCCTCACCACCACGGATGAAGGCCTAGCTAGATTGCAGCGATTATGGTCTGGCGACGAGCAGGTTACTGATCTTCCGCTTTCCGAGTTGGAGCAGATTTCCTTAGCGAGCGGATTGGCCATAAAGGGCATAGCGAATGCCGAGGAGATCTTGACGCTGCAGCAAGAGCGACTAGAAAACCCTGACCGACTTGCACGATTCAAGTTCGTACGCGATTCACTCTCTGCCGACCCATTAGTGCGAGCTGCTTTTTTCGAATCACTCAAGCTCGAGTCGAATCGCGATCGTGAGGCTTGGGTGATAGCCGGATTGAATAACATTCATCATCCGCTTCGAGCGCAAGAATCTATCGCCCTGATCGCTCCAGCATTGAACATGATCGGAGAGATTCAAGAGACCGGAGACATCTTCTTCCCAGGGCGCTGGCTGGACTCGACTCTTCGTGGGCACAACTCCGTAGAAGCCGCAAAAACTATTCGTGAATTCTTAGAAACCGCGCCAGATCTTTCACCGCGGCTACGGCTGAAGGTTCAGCAATCCGCCGACAGTGTGTTTAGAGCTGCGCACTTAGTTAACGGCTGGAACGCTAGTTAGTCAGGTGAGAGGCTTCATCATTTTTATGACTGTATTGATCGAGCCATTCGTAGCCGTCTCCATCTTGCGCTCAACCTCAACATAGCCGCGAGCGAGATAGAGTGGCTCGCCCGGTACAGTCGAGCCCAACTCGATAGTTTTAAAGCCTGCCTTTCTTGCTGCATCCTCACCAAGGTCTAGTAGCAATGTACCTATCCCGCGTCGCGTCCATTCAGGGTGCGTGTACATGGCGCGTATGCGCGCGGCTTCAATGGATGGGTCGCTAAGACTGTCATCTCGGCCAACTGTATGGTCGCCGCCATACAAGGTCTTGCGCTTGCCCCAACCCCCGCAACCTACCAATATTAGTTCTCCATCATGAACTGTTTCAATCAGGAAATAGGTTCCATCCATAATCAGAGTCTTGTCTACACCCATCGTTTCCTTCGCCGCCTCGATCTCACCGACCGTCAGAAAAGCCTTCATATTTTCGGCAATCGATAATTGCATCAGTTGCCTTATGACTTCTGTGTCAGTGTCTTGCGCGGTGCGGCAGGTAAATGTGAGAGGAGATAAATCTTGCGAGTCAGTCATGTTTCTGTCCGGTGTGTGTCATTCGCTTTCGAATTCATGCTTGGTCGAAATGATAACAAACTATTCATAGACTGGCTTTCGCAAAAGAAAAAGGGTCAAGGCACTCTGATTGAGATACTCGCCCTATATAGATCAAACTACTCTCGCATCTTAAATCCCAAGTTAAAATCGCAACCATTCTAACTTGGGCGCAGGGACAGCATAGAAGTACTCTTTGGCTTCTAGCCTGTGGGACAGATTATGCACTCTACGGTTTTCGACTATTACTAGCCGGTATCTAACCCTTTTGATCCTCCTTGTGTGCCATTTCTCTAAAAGCAATTACCGCGACCCATTGGCTTCTAATACTGACCGATTAAGTTTTTCTTCTTTGCTACGCGTTCGAGCCTTGAATATATAATCATGCCCAAAGCAAGATAAAACTCCGAATTCAGCAAAGCTATTAGAAAGTGTATCATCTGGGGACTTTGATGCTCCAAGACTACCAAGCGAGCCAAGTAGGCGCCTGGAGCAAGAGGTAGAAAACTGGCTGAACGAATAGAGAGATACTCGCTTTGGGTAGAGAGCGATCCCTTATAAATCTCCAACTCTGGTCGCAAAGCGTCCATCGAAAGTGTGCAATAACTTGCAGACTCATACTCGCAAAAATCGCCTTTTTTCTCGCACTAAGGCTTCCTCCACTTTGAAATGTAGTACCTCAGGCATGACTCCTTTCCATTGTCTTGGATACGCACATTGCTTGGCCTAACTACGGAACGATCTTTGACAAATTGTAGCAGCGCGTTGACTTTCCTTAGGCGATCTCTTTAAGATCAAAACCGCTTCCTGCAAGCAATAATGTTAGCAGCACATGCATTACGCCCTAAAACAATAATAATACGAACAAGAGAATAGTTGAGCATGGTAATTAGCCGCTATACCAAGAATTGGCCTAGACTAGTAATTTGTCTAGCACTGCTCTCTATAACGAATATGGCCCACGCACAGGAATCGGTGGATGACGACTCCACAATCACCTTCCCTGCCTCTTACTTCGCGCAGTTTAACCCCACTACAATTAATGACATGCTGGATCGCGTGCCCGGAATCCAGCTAATACGCGCCGGCAGCGGCACCCTGGCAAGTGATGGTGACCGTGGGCTGGGTTCTGAGTCTCCAATCTTAATTGATGGTAGGCGCCTCGCCGGCAAGGCTAACGAGGCAGACAGCCAATTGGCAAGAATCTCTGCCGACGAAGTCGACTACATCGAAATAATTCGTGGCACTTCTAGTGATTTGGATGTACAGAACGCAGGACAGATTGTCAATATCGTCTTGCTCGAGTCGCAGTCTGGTTCCACCACCGCCTCTGAGCTGACCCTCAACCACCACGAAGATGGCACTAGCAATCCAGCCGGCTCAATCTCCTGGAGTCGTCAATCAGGCGCATGGTCGTACTTGCTCAATGGCGAGATAACAAACACCTACGGCCGCCAAGAGAATTTTGAAACCAGCCTAAATGCGGACCTCTCGCCGAACGAGAATATTGACTGGGATCGAGTTACAGATGAGACACAATATTCTGTTAATGCAAACGTAACTTATAGCCCTAGCAACCGCGATCGATTCGCACTCAATTTACTTTACAGCGAAAGCAAGCCGGAGAACGATGTATTCCGCGTCTTCACCGACTTCAATAGCGCCACACCATTTCCCTTTCACGAAAGAGAAACGCTTCCTTCTAGCAATGAAAATTGGGAAATTGGCGGTGATTACCAACATGAGTTCGAGAATGGGAATCGCGTCAAGGCTCTTTTTATCGTTAACGAGAATAACAAGGCGACGCTAAGAGAGCGTTTCCTTGCCGGCACGGTCGGCGGTGCTGAGAGCCCCACTCTGTATCTCGATACCTCGAGTCGCAATCGGGAGCGCATCGTTCGATCTTCTTACATTATGAACTTAAGTGAAAATCAAGGCTTGGAGCTTGGTATCGAGAGCGCACAAACCATTCTGGATTCGAGCTTATTGGTTGCGGTGCCGACTTCCGGACCAGGAAGCTCAGAGTTTAATGGGCTGACCTCCACACCCTTGCCAAATGCCAACTCAACCGTAGAGGAAGTGCGCTTTGAACCTTTCGTCATACACAATTGGCAGATCAATTCGCGCATGTCATTGGAGAGTTCACTCGTTGCAGAGTGGTCTGAGATAACACAAAGTGGCGACCTTAGTAATAAACGTGATTTCAACTTTGTAAAACCTAAGTTCGATTTCCGTTACAACATAAACAATTCGCTGCAGGCTAAAGCGTCTCTCGAGAAAGTTGCTTCGCAATTAAGTTTCGGTGATTTCTCGCGCAACACGAATCCTAGCGACGACGACGAGGACACTTTTGCGGGAAACCCATCGCTCGAACCCGAAGAGAGCCTGCGTGCCGAAGTTGGACTCGACTACCGCCTACCCAATGATGGCGGTGCGATCAATGCGCGTTACTTTTACTACTATTTTGATAATAAAATAGGCAGGATCGATATCTCGCAAAGCATTGATAATCTGCAGTCGACGAATGGCAATGTTGGCCCGGGTCAGGCCTACGGCCTGATTCTTAATTCCAGTATTCGATTGGGTTTCTTAAAGCTGCCATCTGCGTTATTGACTGCCGTGTTGACGCTACAGGAATCAGAGTTCGATGACGACCCCTTCACACCTCGTGAACATGGTTTTCGTCCTTTCGATAGAGGTGGCCTAGGGCTAGGATTCCGACACGATGTCACTTCACAGAATCTAAGTTATGGTTTCAACTGGTCATTTAAAATCAAGGGCGGTCGGCGTGGTTTCGACAATGACAACGAATTTGACTTTGTGCGACCAGACCTTCTCACAACCTTTGTCGAGAAGGTTGGCTATGGCGGCTTTACCTATCGACTAGAAGCCAACAACATCGATAACTTTCACGCCTGTGGAATTCGTTACCGTTATAACGGCTATGTTATAGACAACGACGTTAGAGAGATCGAGCAGAACTGCTACACTACCGGAATAAGCGTTGCCTTCAAAGTTCGTGGCACGTTCTAATTTAAAATCCAGAAAAACGGCAACATAGAGTCAGCGAAAATTTTACACATCATTCTTCATTTTCTAGTGCCGCTGCCATTTGCAGCCGGACTCTATAAGAAAGCTTGGTTGAAGAACTATGCCCTGATGCTTACTGGGCTGCTGATCGACATAGATCACCTGCTAGCAAGCCCAATCTATGACGCCGAACGATGCAGCATTGGCTTTCATCCGCTGCATGCCCCCATCCCCATCGTGCTGTATACGCTATTATTACTGCACCCTAAAACCCGAGCCTTGGGTATAGGGCTTTGCTTACATATTCTACTCGATGGGGCGGACTGCCTGCTTTAAACCCTTCTGCTCTTCTCTAGCGCTAGCGTTTAGTAGAGTAACGCCTTGTTCTTAACATAAATTAACACATAAGTTTTACATCGAAACTGTCATATAACCTAGTTACTGTTTACTCAGATGCAGGGTAATAATATTGCGTAATTCCGCGCTGGAAATACTTGGAGGTAGCGCAGGTAAGCCATGGCTCCTGCCCAAGCTGCACGATAGAATGTATGGAGACCTACTTAAGAATCGAAAAATGGCGACCTAGTCCGCCAACAAAGGAGGCACAGGGCAGTCGATGGTCGCGGCAATCGCTCTAAGCAACTCAGTTTCTATTGCTTCAATTTTACCATCGGCAGTTATGCAGCGGACACAGGCTTTGAGTAGTGCCGGTTTCTGCAGGGGTTTTAGATCGGCGAGATCATCCAAGGCATTGTTCAAAGTATCAAAATCGATCTTGCTGACAGCGATGAGCTGCAGCGACATTTTCAGCCCATCTGTACCGGCGGCGAAAGTCTCCTCCTTTGATATGCCATCTTGAACCGTGGAATGCGTAAGGATAGAAAGCAATACCGAAACAGACTTTTTACAACTCTTCAGTTTCTTCTTTCCAAAGTATGGCGCCTCATCCTTACCGAACACAGCCTCTAGGCTATGCATGACTATTTTCTGCAGCGACCATTCCAGCAAACTCATTTTCTTATCTATCTCGACAATTGTTTTAAAATTGCCTCTAAACAATTGATACTGATTCTTTGATAGCTGACGCATACTGGACAGTGCGATAGTGACCAGCGTTAAACGCTGCTGTGCTGCAATTTCCAACGCAGACTGATACAGTTTTTGCAATTCATCAAAGACTCCGACGTCTGCACTGTTTTGCAACACTTCCAGCTGCTTTCCCCGAACCGACTCGTCTTTACTGAGCACTAGAAAATACACAATCGCACGCGCGCCTGAAGGCTCGCGCGCTGAATCCAGAAACAACTGGGGAATCTGCTTCACTAAGGCGTCCACGTAATCGAAATGTTTGCCGTCGGGATTTCCCACCTGGTTGATTACGGCATCTGCCAGCAAGACACCGGTCGCACCGGTTAGTATCGCCGCCGCCTTCTCCCGCTGACTCTGTTCAGACAGCTTCTCCCTTTGCTCATCAACTTCGGTAGCAGCGAGCGCGGATCGATCCCAATCGCTTTCTTCATAGTCACCTTTCCAGCGAGGCAGGATGGCAAGTATACGATCGTTAAGCGGTGGATGGGTCGCGTACAGACGGCTTAACGCCGAAACCTGCCCCTCTTCAAACAAGGCATGGCTTATTTCTGCACTCATGGGGTTCTTAATATAAGAACGGTCTTGGTTGCGCGCGATCTGCATCAGCGCCTGCCCTATGCCATCTGGGTTGCGAGTAAACTGCACCGCCGATGCATCGGCCAAGTATTCACGTTGACGACTTACAGCAGCCTTAATCAGATTACCAAAAAATGTACCGACGAAGCCCACTACAACCAATGCTAGACCCACAAATACGATTCCACTCGAATCCTTAGAGCGGCGGCTATAGGCACCACCTCTAAGCAGGTGAAAGCCAATAATCCCTAGGATCATGATGCCATGCAGCACGCCGATGAGGCGAATATTAATACGCATGTCACCATGCAAGATATGACTAAACTCGTGCGCAATAACACCCTGCAACTGATCGCGACTCAGTGTGTCTATAGTACCTCGGGTAACTGCAACGATAGCATCGCTGGGAGAGTATCCCGCCGCGAAGGCATTGATACCGCTCTCTTCCATCAGGTACACAGGAGGAACCGGTGTTCCCGATGCAATTGCCATCTCTTCGACGACATTGAGGACACGCCTCTCAGCGGGGTCAGCCGATCCAGACACTAACAGACGCCCATTCATCATCTCGGCGATACGGGCACCGCCACCGGAGAGCGAGCTAATCTTATAAAGGCTACCGAAAAGCACTACCGAACTTACAATGCCTCCAATAATTAGAAACGTCATTAGGTCAAAATGAAAGCCGGTTGTGTCCGCCATGCTCATCATGCCGGTGCCACCAAAAGAGAAGACCGCCATGACCAGAAGATTTGTAATAACAATAAGCGACAGCACGGCCAGAGCAAAAAGGAATATTAATTTTCCCGTGTTGCGCTTAGCCGTATCCTGCGATTCGAAAAAATTCATGGTGAGCGTCGCTAATCTATAAGTCAAAAATCATCTTACTGCATAACAACAAAGGGGAATCCTTTGTTGTGCTAAAAAGAGACTTTTGGCGCTTCTTGTATGGCTTCGCTGTCTTCAAACTCGAGCAGGCTCGCGTCTACACCGTGCCCAAAGAATCCAGCCACAGCTACAGGGGGGAAAGACTGGCGATAGGTATTGAAGGCCATGATTTGATCGTTAAAAGCCTGCCTAGAAAATGCCACTTTGTTTTCAGTAGTGGTGAGCTCTTCACTCAGCTGCATCATGTTCTGATTTGCTTTCAGATCTGGATAGGCTTCCATGACCACATTGAACTTAGTCATCGCGCCGGCGAGCGCGCCCTCTTGACCCATGAGTTCTTGCATAGCAGCAGCGTTTCCTGGGTCGGAAGCAGCAGCAGCTAGACTATTGGCCGCCGAATTACGTGCGGCAATAACCGCCTCGAGCGTTCCGCTCTCGTGCTCCATATAAGCTTTCGCCGTTTCCACTAAATTAGGTATCAGGTCATAGCGACGCTTTAACTGTACTTCGATCTGCGCAAACGCATTTTGGTAGCGATTCTTGAGGCTGACCAATTGGTTGTAAATACCAACAATGTAGAAGAACAGGGCAGCAACAATTACTAATGCCACGATCGTTGAAATCTCCATAATCTGGCTCCTTCTGAGGGTGAGTTTTGCGCCCGATGAAATGGGCTGCTAAACCCATTATTCCACTTATCGACGCTCTTGTCCCCGTAGGATATGCCTAAGGGCAAATGGGTTTCTCAGATTCTGAATTATCTGCTAAGCTGCCAGAGATCGCTCACTACTAAGAAGAAAAAATTATGAGCACTGGAATCCTAGCTCTACTATCGCTTTTACCTATCATCTCCGTTGCCTTTTTTTTGGTGTTGCTACGTTGGCCTGCAAGCCGCGCTATGCCTATCGCCTATGTGGTCGCGGCCGCACTCGCTTTTTTCGTCTGGCAGGTACCTGTAAATAAGGTTCTAGCTGCCAGTGCAAACGGCCTTTGGACAGCAGGTACGCTGATCTATATTATCTTTGGTGCCATCTTGCTGCTTAATACATTACAGCAAAGCGGTGCCATTCGCGCCATCCGCCAGGGCTTCTCAGATATCACGCCCGACCGCCGCATTCAGGTCATTATCATCGCTTGGCTATTCGGCTCCTTCATCGAAGGATCAGCAGGCTTTGGGACACCCGCTGCAGTGGCTGTGCCACTGATGGTAGGGCTCGGTTTTCCTGCGATGGCAGCGGTTGTCGCCGGCATGATAATTCAGAGCACACCGGTATCATTCGGTGCGATGGGCACGCCCATTATGGTTGGCGTAAACACCGGACTCTCGGCCGACCCAGAGATGGCAGCCTATGCTGCCCAATTGGGGTTCGCTGAGTGGGAACAATTCCTCGCGTTTATCGCCACGAAGATCGCCTTGCTCCACGCGATCGCCGGCACTTTTATTCCACTCCTAGTCGTGGGTGTCATGACCCGCTTCTTCGGCAAAAATAGATCTTTCGCAGAAGGCTTTAAGGTGTGGAAGTTTGCCTTGTTTGCCGCTTTCGCTATGACCATTCCCTATCTCTTAGTAGCAACCTATTTCGGACCAGAGTTTCCATCGCTTATTGGCGGTCTCGTAGGTCTGAGTGTAGTAGTCAGTGCAGCAAAGGCTGGCTTTCTGTTACCAAAGGAAGATGGGATATGGGACTTTGATGACAAAGAGAACTGGGACGAAGAGTGGACTGGCAGCATGCAGCTGGAAGTCGAAGATGAGAGCGTTCCAATTATGGGTATTCTCAGAGCCTGGTCGCCTTACTTATTCGTAGCCGGCCTATTGATAATTACTCGCCTACCCTATTTCGATTTAGAGCCAGTATTACGTGGGCCAGGCATCCTAACAACCTGGTCATGGAGTCAAATTTTTGGCAGCGACATTACCGCATCTTTCCAGCCGCTGTGGTCGCCTGGCACAATATTCATAATCGTCTCGCTAATCACCATGCTCTTGCATAGCTTAAAGCCTGCGGAATATAAGATCGCGTTCGGTAAGTCTCTAAAAACACTCGTTCCTGCCTCCATGGCGCTGGTGTTCACCGTTCCTATGGTTCAGGTTTTCATCAATTCCAGCGGCGGTGCCGCCGGTTACGAACAGATGCCACTGGTGCTCGCTGAGGGAGTCGCTAATCTTACAGGATCGGCGTGGCCCTTCTTCTCTACCTTTATCGGTGGACTCGGCGCCTTCGTCGCAGGCAGCAACACTGTGAGCAATATGATGTTCTCGCTATTCCAATTTGGTGTGGGTGAACGCATCATGGCTGACCCAACGTGGATCGTAGCCTTACAGGCAGTGGGCGGGGCCTCGGGCAACATTATCTGTGTTCACAACGTGGTTGCAGCCTCGGCTGTTGTAGGCCTGGTTGGTAAAGAAGGTGCCGTAATAAGAAAGACCCTAATGCCATTCTTCTACTATGCGTTGCTGACTGGCTCAATCGGTTATGGAATCGTAAACATGGCCACCGGCATTCTAAACGCAGGCTTCATACTGGCTGCGCTGATCTTCGCCACGATGATCTTCTTCATCATAAAGTTCAATCGAAGTGGCGCGACCTGACTGCAGAGGTGGATGGAGTACTAGACAGGACTAGCCTATACTGACCACTTCAATCATTAGCCGAATACCTATATTAGGGTATTCGTTGTGCCCCTAAGTCATGTCTGAAGCCTCACAGAATAATTCCCGCTCTCTCATATTTGCCACTGCCGGTCATGTCGATCACGGCAAGACCTCATTGGTGGCAAATATTACTGGTACCAATACCGATACCCTCGTAGAAGAAAAGAACCGCGGGCTAACCATCGTTCCTGGCTACGCCTATCACCACTTCTCCAGCGTCATCGATGGGCAGGAATGCAACAACACCCTAGGCTTCGTCGATGTACCGGGTCATATCGATTTCATCAACAATATGCTTGCCGGGGTGGGGGCAGTGGACGGTGCGCTGCTAGTCATCGCCGCCGACGATGGTATCATGCCGCAGACACGCGAACATCTCGCCATACTAGATCTGTTAGCTATCTCGCGTGGCGCTATAGCGCTGACGAAGATTGATCGCTGCGAGCCCGGCCATGTAAAGACCGTCATTGAAGAAATCAAACAACTACAAGTCACTACAAGCCTCAAGGGCGCTCCGATCTTTCCTCTCTCGAATGAGAGCGGCGATGGCATAGATGAGCTCACCGACTACCTACAGAGTCAGTTCGGTGATGATAGAGCCCTAAAGGAAAGCGGCGATGACGATCGGTATTTTCGTTATCTCATCGACAGGAGCTTCGTCACGAAAGGAATCGGTACCGTATTGACGGGTAGCGTCCGGGCAGGTTCCATCAAGACTGGAAGCAGTCTCAAGCACACAGCGTCGGGCGAACTCACGAAACTTCGAAGTGCTAGGCTCGACAAAACAGAACTTAACGAAGTCTACAACGGCCAGCGCGCCGCAATGAATGTAAGTCTGGATCACAAACTTGTAAACCGAGGTGACTGGCTAATTGACGCGAAGCTCTTTCATCCGATCAATCTCCTAGACGCAACGGTAGACTTCATTAATCCGGATTTTAAATTGCAGAGCAGTGCGCAATACCATGTGCACATCGGTGCATCCCATCACGTGGTCAACATTCGTCATCTGGGAGAGAGTCTCTATCAGGTAAAATGCCTCGAACAGATGATTGCCCATCATGGCGATCGATTCATCGTGCGCGACCCGGCCTCACAACATACATTGGGCGGCGGCCGCGTTGTCGATATTTTTATACCCAGGCGTAAACGCAGCAGCGAGTCGCGACTCGCACAATTGAATGCGATGCAACATGACGGCATCAATGCCCTCAAGCAGCTTCTCAAGATGCAAGTCGACGGCATCAAGCTGCAAGAATTTTCGGTCTGCAGAAATATTAGCAAATCGGCTATCGAAAAATTACTCGAGACTCTTAAACAAGAGGACATAGGCTTTCATTCTCTCAACTTGGAGAAGTCTTCACTCCCGGTATTGCTGCACGAGAAATATCATAGAGAGTGCCGCAACAATATCCTGAGCCACCTCAAAGATTTTCATCAGAAACAAGCTAATCAACAAGGGTTAAGTGAGCCTGCTCTCAGCCATGGTGTCGACTTCGCAAGCTCCCACCTGCTTTTCCACGGCATACTGCAGAGCCTCTTAGATTCGAATGCAATCAAGCGCACCGGCACGCTCTTACACCTACCAAGCCACAAGACCTCATTGAGCGCTGAAGAAGAGGCCTTCCTCGAGCAGGTGCGGCCCATATTACTAAAGGCAGGCTACGTGCCCCCGCGTACTCGCGAACTTGTGGAGATGACGAATATTCCCTTGATGTCTCTGGAGCGAATCCTGCGCGAGTCGGCTAAGGCTGGCACGCTGATAAAGGTTGCGGAAAATCGCTATTACCTACCGGAGACCATTATGACTCTGGCCGGCTTTATAGAGCAGCTAATAGAAACCGAGAGCGACGATACCGGATTCTCCGTTATACAGTTTCGCGATTCCTCCAAGATAGGCCGGAACCTCTGCATCGAGATTCTCGAATATTTTGACAGCGCTGGCTTTACACGCAGAGACGGTAATAGCCGTTTCGTTCGGACCAACAAGGAAAATATATTCGGGAAGTGAGAGAAGACTTAAAAGCGGGTCTAGAGATTGACTAGGCAGGCTTTGACGTTAAACATGACTAGTCCAACGCCTGCAATTTAACTGGCAGACTCATATAACCCTTTACGAAACTGGAGTACACGCGCTCTGGCTCACCAACCACTTCCACCTTGTGAAAACGCTTCATAATCTCTTCCCATACGATAGTGAGCTGCATCTCTGCTAAGCGATTTCCCATGCAACGATGTAAACCGAAACCGAAGGAAAGGTGTTGCCGTGCATTCGCCCTGTCGATGAGAAATTCATTCGCTCGCTCGATTGATTCTTCGTCACGATTGCCAGATGCATACCACATGACAACTTTCTCGCCTGACTTAATTTTCTTGCCGCCAAGTTCGGTATCGACAAGCGCTGTACGACGCATATGAGCTAACGGCGTCTGCCACCGAATTATCTCAGACACCATGTTGCGAATCAGACTAAAGTTTGCGCGCAACTTGTCATACTCTGCTGGGTTTTCATTCAGAGCGAGCACACCACCAGAGATAGAGTTTCGAGTGGTGTCGTTACCACCCACGATCAATAGAATTATATTCCCCAGATATTCTTCCTGGGGCATATCACGAGTAGCTTCGCCGTGCGCAAGC
>Ga0302137_1000379_pt1 | contig 19065 bp, 17 predicted proteins | sample CBN3_SCM_MG_FD_203127 | JGI IMG/M metagenome (GOLD analysis project Ga0302137, IMG submission 203127) | Marine microbial communities from Western Arctic Ocean, Canada - CBN3_SCM | ecosystem: Environmental > Aquatic > Marine > Oceanic | place: Canada: Western Arctic Ocean | collected 2017-09-15 | reverse complement strand
AACGCTCCGCACTAAAGGAAAGGCCGCGTGGCCGTCAAGAACCACCGCGATGTCATCGCGGTCGAACCAGGCCTGACCAACAATTGCGTTAGGGTACCCTGTCGCATCATGCAATTTGTGTAACCATCTAGTTTCGCCAACAGGGTCGCTCTCGTCCCACTCGGCTTCCATATGTACCGTCTTCACTACATTCAATCCCGCAGCGTCACGTTGGTAATCTTTAATCAGATAATTCTGACAAATCTCCGAGTAATTTCCATAGCGAAACGGAATTTGCGGCGTTCGGCACAGCCAAGAGTGCCGGCCCATCTCTAGGTCCCAAAAATGATGATGGGCATCAATTATAGAAAAATCAGCCATATCGTGGATTTATCCACCATCTTGTGTGCAACTTAAAAACGCCGTTTAATCTTATGTGCATTATTCTTGCGGGCAATGAGAAAGAGACAAACATGCCAAAAATACTTACGGAAACACAAGTCGCGGGTTACCATGAGAAAGGTTATGCCTTTCCCTTCTCTGCGATGTGTGCGGAGGACGCCCGCAAGTACCGCGATAAACTCCAAGCACATGAAGCGCAAATTGGGGGGAAGCTAACCGAGCTTGGCGGCTCCGCTCGATTCAAAAACCAACTATTGCTCACCTGGGTCAATGATTTGGTCAAACATCCCACTATACTGGATGCCGTCGAAGATATCATCGGGCCGAATATTATGTGCTATACGAGTACGTTTTTTATCAAGGAGCCCAACAGCCCAGCAATTGCCGGATGGCATCAGGACTCAACCTATTTTGGATTGCGCCCACACGAACATATCACCGCCTGGCTGGCGTTGTCGGAATCGACAGCAGATAGCGGGTGCCTGGAATTCCTACCAAAGAATCTGAGGCAGTTGAAACACCAGGAAAATGCTATGGAACACAGCGTTAATGGTGGCAAACAAAAAATTATCGAAGGGTTTGACAGCAAGAACGCTATATTGGCACCCATAGAAGCTGGGTCATTTTCATTACACAACACATTGTGTATTCACCGTTCAGCGCCGAACAATTCATCCGACCGGCGGATCGGCATCGGGATCAGCTATATCCCAACACAGGTTCGCTGTATTGGCTCGCAACGAATGTACGCGATGCTGGTTCGTGGCCAGGATTCATACGGACATTTCGACCCGGAACCCTCCCCCAAATCCGATTTAGACGCCGACGCCCAAGCCGCACACGACGCTGTCTATAAACGGTACCGAGAAAACTATAACGAACAGCTCGATTGGCACAAAACAGGGCGCTCCGTCCCAGATTCGTAATTGCGAGCCTACGCAACAGCCATATCTGAAACGCCCAGGGGAACTTCCCCCACGACGGTGACGCGCTGCATGTGGCGGCGATGGCCCGAATAATCGTTCAACGCGTTATGCAGTACACAGCGATTGTCCCAAAATGCCACCGAATCCTTTCGCCACCGCAGACGGCAAGTGAATTCTGGTTTGACCGCGTGGGCACCAAGAAATTTTAACAGTGGGCGGCTTTCCGCCTCGCTCCATCCTTTAACGCCAATTGTGTATATGTCGTTGATAAACAGACAGCGTCGGCCGGTGTCCGCATGCACCCGGATGAACGGGTGTTCCCACGTCGATTCCGACGTCTCATCCGCTTCAATTGTCATCGCCGCGCGCCTACGGCTGGCAATGGCTTTTGCGGAATAGGAGCGGCGTGGACTGTGGATCGCCGTCAACCCATCCAGCATGCCTTTCATGCCGCTGGACAAGGTTTCATAGGCCAGATGCAAGTTTGAAAACATCGTGTCGCCACCGACGGCGGGCACCTCCCGCGCGTATAGTATGGAGCCTAAGGGCGGTTCCCGCTTAAAGCTGAAATCAGAATGCCAGGCGCCACCGAAATTGACTTCGTCCCGCGCGGTTTTGACGACTTCGATAATAGCCGGGTAGTCATCCATCCCCTTCACAAAGGGCGCGATGTCCAAGTCACCGAACCGTCGACCAAACGCCAAAAGCTGTTCCGGCGTCATGTTCTGGTCGCGGAACATGATTACCAAGTGGTCGCGAAACGCCTGTTTAACTTCCGCAAAGGTTTCATCGTCGAGATTGGCGAGATCAACGCCGCCAATTTCGGCGCCCATGGCACCGGATACCGGCGATACGGCAAGTCGTTTATAGATCATATTCTGCTCTCATAAATTGATACATTCTATGTGCTATACAGGCCGTTCCCCGGCGATAGACAAACGATACATTTCCCGCCGATGACCATGATAATCATTCACCGCCAGATGCTGGGCCGCGCAATTATCCCACACCGCCAGCACATTGGGTTCCCACTGATAGCGGCACGTAAATTCCGTGCGCTGCTGGCATTGATACAAATATTCCAGCAACGGCTGGCTTTCAGCGTCCGTCCAGCCTTCGATCCGCGCGGTGTGCAAGGCGTCCACATATATCACCTTGCGACCATTGATCGGGTGGGTGCGCACCAAAGGATGCACCGCTTCCAGCACCGCTTTATCATGGCCAGACAATTTAACGCTTTGATATGAATTTCCCACCGCGCGGCCCCCACCGCTTCGCACCGCCGTACTGTGGACCGCACGCAATCCGGCCAGGGTTTCCTTCAGCCCGTCAGATAGCGCGTCATAGGCCAGGTACATATTGGCGAACAAGGTATCCCCGCCCGCTGGCGGCGTCTCCACCGAATACAACGCCGTCGCCTTGGGCGGGATGTCGGTGTAGGTGGTGTCGGTGTGCCAGCCTTCACCAAAATTCTTGGTTTCATGCGGTTCTTTGACCAGGGAAAATACACGGGGTTCTTCGGGCAGACCCGGTGAAAAGGGATATTTTCCGACCGGCCCAAAATGACTGACAACATCCGCCAACGTCGTCGGGTTGAGAGTCTGGCCAGGGAAAAACAACGCGATCCTATCCAGATAAAGCGCGTGGATTTCATCCCAAACATCGTCGCTCGCGTACGCCAAATCGACGCCGCGCACCTCGGCACCAATGGCACCGCTCAACGGTTGAGGATCAATATGTCTGTAATTCATATCACCAATCTATCCGCCGCCAACGGCCTCTTTACAAGCGCGAAGGGATCGTTACCAATGCGGATTGCATAGGCTAATTGTCGCGGAGGCAAGAAAATAATGGCTAAATTTCTCAAGTCGGGATTAAACAAATCTGAGCGTGACGACGCGGACGCCAAGGTGCGCGCCCAAGTCGAATCTATTCTCGGCGATATCGAAGAACGCGGCGACGCCGCTGTTCGTGACCTGTCCAAAAAATTCGACGCTTGGAGCCCGCAGGACTTCCGGTTGTCGGAAGCCGACATCGAAGCCGCTCTCAGCAAAGTCGCAAAGCGTGATTTGAACGACATTCGCTTCGCCCAGGAGCAAGTACGCAATTTCGCCACCATCCAGAAAGACAGCATGGCCGAAATCGAAGTCGAAACCATGCCCGGCGTCGTGCTGGGGCACAAGAATATCCCGGTCAATTCCGTTGGGTGTTATGTCCCCGGCGGCAAATACCCGATGATCGCCTCAGCCCATATGAGCGTCGTCACCGCCAAGGTCGCGGGCGTCAAACGGATCGTCGCGTCGGCCCCGCCCCAAGGCGGCGAGCCTCACCCCGCAATTGTTGCGGCCATGCATCTGGGTGGCGCGGATGAGATACTCGTCATTGGAGGCATCCAGGCCGTGGCGGCAATGGCACTGGGCACCCAAACCGTAGCGCCGGTGGATATGCTCGTTGGGCCAGGTAACATGTTCGTGGCAGAAGCCAAACGGCAACTCTATGGTCGGGTCGGCATCGACTTATTCGCCGGCCCGACGGAAACGTTGATTATCGCCGACGACACCGTTGATGCCGAACTTTGCGCTATTGATTTGTTGGGCCAGGCAGAACATGGCCCAACCTCCCCCGCCGTTCTGATGACCACCTCTGAAACTCTGGCGCGCGCGACTCTGGAAGAAATTGATCGCCAGCTGAAGGTATTACCAACGGCAAAAATCGCACGCGAATCCTGGGCCAACTACGGCGCGGTTATATTATGTGAGAGCGTGGAAGAGATGCGGGTCGAAGCCGACAAGCTGGCCTTTGAACATGTCCAGGTAATGACCGAAGACCCGGATTATTTTCTAAATAACATGACCAATTATGGCGCACTGTTCCTAGGCCCCCGCACCAATGTGTCTTATGGCGACAAGGTGATCGGCACCAACCATACCCTGCCCACAAAACGCGCAGGTCGATACACGGGCGGCTTATGGGTTGGAAAATTCATCAAGACGCACACCTATCAACGAATTCTAACCGACGAAGCGTCCGCGAAAGTTGGTGAATATTGTTCACGGCTTTGCATGCTGGAAGGGTTTGCAGGCCATGCGGAACAGGCCAATATACGCGTGCGTCGTTATGGCGGGCGCAACATTGAACCCTACACCGCCGTGGAACCGCTCTCGTGAGCGGCCATATCGCAATCGTCGGTGGCGGATTGGTGGGCTCCGGCTGGGCTATCGTATTCGCACGCGCCGGTGAGTCCGTGCGAGTTTACGACGCCGACGCCAACATCCGAAACGGCGTCATGGATGTCATCCGAGGACAACTAGAAGATCTAAAAGACAACCGCCTTGTCGATGATGTCATCGCCATACTGGACTGCATCCAGGTGTGCAGCACCCTGCAATATGCGATTGGCGGTGCGATTTACATCCAGGAATCTGTATTCGAACAGACCGATGTGAAAACCGAAATCAGCGCCGCCATTGCGCCATTGCTAAGCGATGGCGCGGTGGTCGGAAGCTCCACCTCCGGCATTCCCGCATCGGATTTCACCGAGAACCTGACAAACCGGAATAGGTTTCTGGTCGCCCACCCCGTCAACCCACCTTATCTGGCACCTATCGTGGAGATCGTACCAACGCCGTGGACTGACGAATCCGCCGTAGAAAGCGCCATGGCGTTGATGCGCACGGTCGGCCAGTCCCCGGTATTGGTGCAGCGTGAAATCGAAGGCTTTCTACTTAATCGCTTGCAAGGCGCCTTGTTGCGCGAGGCCTGGGCGCTATTCGAAGGGGGATACGCCAGCGCCGAAGACATCGACAAAACCGTATCGGAAGGACTGGGCCTGCGTTGGTCCTTCATGGGTCCGTTCGAAACAATTGACCTCAACGCGCCCGGCGGCGTCAAGGATTACGCTGAACGGCTAGGGCCTCTGTACCACGCCATCGACGCCTCGCGCGACAATCCAAAGCCGTGGAGCCCAGATTTAATCCGCGCCGTCGAAGCAGAACGTCGAACAGTGCTGTCCGAAGCTGACTTGGCCGAACGCCGTAATTGGCGGGATCGGCGGTTGATGGCCTTGGCTGCGCATAAAGCCTCCTTAAAGGATTAAGCGATATGGACGACGCTATTACCAAAACAATCGAAGCCTTTCGCCTGGATGGCCTGCAGGGGGTCGTAACCGGGGCATCTCGTGGTCTGGGAAAAGGCTGCGCACTGGCGCTGGCGGGTGCCGGGGCGGATGTTACGGTGGTCGGGCGCAATCAGGTGGATTTGGATTCCGTCGCGGAAGAAATTCGCGCCGTGGGTCGGAAAGCAACCGTCATCCCGATCGATGTGACCAATATAGGTTTGTTTGCAGACAAGCTCGGCGAACTATCCCGCATTGATATTTTCGTCAACAACGCCGGGACGAACCGTCCACAGCCGTTCTTGTCGGTTGATCCGGAAACCTATGACGCCCTGATGGATGTAAACTTACGCGGCGCGTTTTTCGCGGCCCAGGCCGCGGCGCGGATGATGGTGGCGGCAAAAAACGGCGGGTCAATCATCAATATGTCCAGTCAGGCGGGACACCGCGCACTGCGCGACCGTACCGTCTATTCCGCCAGTAAATTCGGATTGGAAGGCTTGACCAAAGCGATGGCCTTTGAATTGGCGGAACATAGCATCCGCGTCAATGCGGTGGCGCCGACCTTTGTCGAAACGCCCTTAGCCAGCCAGTTCCTGCAAAATAAGGACTTTCGGAATTATGTCGAAGGCAAGATCAGACTACCTCGGCTTGGACAAGTCGACGACGTCGCGGCGGCGGTGCTGTATCTCGCGTCCCCCGCTGCTTCCATGGTCACGGGGACGTCGCTGCTAGTGGATGGCGGCTGGACGATTCACTGATGTCCCTGAGATGTGGAGGGCCCTGCCATAGGCCGCGTTACGGTCACCACGGTCCCAACGCCAATTTCGCATTCAGTCACAAGCTCGCCTTCATAAAATTCGACAAAGGATTTTACAATGGCTAAGCCAAGGCCCGTGTCTTCCTTGGATTTATATGGATCGGAATCCACACGTATAAAAGGTCCGGTGAGATCTAGAATTTTATCCTTTGGCACACCAAGCCCGGCACCTCAGATTTCAAATTTCAAGATATCGTTAGTCGCCAACGCCGTTAATGTAACTCTGCCGTCCTTCAAGGTGAATGTTGTAGCATTTGACAGACGGTTCAAAACGATCGGCTTGAGGGCCCAGTAATCGGCTACGATTGTCGGTAGGATGTTTCGAAAATTTTTGAAAAGAGATACTTTTTCGCGTCATTTTTTCGGCAAAAACAGGGGTGCAGTCCTGAATGGTTTCGTGAAAATTAAGTGGTGTCGCTTGGATCTGATGTTGCTCAGATTCAATCGCAGACAAGTGCAAAAGACATTTGATCAGGTTTAACAAATGTCCGCCGCTAGACTCGATATCCTTGGCGTATTCATCCATCCCCGCTTCGATCAAGGTCGTATCTTCGGCGCTCATCCACTTGCGCATGTCGACGCTGGTCACTTCGCCTACGAAGACCGGATGAATTTGGCGGATGGTAGCGCTCACGATAGGGCTCCCTGAAAATCCTTTAGCGCTGCTGGCTTGCGGGCCTATTCCCAGGCAGCTAATAATTGCGGTCCGAGTTGGGCAAACTCAGCCGGTGCGGAAAATTCGACAGGAGTAACATAATATGAGTGGTGGTCCCTTGGATGGAATCCGCGTCATTGACATGACGACGGTCGTCGTCGGCCCTATTTGCGGGCGAACCCTGGCGGACCAGGGTGCGGAGGTTATCAAGGTCGAAGCACCCGGCGGCGACCTCCTGCGCACCATGGCGCAGGGCAGCCGCAACCCCGGCATGTCCGGCAAGTTTATGAATTTCAACCGCAACAAACGCTCGATCTGCCTGAACCTGAAACATCCCGACGGTGCCGCGGCGATAAAGAAATTAATCCAAAGCGCCGACGTGTTCGTCAGCAACGTGCGGCCGGAAGCGTTGGAACGCGCTGGATTGGACGCCGACTCCGTGCTCGCGGAAAACCCGCGTTTGATCCATTGCGGCATACTGGCCTTCGGGCGCGGCGGGCGGTACTACAATCGCCCCGCCTATGACCCCATCATCCAAAGCCTGTCCGGTGTCGCGGGCACGTTCGAACGCGCCATTGGCCAACCTCGATTTGTACCTATGGTGATGACCGATCACGTCACTGGTCTTATCGCCGCACAATGCATCGGGTTCGCCCTGTATCGTCGGGAACGCACCGGCAAAGGGGAAGCCGTTGAAGTGCCGATGCTAGAAAACATGGCGTCCTTCGTCACCAGCGAGCATCTGGGCGCGGCCACCTTTGATCCGCCCGTTGGGCCCACCGGCGATGGCCGCTTGTTGAACAAAGATTACCGTCCGCTGGCCACGGTCGACGGCTATATCACCGTTGGCCCCAACACCAACCCGCAGGCCTTCGCTTTTTTCGATGCCATCGGACGCCCCGAACTCAAAACCGACCCGCGTTTCGATAGCGCCGCCCACCGGTCCGCCCACGCGGCGGATTATTTCCAGGTACGGGGCGAAGGATTGCTGCAGAAAACCACGGATGAGTGGCTGGATATTTTCGAAAAACTAGATGTGCCCGCGGCACGGTACAATTCCATCGATGATTTGATGGAGGACCCCCACCTAAACGACGTCAATTTCTTCACCACCGAAGACCACCCCAGCGAGGGCCGCATCCGGCGCACCAAAATCCCCAATGTCTTTCACGGCGGCATGCGCAAAGACGAACTTCCCGCGCCGCTCCTGGGACAGCACACCAGTGACGTGTTGCAGGAAATTGGCTATAGTGTCGAAGATATCACGCGCATGTGCGACGAGGGGGCGGTGTCCTAAGTTTTGCGTTAAGCGTTGAGTAGAAATTCCATTGCAAACAAAATTAGCGAAATAATTTCGTGGAGAGCCCACTTTGGCGGATCATCGACGCCAAGGTTTTAGATAGGATATCCTGGTCAATATTTTGAAATGAGACCGTAATCACACACCGCTTACCGTTAATATGAGCATAATAAATTCTGCAGCTTCCTTTTCGCTGAACTTGCCAAAACCGGTTTCTTCAAAAATTCGTACACCGACCTATAGTTTACGCAGGCGACGGAAGCATTATTCCGGCGCGGCCGTCACCGTTGCTGTTCGGTTTGAGGATTGCCTGGAAGACAAGCCAGGCAAATTTTATAAACAATGCAAAAGGAGCCTTCCGCCCTAAAAGTGCAGATTGTTCGCCTTCGGGAAGCCTGCGAATATATTGGACATACTCAGACATGGCTATATCCAGCGATTCCAACCCGTCCTGAAGTGAGTCGCCCCTAACAGCGACGTCAAAGTCCAGACATCCAGCTTTCCAGAGCTTGTCCTGTCCTTCTGCATGTATTCTGATTAGATTTTTCATCGGCTGACCCTGAGTTACCAAAGTCTACCCTTCCCCCGTGTCGCACGGTAACGCCCTTACAGCGACATTTGAATTCTCTTTAGTGCGTAGTGTAACCACCATCAATAAGTAAATCCGTCCCCTGCATGTAGGTCGCGTCCGTCACCGCCAGGTAATAGGCGAGCTCGGCGACTTCTTCGGGCTTGCCGAAGCGGCCAGAGCGCAGATACGATGTACGCGTTTCCGCGTAATCCGGGTCGTTCTCCAACCGGTCGAGGATCGGTTGGGTCAACACGGGACCGGGACTGATGGCATTCACAATTATGTTTTCCCGCCCCAATTCATAGGCCATGGTTTTGGTCAGATGGATCAACGCGGCCTTGGTCAAACCATACACGGCGCGATTATCAAAGGTGATGTGTCCCATTTGGCTGGCGATATGAATGATCCGCCCCCCACCTTGTTCGCGCATCGTCGGCAACACCGCCTGGCTGGCGAAAAATGCCGCCGACACATTGACCGCCACGATTTTATCAAACTCTTCGCGGGTAAAATCACCAAACTTCACATGGTCACGGATGCCTGCGTTGTTCACCAACACATCAATGCGGCCAAATTTTGCCACCGCGGCGGCGATCATGGCTTCCGGTGCATCGGGTTTGGACAGGTCGAACAAGCCCGTTTCCACCACGCCGTTTCCTGGGCATAGCTTCTGGCATTCTTCCGACACTTTAGCCAAACCATCCGCCGTTCCCTCAGCAGCGAGGAAAAGCGACGCACCTTCGGCGGCGTAACGGCGGCCGATGGCGTCCCCAAGCCCCTTTTCCGTCGACGCGCCAGTAATGACCGCAACCTTGCCCACTAATTGCCCATCCAAGTTCCCCATACCGCGGCTCCCCCAATTTTGTTTCCAGGCTCAAGCCTGTTTCCGCACAATCGCGTGGATTCGGTCGTGCAATTCAACATGTTCAGGGTCATCGAGACCCAGCCGTTCATAGGCTTTGACCATGGCGGCCAGATATTCATAGCACCAGCCGTTCGGCCCTTTCGCCCCAGACATGACCCAGGCCTTGTCTTCAAGCGACAACTCTCCCGCAAAATTTTGATGCGCCTCATTGGCGACATAAACCACGCCGTGAACGATCCCCTGTTCCGTTTCCAACGGTAGCCAAGGCGCGTGATAAACGCCCGACGACATTTCCCGAATCCACAACGCCTCCAACACCTCTTCAAGGGTATGATCATTAGCCAATCGAAATGCGACGCCTTTTATCGGACCACCGCCGGGCACGATGCCCAAGCCCAGACCCGGCCGTTCCGGGGTGCCGCGCCCCCGCGTAGTCCAGAAACAGAACGAGCGGTGATGACAGTTTAGCGTCGCAATGCGTTGTTCCGCTGGTTCAAAACGGGGGTCCCACATCAACGATCCATATCCAAAGATCCAAATATCATCGCCATTGGGGTTGCGCGATAATGTGTCCGCCATGTTGGCGCGGCGCACCTCATCAGGGAAGTTGAACGGTTTCAAACCCTTTGGTAATTCAACAGTCATCGTAGTGCTACAAAGTCCCTAGCGCTTCGCGCAGACAATAATTCAACATCCCACCATGTTCGTAATATTGGACATCGACGACCGTGTCCAAACGGCTGGTCAACGCAATGTCCTCGTGGCTTCCATCGGCGCGCGTGATGCGGCACGCGACATTCATGCGTGGCGTCAGTGCGCCATCCAATCCGGTGATATCGAAAGTCTCGCCACCATCCAGCGCCAGTGTCTTGCGCGTTACACCCTTTGGAAACTCCAGGGGCATGACGCCCATGCCAATCAGATTGGAGCGATGAATGCGTTCCAGACTTTCCGCGATGACCGCGCGAATGCCCAGCATCTTCGTGCCCTTCGCAGCCCAATCCCGTGACGATCCCGTGCCGTAATATTCGCCGCCGATCACCACCAACGGCACATTGTCCGCTGCGTATTTGACCGCAGCGTCAAAGACGCTCATCACCTCACCCGACGGCATGTGACGGGTAAACCCGCCTTCGATGCCCGGCACCAATTCATTGCGGAAGCGAATATTTGCGAAGGTGCCGCGGATCATGACCTCATGGTTCGTGCGCCGCGTGCCATAGATATTAAAATCCCGCGGCTCAACGCCCCGGTCCAGCAGATATTGCCCGGCAGGAATATCCACTGGAATGGCGCCTACCGGCGAAATATGATCCGTCGTGGTCATGTCTCCCGCCATAATCAGCGGCCGCGCACCGTGGATATTCGCGACCGGTGCCGGTTTCAGCCCGGCACCTTCAAACAGTGGCGGCAACTTGATATACGTACTGTCTTCATTCCAATCGAAGGTCACGCCGTTGGGTACAGGCAATGCCGCCCACCGGTCGTCGCCATCGAAAGCGGTGGCATAGCGCGCTTGATACAAATCAGGCGTCACAGCGGCGGCAATCACAGCGTCGATGTCCGATTGGCTGGGCCAAACGTCTTTAAGGTAAACAGGCGCGCCGTCTGCGCCCTCGCCCAATGGCTCACGGGTCAAATCCCGGTCCAGAACGCCCGTAATCGCGTAAGCAACGACCAGCGGCGGCGACGCCAAATAATTCACCCGGCACAACGGATGGACCCGGCCTTCGAAATTCCTATTGCCGGACAACACCGCGCCAACGACACGGTCACTGTCATTAATGGTTTGGGTAATACTTTTATCCAGCGGGCCCGACAAACCGCCACAACTCATGCAGCCAAAGCCAACGATGTTGAACCCAAGCGTGTTTAAATCATCCTGCAATCCGGCTTTCTCTAGATAGTCGGCGACGACGGCGGACCCAGGCGACAACGATGTCTTCACCCAAGGCTGAACCTTCAACCCCTTCGCCACTGCGTTGCGGGCCAGCAATCCCGCACCAATCATGACCGCCGGATTGGAGGTGTTGGTGCAACTTGCAATCGCCGCCAACACAACCGCGCCGTCCTGTAATTCATAATCAGCGCCTTCGACAGCAGCCACGGCGCCATCACGACCCATGTCGGCCATGGCGTCGGTATAGCTTTTGGGTACCTGGCTCAACGAAGTGCGCTGGTTGGGGCGATAAGGCCCAGCGAGACTGGTTTCGATATCACCAAGATCAATGTTGACGATGTCCTTGAACGCCGGGTCACTGTCACCGCGCCACAACCCTTGTTCCTTGGCATAAGCTTCCACCAACGCGATCTGATCCGCGTCACGGCCCGTGGTGCGCAGGAAATCGAGCGTCCGGTTATCGATGGGGAAATATCCCATCGTCGCGCCATATTCCGGTGCCATGTTGGACAAGGTCGCACGATCGGTTAGCGCAAGGTTTTCCAAGCCTGGACCGCAGAATTCAACGAACTTGCCGACAACGCCATGCGCGCGTAGCCGTTCCGTTACGGTTAGAACCGCGTCCGTGGCCGTAGTACCTTCCGGCAACGATCCGGTCACCCGGCATCCGACCACTTCGGGTATCAGCATGGATACGGGCTGCCCCAACATGGCCGCGCCCGCTTCCAACCCACCAACGCCCCACCCCATAATGCCCAGGGAATTGATCATCGGCGTGTGGCTGTCCATGCCCAACAACGTGTCGGGATAGGCGTAGTGTTCGCCATCCCTGTCTTCCGACCAAACTACGCGGCCAATATGTTCCAGATTGACCTGATGCAGAATGCCCGCGCCCGGCGGTGCCACGCGTATATTGCTGTAATTTTCCTGCGCCCATTTTACAAAGCTGTAGCGTTCGCTGTTGCGTTCATATTCGCGCGTCATATTTCGCGCCAAGGCGTCGGGCGTTCCGTGGAAATCAACGGTGACAGAATGATCAATGATCAAATCAATCGGCAGACGCGGGTTAATTGACGCCGGGTCGCCGCCCAACGCTTTCACTGCATCACGCATGGCGGATAAATCGACCAGCAAGGGCACGCCAGACATATCCGGCATAAGGATACGCACGGGATGAAACGCCACTTCACGTTCCGGCACGTCCTGATCCGCCCAACGGCCCAACACGCCGAGATCATCTCGCGAGACCGAGATGCTATCCAAATTCCGCAGTAGATTTTCGGTCAACACCAACAGTGATTTTGGCAACCGAGAAAAATCTCCCATCCCCGATTTTTCCGCAGCGCACAAGCTGTGATAACAATATTTCGCGTCGCCGACAGTCAGGCGTCGCACAAAATCCGAACTCGAATTACCAGCCATAAAGATCACTCCATCTATTGGTGGGTTTGGTCAACGCCAAAGATTAAACGGCGTACTTTTCGTCCAACGCCATATATTTTGCGCTGTTGATCGCGACTTCCCGATCATCGAAAGTCGCCATTACATCGCTCAATGATTCCGTGTGTCCGTCGCGCAGGATCGCGTCAGCGGCCTGGCGCATGGCGTGCATCGCCGCACGTTGCAGATCGCCCGGCGCAATCACCAAATTGATCCCTAGTTCTTCCAGCTTGGCGCGCTGCAACACCGGCGTCTTGCCGCTCCAAAACATGTTCAGCAACTTCGGCTGTGAAAATTCCGTCGAAATTCGTTCGATCTGCTCCACAGTCGTCGGCGCTTCGATAAACGCCACATCGGCGCCCGCTTCCATGTAGAGATGCATCCGATCCAACGCCGCATCGAAACCTTCGACCGCAACGGAGTCCGTGCGTGCGATGACAATGAGATCGTCGTCTGCGGCGTTGTCTTTGATCGCGCGAATCTTCGACGCCAATTCCGCCGCCGGCACAACCGCTTTGCCTTCCATGTGGCCACAGCGTTTCGGGAACACTTGGTCTTCGATGTGAAACCCGGCGACGCCCGCTCGTTCGAACCCTTTCAACGTGTGCAGAGCGTTCAACGCATTACCATACCCCGTATCAAAATCCGCAATCACCGGCACATCAACGGAATCGACGATTTGCTCCAACCGTTCAACAATCTGCACTGGGTTAAACAATCCCATGTCCGGAATACCGGTGCTGCGCGCTATGCCGCCGCCGGTGGCGTACAAAAGCTCCGCCCCCGCCGCTTGCGCAATGCGCGCCGACAAGCCGTCATATACGCCGGGTATCAAGTAGGTTTTGCCGGATTCGATAAGCTTCCGCAACGCTGTCGTTTTCCGCATTAGAAATTTTCCTTTGCCCTTAACGTTAAAAGTTAATTAGTTCGTCAGCGCTTGAAGCCCCGCCACCACATCATTCGTATTCGCCAGCGCCGCATCTTCCAAAACCTTGGACACAACGGGCGAATTGTTGACACCGGTGACTCGCGTTTCCAGTCCGCCTCCTTCACCTCCGAACGACGCCAAGGCGTATCAATCTTGACAGCTTTGAAACTACTCAATATCACGGCCTCGTTCTAAAAAATGGGCTTACGCTAGCCCAAATTCTCCCCGTAAATCCTGGATCACTTCGGTGCGCGTGCGTGTCTGCCAGGGACGGCGACTGCCAATCGCTTCGTTCTGCACTTCCGGGTAGACCTTCAACGCCACAAAGATGGGGCCAGGGTTTTCAAAAATCCCCGGAAGATCATTCTTCAAATCTTCGATTTCATTATACGCCAGCGCCTTGGGATACCCAGCGCCCTTCGCAATGGCCGCGTAATCAACATTTTTTGCGTTCGGCACTGGTTGCCCGCCAGTCGTTGCATAGCATTCATTATCCAACAGGAAATGGTAGAAATTCAACGGCTTCTGTTCCGCGATAGTCACCATCATACCGAGGCTCATCAGAATATCGCCTTCAGAATCAAACAGGATGACCTTGCGTTCCGGTCGCGCTAGCGCCAATCCAAACCCAAACCCAGCATGCCCTCCCATGGCCGGGTCGCCCATCGGCGCATCCAGGCCTTCATTATTGGTCATGGGCACCCAGTGGCGCCCGCCCCGACCGGGCACGACAAGAGCGTCACCGCGATAAGGTTTGAAGGCTTCAAGCACATCTACTGTATTCATCATCGTCAATACCCCTACCTATTGAAGCCGTGAAATTCGTCAGCAATCAGCACGACGACAGGCTTTTTAGTGCGCTCAGCTTCTTCAAAGGCAATTGAAATTCGCGGCGCATCCGCATCACCTTCCACCAAATAATAACTCAGATTAAAGGCGTTTAAAAACCGCTCGGTGTAGGTCGCCGCCGTGTCCTTGTTGACGCCGTGACGCGTATACCCGCGATACCCGACCATCAACACAACCGGGATTTCCAGGCTCATCAGCCAACCGCGAATGGAATCGCCCGACTCCATCATGCCCGTGTTCTGGATCAGGATGATTGGCGTGCGACCTCCTGAGTAAAGCCCCGCTGCAATCGAACACGCATGCCCTTCCCGGCTGACCCCGACCAACCGCAACGATGGTTCCGCCTGCATTAGCAGAAACAGCCAGTTGGTTTCGCTATCCGGCAACCAAACAACATCGGTGACGTCGTTTTTCCTCATTTCGTCCAAGACCGCTTCCGGACTTAGAACGGCGACTGCCGCATCATCCATGGTGCTCTCCCCCAAATATATTTCCATCAATTCATGGCGATAAACTCTACATCACCGGTTTCGGATCGTACACCTTATGAAATGAGGTATCGCTCATAGAGAGCGAATGAAGCGCAAAAATTTTGCAGAAATAGCCCAGGAAAACAGTTGCATATTCACCGGAATGGGCAGCAAAATTCCACCCTCACTAATTCACTGGCGAATTAATCTATCGACAAAAATATGAACACCCCAATTCCGACATCCTAAGAGTTGGCCCATTTTCGTTTCTAGCTTACGCGATGTGTGTCCAAAGTCCTGATGCGACGCGCGGTGAATTTAAGGCAAGTCTGTCCATACGCCATTCCTCACCTGAACAAGCGTAAAAAAAGGAATTACATATCTGCCGCATTTGAATTCAACGCAAAAATAACGACATCACGCCGTGCCAACCGACTATTTTGGATGTAAGGCGCGAACAATTATTCCGGGAAAGAAAACGACGGAGGAATGACTTCAGAAAACATCGTCACCAGCTTTTCTACCGCCAACATCAAGGTCAAGGTCCCTGCCCTCGTGTAAGCCGACCTCTGGCCAAATTGTGTCTTCGTCGTACATAACAATTTACTTGGTTTACGCGAAAAACCGTATCACAAATGGACACGGACCGAAAGAATGAATTGTAGGGGTTAGCCACACTAGCCGCGTAGGAAAACGTTTGCCGCGGCGTCTTTCAGGCAGGAAGGGTGGAATTATCGTGCAGACCTAATGGGTGTTGTGAACACGGTGCCAATACAGCATTGTTCCTGGCCTTCGCCCCGCCTATTTCAGGCGGTGGCGCGTTTGTTGTTTTGGAGCCTTGTGAATGTCCGACTACTCCCTTGGCGTCGATATCGGCGGCACTTTCACCGATATCGTTGTCTACGACCACACCACCAACCAGCAGCTCAACCGGAAAGTCCTCACCACCCATGACGACCCGTCCCGTGCGGTCATTGACGGTGCCGCGCATTTGTTGGACGCTCATGAACTGAACCCCGGTGAATTTTCACGCTTCGTGCATGCCACAACATTATTCACCAACGCCCTGGTTGAACGAAAAGGTGCCGTCACCGGGTTGTTGACAACGGACGGGTTCCGCGATTTTCTAGAAATTGGTCGCGAACGAAAATACGAACTTTACGACATCGCGATTGAAAAACCAGAACCCCTGGTGCCGCGCGACCTGCGTCAGGAAGTTATCGAGCGGATAACGTCCGACGGCGCGGTGCGAACTCCGTTAGACACAAACAGCCTGTTCACCTCCGTCGACCAATTGATTAACTCCGGCGCGGAATCCATCGCCATTGTGTTCCTCCATTCGTATTTGAACGCCGCCCATGAACGCGAGGCGCTGGACGCGCTGACCACGAAATACCCCGACGTTAGCTTCACCGCGTCTTTTGAAGTCGCTCCGGAAATTCGCGAATACGAACGCGGGTCGACCACGGTCGCCAACGCCTATGTCAAACCATTGGCGGAAAATTACCTGGAATCTCTGGCGGGCAAGATCGCCGGCCTGGGCGTGGACGCCACATTGTTGTTGATGATTTCCAGTGGCGGGTTGACCCATGTCGCCGAAGCCAAACGAACGCCAGTCCAGATGTTGGAATCCGGCCCGGCGGCGGGCGCATTGGCGGGCGCGTTCTTTGGTGCCGAAGACGCAGGCGGAAATCTGTTGGCATTCGACATGGGCGGCACCACCGCCAAGCTCAGTCTTGTGGATGATGGCGAGCCGTTGATCGCTTACACCTTTGAAGCCGCGCGGCAAAAGCGTTTCATGGAAAACAGCGGATTGCCGATCCGCATCTCCACCATTGAATTGATCGAGATTGGCGCGGGCGGCGGCTCCATCGCCCATACCGACGCTTTGGGTCTATTGAAAGTCGGGCCGCGCAGCGCCGGGTCGGAACCTGGCCCCGCGGCCTATGGCCAGGGCGGAACAGCGGCCACGGTCACCGATGCTGATTTCGCGTTGGGTTATTTAAACGCCGACAATTTCGCGGGCGGCACCGTGACCATCGATCTGGCGGCAGGAACCAAAGCGCTCGACAGCTTGGCCACGGAGACAGGCTTGAGCCGTGAACAGATCGCCTGGGGCGTGCATGACGTGGTCAATGAAAACATGGCCAGCGCCGCGCGCGTCCACATCGCCGAACGGGGCCGCGACCCACGCAATTACGCCTTATTATGCACGGGCGGCGCCGGGCCGGTACATGCCTATTACGTCGCCAAGAAGCTTGGCCTGAAACAAATTATTTGCCCGGCCTCGGCAGGCGTCGCCTCGGCATTAGGGTTATTGGTCGCGCCGGGGCGCGTGGACCGTGTAGCTACGGTCGGCTTCCGGCTCAACGACCACGACCCCGCCGAACTGGAGTGCGTCTTCAACAATTTGGAACGGGACGCGCAAGGCGTTATCGCCGCCACCGGACTCGACCCCGCTTCTACGCAATTCAACCGCTTGGCCGATGGACGTTTCGTAGGACAAGGCTTCGACCTTGTCGTCAATTTGCCAGGTGGCCCCTATACCGGCGACCGGGCGAGTGTGCGTCAGTCTCTCGTGGACGCGTTCATGGCGGGCTACCGTGAGAAATTTGGCCGAACCCCGCCCAACGTACCCATCGAATTTATGAATGTCCGCCTGTCCGCCACGGCGCCCGTCCCCGGCGGCGAGGTGTTGTTGAGCGGCAACAAAGGCGGCAGCGGCGCAACGCCGACCGGAACCCGCCCGGCCTACTTTCCCGAAACCGGCTATGTAGACACCGCTGTCTATGACCGCCCCGGCCTGCATGTCGGCGATGAATTCCCCGGCCCCGCCATTATCGAAGATTCCGGCTCCACCCTGATTGTTGGGCCCGGTGCCAAGGTCCGCGTCGCAGACACCGGCAATGTTATCGTCACCCTACCCGAAGGAGCCTCAGTATGACCGAACAAAAATCCCGTTATGACAGTATCCTTCTGGAAGTCGTGTGGACCCGGATGATTTCCATCGTTGATGAAGCCGCGAAGGCGATCGTGCGCACCTCATTCTCGACCTTGTCCAATGAAGCCAACGATTTCGCCTGCGTCCTGACCGACAATCGCGGTTTTTCCCTGGCCCAGAACAGCGGCAGCATTCCGTCCTTCATCGCCACCCTGCCCGCAACCGTGCGCCACTTCATAGACGAAGTCGGCTACGACAATTTAGAACCCGGCGACATTCTGATCACCAACGACCCGTGGAAAGGCACCGGCCATCTTAGCGATGTCTGTCTGGTATGCCCCATCTTCCGCGGAGGTCAGATCGTCGCCTTCGCCGCGACCACGTCACATGTGCCCGATATCGGCGGGCGATTGCGCGCCATGGAATCGCGTCAGGTCTTCGAAGAAGGCGTCCAGATCCCCCTGATGAAGATCATCAGCGCAGGCAAGACCGACGAAACCCTGGTGAAACTTCTGACCCAGAACGTGCGCACACCAGAACAAACCATCGGCGACATCTGGGCGCAGATTAGCGCGTGTGAATTGATGCAAGACCGCTTGCAACGGCTGATGGACGACTACGCGCTGGACGAAATCACCGCGCTGGCCGACGAACTGTTCGACCGCGCGGAAGCCGCTATGCGCAAAGTGATTTCAGACGTGCCGGATGGAACCTACCGTTACACCATCGACACCGACGGCGCGGAGGAAACCTATCATTTCGCCGTCGCCGTGACAGTGAAGGACAGCGACATTCTGGTGGATTACGACGGGACCTCGCCGTCGCAACCGCGTGCGATCAACTGCGTCATGGCCTACACCTACGCTATGTCCGCCTACGCCATCAAATGCGCATTGTTGCCGGAA
>Ga0302137_1000375_pt1 | contig 19173 bp, 13 predicted proteins | sample CBN3_SCM_MG_FD_203127 | JGI IMG/M metagenome (GOLD analysis project Ga0302137, IMG submission 203127) | Marine microbial communities from Western Arctic Ocean, Canada - CBN3_SCM | ecosystem: Environmental > Aquatic > Marine > Oceanic | place: Canada: Western Arctic Ocean | collected 2017-09-15 | reverse complement strand
GTCTAGTACAAAATAAGAGGGAACGTAAAAATAAACCACTGAGTTTTTTAGGACATTTCAAGGCTTTGGAAGGATATGTTCAAGGAAATCCATCTGAAGTTGAAAAAATTATCCGAACCCGTGATATCGCAATCGGACGTTTACGGGAACTACGAGAAGATCTCAGAGATTTTTTTGAGAACCATGGGGACGCAAGACACCCTGGCCAAGCAGCTGGCCATGAAAATCGTCAGCAGGAATTTAGCCTGACGGCTGGTGCTCGATCTCAACCGGCTTGGGAAGAATTATCCCATAATTCTGACCTATTATTATCTTCATTGAAATTTTTACGTCGTGAAATAGAGCAGCTTTGGGCGGTAGTACGATCGCAACATAAGGCTACACCACAGGGTGATTTGCAGGAAGTAGCTATTGCGATTAACGGATTCCTAGGCGAATTGTCCGGAATGAGTGACACTATACAAAGAGTCATGATTGATGAAAGCCGGAGCGATATCTTATGGATCAGTCGTCGGGATCGAGATATTCGCCTCGGTTGTGCACCACTTGTTCCAGGTGATCACCTAAGGGAATATCTTTTTCAGGATAGAAAATCTGTTTTGGTAACGAGTGCGACTTTGCAGGATATTGATACAGACGGGCGCCAGTCTTTCAAATTTATATTAGAGCAGATCGGCTTACCGGATGCTTTTACTTCTAGCTGGCCGGCACCTTTTAATTACAAGAACCAAGCAAAAGTGGTGATAGTGAATGACATCGCAAATCCAAGTGAAACCGATTACTCAATCCAACTGCATGAAGCGATATTCCATGCAGTGAATGCGTTGCGCGGGAGAACGATTGTATTGTTTACATCTCACGATGCATTACGCAAAGCAACGGCAGCTTTGCGAGATCGTTTAGCTGAGATTGATGTACGTTTGTTATCACAAGGAATTGATGGTTCAGCTACCAGATTAGTCAGAGAGTTGCAATCTGGTGAATCCACTGTAATCTTCGGAGCAGCGGCTCTATGGGAAGGTGTAGACATTCCCGGACGTGCCTTATCACAAATCATAGTTGTGCGATTACCATTTCCTTCTCCAGTAGACCCAATACACGCTGCGCGTGGTGAACAATACGAAGATTCATTTTCAGAGTATTTGCTGCCACGGGCGATATTGAGATTTCGCCAAGGCTTTGGAAGACTAATCAGGCATGAAGGTGACAAAGGGATATTTACTATTTTGGATAGTAGATTTTCGACTGCACGATACGGAGTTCAATTTTCACAGTCCTTACCTGATGCAGAGATTGAGACCGTTCAACTAGCAGATCTGCAGGGTGAGATCACCAACTGGCTTGCTGACGGATTAGCGAGATGATTTGGACTCGTGGCCAGAAGGTCAGCCTTCAAGTTCTAGAGAATCAAGATATTTTTGCTAGAGCTGGGATTATGCGCGCTTTAGCTGATGGCGTGAGTAGAAATTTCAATCCGTCTGATTTAGTAGAATTGACCACCGTGCCTCGCACTGATTGGTACGTGATTCGTGAGACTGGTCTGGAGGTCGGAGTTCTCGGTATCCAACGCAATTCACCTGAACGGGGCAGTGCCACGGCGCGTTTTCTCGCCGTGGATCCTCAGTACCGTGGCAACGCTGTTGGCACTCGAGCGGCGCTGATTGCTGAGAGAAAATTGAGGAGTGAAGGGTATGAGCTGTTTGGCAGAGTACCGGAAACGAATGGCCGAGGCCTTTATTTCTGGCTACGTTGTGGATTCGTGGGACAACGATCCAGCAGTGAGAGCGAATCAGCCACTTGGTTTCGAAGAATTCCTAGGGGCTAGTACAACGACTAGGACTCGGACTCTTTATTTTTTTTACTTGTCCAGAGGTCTCGACGTTGGTTGCGATTAATCAGGGTGTTTCGGGCCCAACGTCTCCATATCAGTGTGACTGATATGGCGGTTCCAGCGTAAATAAATAATTTGGTGAGCTCCGATGATGCATCAGACAGACCCGTCCCAACTAGGCAGAATAATGCCCCGACGAAAAAACTTGTAAGTAGGTTTATTTTCATGCGTTTAATTAGATGATTGCTCCATGCAGTCATGGCAGTAGTAGTAAACTCCTAGAGATTCTCCGATGACAGCGTCACCACAATCTTTGCCGGGCCTATTTGAAAATGGATTGAGGTGGTATGACCGATTACAGCTAAAGCATTGCTGCAGCAATGCCAAGGTGGATTGCTCACCACAAATTTCGCACGTTGTCATCTCATTGGACATAGAACCGCCAAATCTTATAACTAACCGAACATAACTCTATTCTATTTTATATTCTCGTTTTGAAGGAAGCGGGAGGCATCAGCTTTTGACTCAATAATTCCCGCAAAGTCAGCCCACTTAAGTCGATGTAACGTCAGACCAATGTCTGGGCCGGCGGTTATGCCGATTTTTTTCAGATCATCAATGGCGAGGTAGCTGGAGCACTGCTTCCATCGTTCGAGTTCACTAGCTATCAATACAGTCTTTTCTCTGTTCAGCACGCTCGCAATGGTGAGTGATTCCTCACTGATATTTTCGTAGTAAGTGATACTGTTTATCGTCATTTCCGTACCGTCAGTACTATCTAATAATATGCAGGCTTCTTCGATAAATATTTTTAGCTGTTTTGGTAACTGTAATCGTTCGAGAGCCGTGACTCTCATCTCCTTGGTGGAATGGATAAGCAAACCTGTTACCAGGGTGCGTAAATTATATTTAGTTGTGAGTTCGGAAGTGTGAAAGTTATTCGAGTCGAACGAAAGAGCGGAATCAGTCCTCTCAAGAATCTTCCAGTCTTGAAGTTGCGAACAAATTTCGAGCGCATTTGCGCTCGCACAAATCTGTCTAAGCTCTGCGACAAGTCGCACTCCTGAAACATTTTCGAAACTTACGTTCTCGGCGTGCAGTTGCTGACACGTGCTAGGGTCCAATTTGAGCGCATGAGTTGTTGCTAATCTTGCGGCTCTCCAGAGTCGAGTTGGATCGTCTACGAAAGAATTGCGATGTAGAGTCACCAACGTGGCCGAATCTATAGCGGAGACTCCTTCAAACGGATCATGAAACATGTTTTCTATACCTCGACTGAGGCCTAGTGCCATCGCATTGATTGAAAAATCACGACGCTTAAGATCTAAATTGATTTCTTCCGTGGTAGAGACGATTGGGAGCGTACCAGGCCTGGCATATCGCTCAGTTCTCAACCTTGAAATATCGAGTTGAATCTTAGCATCTGTTCGTAGCGAGGCTGTTAAGAAGTCTGAATGACTAACAAGATCAATCTCGTTTGAACCCCACTCACCCCTAATTGCTTCTGCAAGAGCCAGTGAGTCGCCATTCGTTGCGATATCAAGATCTCGGATAGGTTTTTGCATGAGAAAGTCGCGAATTGCTCCGCCAACCAACCACAAATTCCGGTTATGTCGGTTGCTATGCTCGATGGCCAAGGCCAGTAACCGTTGTGCCTCTGGTTCGAGTTGATTACTTAAGTTTTTGAGAGAAATATGACTTGAACGGTGTGGTGATAAGTTTGACATTAGCGACATCTATTGTACATTTGCATAAGCACGTGATCAGTTGTTGATTTTTTCATAACAAATTCTTAAACTAGTACTGTTGACTATGTTACAGGCTATCGGTGGGGAGCTGTTTGAATCGAAACAGCGAGGACGTTTTATGCGATTAAATTCTCCTAGCACGCAAGCTTTGGACGTTGAGGTTAATCTACGTTTGTTCGAATCTATTATTAACTACAAGTTTGGTGACGAGAATCTCTTCACTGAGGCGATGACGCATGCCAGCGCCTCGAATGAATTTCCTGAGACTTATTTTGAGAATAATCAACGCTTGGAATTTCTTGGTGATGCGGTGGTCGGATTAATAATTGCTGACGAACTTTTTCATCGCTTTCCAGAAAGCCGCGAGGGAGACTTAACAAAATGGCGGACAGGGCTAGTTCGTGGAAAAACTCTCGCAGAAATTGCATTGACGCTGGGTTTAGGTAATTTTTTGATTCTTGGCGTAGGAGAAGAAAAAAGCGATGGCCGACTGAAGGGAAGTAATTTATCGGACTCACTTGAAGCTTTAATCGGTGCAGTTTTCGTGGATGGAGGCCATCTCGCGGCGCAACAATTCATCAACGTGATTTTTGAACCCTATTTCGAAGTGCTGGAGACATCTAACCCGAAAGGAGACCTCCAAGAACTAGCGGCGACGATAAAAACCAGACCGAAATACATACTAGTAGATGAATCAGGACCGGAGCATGAAGTTGAATATCGAGTTCGAGTTGAGGTTGAACTTCGACCAAATATCGCACTAGAGCCTCTTATTGCTGAAGGTATGGCGTCATCTAAGCGTGGAGCTGAAATAGCAGCAGCAGAAGAGATTTTACCCCAATTAAAAGAAATACTTATGGATGAACAGGGATAATTAATGCACTTAAAACAACTTCAAATTCAGGGATTTAAATCTTTTGCAGATCGAACTACGTTCGAATTTGGGCCAGGTATGACTGTCATTGCAGGTCCAAATGGATCAGGAAAAAGTAACGTGACAGACGCAATTCGCTGGGTACTGGGTGAACAGACTGCGAGCTCCTTGCGAGCAAAGAAATCAGATGATGTGATCTGGATAGGTTCTGATTCTAAAAGACCTGCGGGCTTTGCTGAGGCGACTTTAACCTTCAATAACACTGATCGTTGGCTTCCATCCGATTATTCTGACGTCGCTATTACTCGTCGTGTACATCGAGATGGACAATCGGAATATTTACTCAATAAGCGAAAAGTGCGATTAACGGATCTAACGGAACTTATGGCAAAGGCAGATTTTCGCCAGGGCTCCTATTCATACTTGTCGCAAGGACTCGTGGATAAAGTTCTCTCTCTCAAACCTGATCAACGCAGGGCACTTATTGAGGAAGCGGCTGACTTGCATTCTGCTAGGCAACGACTTCGATTATCTGAGCGAAGGCTGAAGGAAATGCGCGATAATCTTGGACATGCCCGTATGCAGGTCAGAGAGCTAGAACCTAGATTACGATCCCTGAAGCGTCAGACAACGCGAGCTGAAAAATACCAGGAACTTAGAACTATTCTAGATGGGGCTTTTCAAGAATATTTCACCATCGGACTCAACGAGTCCGCATCGGACATCAAGCTTGCATCTGAAAGCGCCCATCGATTGCGCGATGCCCATTTGTCAACCAAACAGAGATTTGAACAGGCGCAGAAGATGTATTTGGGCGTGCGAACTAATCTTGAAAATACCCGCTCTGAACTTGCGACTGCAGAGAGAGATGAGCGAGAGAAAAGAGAGGCATTGCTTTATCTCGAACAGGATATGGCTTTGGCGGAACAGCGTTCGGAACTATTCAATCAACGACGAAACGATCTCAAAGAAAGTCTTTCTCACGAATTAGAGAATGATTCATCTGAAAGCTCAAGTGAACCTTCGGATGAATCATTACGACTAATCGTACTTAGAAGCAAAGCGCAGTTAGTACAGAAGAAAGATGCACTTACGGAAGCAGATCAAGTTACTAGAGGAATCCTTCGCGATCTTGCGGAGCGCGAGGCGAGACGGGCACGAATTAACGCCGAGCATGACGAACTTAAAGCCAGACTCCTGGATGTGGAAGCCTATGAGGAAAGGCAAGTTAAAGACCATATACGTAACATGTCTGCTGCTGAGATTGTGACTCAATCAATTACTCGATTAGGCGTTGAGCTTGGTAGAGATCGAAGTCAGTACGATGAAATACAATTATCCCTTGTAAATACGACAGAACTAGTTAAGGAAACTGAAACCGCTTTTGAGTCAGCCCGATCGACTCTTAACTCTCACACGAATGAAATATCGCTATTAGAATCTGAAATCACAAGCCTTGAGAGCCAAATTGAACTTCAAGAGTTACTTGTCCGTTCTACTGGTCATATGTCCGATGCAATTGAGTTTGTCTCTGATGTGTCAAATTTAGATCCAACCGTGTTAATCGATATCTTGAGCAAACTGATTGAGGTACCAGATCGCTGGAAGACAGCTATAGAGGCATGGATGGGAGACAGCTTAACGGCAGTAATTTTCTCAAATCGTGCATCACTCGTGAGTGCACTGGACGCAGGAGTTGACGAAATTGACAAGAATCTTCTTTTGTATTCTGGTGACAGCAATTTTGAGAACGAAGCACTTCCGTTCCCAAAGCACACTGGGGTAATCGCTTCACTTGTGGACGTGATTACTGCTGATGACCATATGATGAATTTACTTTCAGTGATATGCGCCAATACTTACCTAGTTACTGATTTTGACTCAGGAATGTCACTGAGTCTATTGGGCTATAACGCGGTGACTGAAGCCGGAGAAATATTTCAGAGAAATGGAGGCGTACGGCTGCGTTCCGGATCTAATCCAGAATCACACCTTTCTTTAGTGACTAATCTTTCAAATAGTATTGACTTGCTTGAGAACAAAAGAGATTCTTTGGCGGCAATATTATTGCACCACAGTAAGATCGTTACTGAACTCGAGAGAGCGACGGTCGCACTGGATGAATCTAAGATTCAGCAAGCGACGTGTGTGAAGAATAGAGAAGTACTAGCTGATGGGGTTTCACAATTAGAAAAAGAGCACTTGAGCCTGAAAGGCGAGCGGGCACTTCTATTATCACGTGTGGAAAATGCGGAACCTAAAAATGAAAGCGCCTCAGTGAAACAGTCAATTCAGGATCGTGAATCAGGCATTATCGAGATTGATGATGAAATTCAACAGATTCGTGATCGAGCAATATCGGTTAATGCCCAACGCGATTCTATAGCCAGTGAATTCGAAGAGGCAAATACTCAACTAGCAGCTGCTGATGCGGATCAGCGAGCGCAACAACAGATACGTTCTGAGCGTGAAACGGACCGCATTCGCCGCTTAGAGACCCGTACACAATCGTTAGAGTCGCTGAAGTCACTCGATAACGCTAATGAAGACCTAGGTTTGGAAATGACTCTATTGCGAGATAAAATTTCTTCACAACGATCATCGCTCGTGGAGTCGAAAGCGGTAATCGTACCAATGCAAACTAGAGCACTCGCGCTCACGGAGGACGAATCGACGCTTCAGTCAGATCGGGAAGAGCTTGAAATTGAACTCCGAGAGAATGAATCGAAGCTACTTAACTCGGAGCACGAATTAAATAGATTCAAAGAATCACGTGAACGACTGATACGAGAAATGGAGACGGAGGAATTCACGGAAGACATGCTTAATCAACCAGCACTCGTCGCGCACGATGGCATGACGCCACAAGAAATATTTACGAGCGCCGAGGAGCAAGTGAACATCACAAGATCGAAGTTGAGGTCACTTGGCCCGGTTAATATTGATGCACTGGACGAGTACCAAGAAATATTTGAGCGCCACGAGTTTCTTACTGCCCAAATTTTGGACCTCGAACACGCGCAAACTGACGTACGCACAATAATTCGAGACTTGCGTGCTGAAATACGAACTACTTTTGTTGAGACCTTTGAACAGGTTAATATGCATTTTCGTGAATATTTCACCAAATTTTTTGGAGGCGGGCGTGCTGAACTTAAGCTAGTACAACCGGAAAGTACAGATGTAAATTCTGAACTGGAAGAGAGTGACGGGGCGAATGGCACAACAGACGAATCTGAAGGGACAGGAATATTATCAGGAGACAACTCGTTATTACCTGCGGATGGAGAAGCGGGCGTGGAGATTTATGCTCAACCACCAGACAAGCGAATCACTCGACTTGCAGCATTGTCAGGAGGTGAAAGATCGTTGACTTCAGTCGCACTTTTATTTGCCTTGCTTTCAGTAAACCCTTCACCAATCGTTGTTCTTGACGAGGTAGACGCAGCCCTTGATGAGGCAAACATTGGCCGATTTGTCCAAACGGTACGTGACTTCACAGGAGAGACACAGTTCATTGTGGTCTCGCATAGCCGAATTACTATTGAAGCAGCTGACTCCATCTATGGCATATCGATGGGATCTGATTCAACGAGTCAAGTACTATCAATAAACCTAGGTCATACTGATGCCCAAAGCGCCGCATGATGGATTTATAAATGCGATTTCGTAGATCACGAGAAGATTCTCAAATTGGTCAGAGTGATGACAGAAAAATTCAACAGGCCACAAAAAAAACTCGCCTTTCGATATTTGGCAGGGTAACTGAGCTTTTCAGCACGGACGCAATTAATGACGATCTTTGGGAAGAATTAGAAGAAATTCTAATTAGTGCTGATGTTGGCGTAAAAACAAGTTTTAAGATTTTAGATGGTTTGAAGGCCCAAAGACCCAAGACTCGTCTTGAAGTGAAGGAAGCATTACGCAACTCATTAATTGAAATACTGGTTTCTGTGGAAGATTCAACAGGAAAATTATGGAGTACTGATGATCTTAACTTAGATGTGGAGACTATTAAATCACCAGCTGTCGTGTTAGTGGTTGGAGTCAATGGAAGTGGCAAGACTACTGTGATCGGTAGATTAGCCTCGCTTTATGTAGAGGAAGGCTATCGCGTGATGGCGGCAGCTGGGGACACGTATCGAGCTGCCGCCATCGATCAATTACAAGCGTGGGGTGAAAAAGTAGGCTTTGATGTAATTGCTCAGCAACCTGGAGCGGATCCAGCTGCCGTAGCTTTTGATGCAATTAACGCGGGCAAAGCACGTCTTCATGACTTGATTATTATTGATACTGCGGGAAGATTACAAAATAAATCGAGTCTCATGGAAGAACTTGCAAAGATTAAGAGAGTTATCACTAGACAAATTGATAGAGAACCAGACGAAGTATTACTTGTTGTTGATTCTACCACAGGCCAGAATGGACTAGCACAGGCTGAGATCTTTACCAAAGAAGCAGGTGTTACTTCAATCGCACTTTCGAAACTTGATGGCGCAGGCAGGGGTGGTATAGTTTTTGCGATCGCCCAGGAGTATGGTTTACCAGTTAAATTTGTTGGGATAGGTGAACATGCTTCTGACCTAATTCCTTTTGTTCCCGAAGCCTTCGTGGATGCCTTATTACTCGATCGCGAAGACTGAAACTTCTGTTTAGGCATTAGGAATGATACATCTACTTCTTTGGTATCTGACCACTCTAGTTGTTTCACTTTCCGTAATCATTCCTACGATGAAATTTTTTCAACCGTTGAGATCCGAGGGATTTGCCTACTCACGGGTTGTGGGTATCGCGTTTCTTTCATTATTGGTATGGATAACTCTTAATCTTGATATCAGTATTTCAGTGGTCGGAGCTTCTCTTTTTTGGATATTAATGTTCTTTGGGGTGAGTACTGGAATAATTTTTCACGATCGTTCAATACTTAAGCGATTTTGGTTGCAGAGAAAGAAAATATTTGTAACCGAATCGATATGGATCGGCTTGTTCGGAATTGTTTTGTTAGCAAGATCACTGGCGCCTGATGCGATTGCTACCGAAAAACCAATGGACTTGATGATAATCACAAGTATCTTTTGGAGTGAAACCGTTCCACCTCCCGATCCGTGGTTTTCTGGCATGCCGCTTTCCTACCATCATCTCGGTCATTTGAGCGCAGTCATAATTGGCAAACTGTCCCAACAATCGATAGGAATGATTTTTAATCTAGCCTTGGCTTCTTGTGCTGCGTCGGCAGGCACAGTAGCCGCAATACTTGCAAACGATTTTTTACCTGACTTGCAACAATTGAATCGTCGTAAGAGAATTCTTATTTTTGTGTCCACTGGGTTCATAACCCTGTGCAGCTTATTTCTTTTGGCACCATGGATTGGTATGTTAAATATTGTTTTTTCGAACGGATATTTAACTGAGATGAATTGGCATTGGTTGAATGTAGAGAACTTTCCGTTTCTAACTGAGGTGCGATATGGAATTCCAGATCAATGGTGGTGGTGGTGGTATACAACTAGGATTTTTGATAGTGGTTTTGCTGAATTTCCAGCATTCACTTTCCTACTGGGTGATCCCCATGCCCATGTATTTGGGTTACCTATAGTTCTTACGCTTCTTGCCGTCGGGATGAAGATTACCAAAAATCAACCGGTGGTGAGCTTTGGGTATTGGCGTAACCGGCCTTTTAGCTTGATTTACGTGAGCGGACTGTTGGCCGCGCTCTGTATGACTAATGTCTGGGATTTGCCGATTTCCTTCGTGGCTCTGATCGGTGCTGTATGGCTTTGTCAACGACATAATCAAAAAAATTACATACAGGCATTCATGTCAACTTTAAGCTTTTCTATTCCGATCGTAATCCTAGTGGGTATAATTCTATATCCATTTCTTTCGAGCTTGAGTCCTCCAACCACGGGGATATCGATGGTGATAGGAGAACACACCAACCTGTCGCAATTAATGTTGTTTTGGGGTCCAATATTTTCTGTAATTGTTGGATCTGTATTGCTGAATTGGCGGCACCAACGTCGGGTCTATACCGCTTTGCGTGAACCTCTATGGCTGACAGCTATTGCTTTACTCGTGTGGATATTGGCTTTAGTTTTAACGGATAACGTTGGTGAGATCATAAGCCGCTCCACTGGTTGGCTGACGCTGGGCTTGTTAGCTTCTGGGGTTGTTCTGACTCGAATAGTGAGTTACAAAACTAACGACCAGGCTTGGCATATCTACTGGATGATGGGATTGGTGTTATTGCTCCTTATTGGAACGGAATTGGTGAGAATTGAGGATGCATTTCCGGGCAGATTAAACACATTATTTAAAGGTTGGTTTATTAGTTGGGGAATCGCTTCAGTTGCTGCGGGTAGCATTTTTGGATTATCTCTAACTTTCCGCTTAATTCATACTAAATCTACAGCTATGAAGTTGAGCGGCCCTCTAGCAATCATGCTGTTTCTTTTCTCATTTAGCTCCATTGCTTTTGTTCCCGCTATGGCTATTAGTCGAGGATGGGAAGGTCAAATCCGCGGTTTGGACGCTACAAAATATATTGAGATTCAGCAGCCCGCTCTTGCAGAGGCTGTCGACTGGGCTAGGAATAACCTGAATCCAAATGAAGATGTGGTGTTACAGGCTGTGGGTGAGTCATATCAGGGCGGAAACATGTTTTCAACGTTGACTGGTTTACCCACCGTATTGGCCTGGCCGAATCACGAGCGGCAATGGCGAGAAGATATTCGAGAAACTGAACGTCGAACCGCTATTGATAAGGTCTACCTATTTGGGTCGACTGGAGAGGGGCTGGAATCTCTTGCGAAATATAGTATAAATCATGTACTTATTGGAAATTTTGAAAGAAGAATCTATGGTGCCGATGTAGGCTCAAGATTTAGGAATTGGGAGATGGTATTCGAATCATCTGACTTAACAATAAAAATTTTTCACCTAAATCAATCCGTAACTGAATAGGGTCAGATAGAATCTACTAATGTATAGACTGATGCCATATCAAATACGAAGTGAGATCAGTCACCTAGCTAAATTTCTTGTTCGGAACCCTTTATTTCTAGCGGTTTTGGGTATTGCCATACTTGCTTTGCTCCTCAGAATTGTAAATCTTGGTGATCGTGCAATGCATCACGACGAATCATTGCATGCGGAATTTGCTTGGCGATATTTGATCGGACTTGGCTACCAACATGATCCAATGATGCACGGGCCGTTACTGTTTAATTTGATAGGGGTAGCCTTTTATTTATTGGGCGATTCTGAATTTACGGCAAGATTACCGTTCGCATTGGTTGGCTCTTGTTTAGTGTTTTGTCCTTTGTTTTTTAGGGAGAAATTAGGTGCCGTAGGTGTGTGCGTGTGTGCGGTACTTTTGTCTATATCTCCCTCACTACTTTATTATTCAAGATTTTCTCGCAACGATATTTTAGTCACTTTGTTCACATTTCTCTTGGTTATATCGATTTGGAAATTGATCAGACCGAGAACCCAACCTTGGTTTAAACAGAGAGATACACTAACCAAACTTTCGGTTTGGCACGTGATGTTCGTAGTGGCTTTGAGCGGACTCTTTTTAACTAAAGAATTGTCATACATGATCGTGGCGTTGCTCTTGCTTTACCTTAATTTTGCGTTGGCTCATGAATGGACGATGCAACGCCATAACAATCGGCCAACTTTAGCTGATCGAATTAAGGACGGAATTTGGTTAATCCCAGCAAGTTGGATATTAGCCAGCATTTGGCCGCTTCTGGGTCGTACACGTTATAAGCTTGGATTACGTTCACGACCTGAGGCCGATATTTTAATACTTCTCGGAACATTAGTATTACCCCTACTGGGTGCAGCCGTACGAATAGTGCAACCAGAACTTTCTGAAACTCTTATTTGGCCTGTCGTGGGTGTACTTTTTATTGCGGCACTGGTGGTGGGCCTTGCTTGGAACGCGTGGGTCTGGATCTGCTGCGCGATGATATTCTATGCATTGCTCTTGCTCCTTTACACAACTTTTGGCTTGAATCTCGAGGGAGCACGGAGTCTTTTTTGGGATTCTTTGTCCTACTGGATTGACCAGCAGGAAGTCAAGCGTGGCACTCAACCTTGGTTTTATTACTTGATGCTCATACCACTCTATGAATTCTTAACACTTATACCGGCTTTATTTGGAACAATATATGTTGCATTAACTAGAAAGATCAATGGATTTCTTGGATTATTATTAGTTTGGACCTTTGGGATGTTTGTCGGACTTACTTTTGCGGGCGAGAAAATGCCATGGCTCTCCACTCATATTGCACTTCCACTCACCCTTTTAGCATCGTATTATGTCGCTCGATTTGTACGAATAGACTTTAGACTAACGCGCGCCAGGAAAATTGCAGCAGTTATGGCTGGTGTGCCTGTGATATTTGCCGTGTGTTTAACTGCTTGGACAAACGTGGGACTTAATATTCGCCATTCGGATACACCACTTGAACCGATGATCTATACTCAGACATCACCCGATGTCCCAAGACTAGCTTCAAGAATCACTCAAAGCCTCGAGAGCGGTTCGAGTACAGGAGTGGTCCTGGATACAGACTTGGCCTTGTCATGGCCATGGGCTTGGTACTTGAGAGGCCGAAACGTAGATTACACGCCTGGCACAGAATTGCAATCTGGTGATTATGAGATGGATCCGAAAAAAATTGCAATACTTACGGATTTAAGCAACTATCAGCGATATGATCTTATGAAAGATCATGGTTTGGTGGAGCCATATATGCACCGATGGTGGTTCAACGAGAGTGATTACCGACAAGTGACATGGCAACAGATTTTCGGGACAAATAACTGGCCCGATCGAGTGAGGAGACTGGGTTCATTTTTGAGATTTCGAGGGGAAACACCACACGGAGTGAAGGCATTCATTGGCTTTCCGAAATAACTACTGAGGATAGCCATGAGTAGACCGTTGAAAATGCTAGCTGGCCTGATATTGAGCGGAATTTTTATATATTTTTCGTTCCGACAAATCAATCTAGGGGATGTGCTTGATCGAGGGATACACTTTTCGTTTGGTTGGTTGTTTTTAGCGGTGCTGCTCTATATTACTGGCGTTGTACTTCGGGGAATAAGATGGCGAATAATTTTGCCTAGTTCGACTTATATCACCACTCGTGCTTCTATTTCGCTTGTTGTCATAGGCATGGCGGCAAATAATATTTTACCGATGCGGACCGGGGAAATAGTGCGTTCTGGTATTCTCAGCCGCGAGACTGGAATGCCGACATTGACGGTCCTCGGAACTATTTTATTAGAGAAGATTTTGGACACGTTAGTACTTTTCACGCTCGCTGCCGTCGCACTAATTTTATTAGATGAGGAAGAAGCTAAACTTTTCATTATTGGGGCAACGGGGATAGTCGTACTTGGTGTTAATCTTCTCTTTGTACTCGTCAACGGAAGTATTTCACGTCGATTATTGAAGCTGTTGATCTTTCTACCTAATAGAATTAATGGAGTGACTTCAGGTATCATTTCTCGAGTGCAATCTGGTGTTGGAATGATTGAATCCAAGAAAATTTGGTTTAAAGTGGTGTCACTTTCTGCATTGATCTGGATATTTGAATCAATCTCTTATTTTTGCGTAGCGGCATCTTTGGGGATATTTCTGAGTATCACTCACTTCACAGTCGTAACATCGGCTTCTAACTTAGCGATCGCAGTGCCATCGACCGCAGGCGGAATCGGCCCTTTTGAATTTTTCGCGAAAGAATCATTAACTTTCGTCAGTGACATTTCTGTTATTGATGCAGCCGTATACGCAGTATTACTCCATTTCTTACTTTTAGCACCAGTGAGTCTGGTCGGACTGTTTTTAGCTTGGGTTCGGGGACTGAGCATTCTTAAAATCACGAGTTATGAAAGAGAGGCCATGCATACAAAATGACCAGTACAAACTTAAAAAATAACAAAGTAGCTGTTGTAGGTGGCGGAGTCACAGGACTGGCTGCTGCATACCATCTCGTGAACAATGGTGTTGATGTAACGATCTACGAAAGTGGAGAAACTCTTGGAGGTCAGGTAAGAACTATCGACGTGGGGGGTAATCAGATAGAGATTTTTTATCATCATTTATTTCGTTCCGATACTGTAGTGATTGAACTAATAAAAAAATTAGGCCATGGTGATGATTTAGCTTGGTTGCCATCTGTGGGCGCAATGCATAGCCAGACGAAGATCTACCCATTCGTAGGAGCCCTTGATCTGCTTCGTTTTGATAAAGTGTCAATATTGTCTAGACTACGATTGGGTTTGGCGGCTCTTTGGCTACGCTATGACTCGAATTGGCAAAAATATGAAGGTAAACGCGCGTCGACTTGGATTAAGAAATGGATTGGGGAATCCGGTTATCGAGCAGTATGGCGCCCGGTGCTTCGCTCAAAATTCGGAGCACATTTTGAAGATATTTCAATGGCTTGGTTTTGGGGCAAAATTTACCTTCGATTTGCCTCACGAGATGGTATCTTGGCTAAAGAAAAGCTAGGCTATCTGAAAGGATCGTTTCGTAAGTATATCGAATCACTTTCTGAAGCGATTCGAAAAGCATCTGGCACTATCTTGACGGAATCTATAGTCGAAGAAATACTCACTATTGATGACCAATTGACCGGCCTCAGGTACTCTCGGCATGGAGTAACCACTAATGTTGAGTGCGATGCGATGTTGGTCACCACACCCACACATATATTCGAAAAAATTTCGCCACCAGCTGTACTTGACTCACCCTATGGCGAGTTGTTACGAACGGTCCAATACCAATGGGCTTCGGTGCTGTTATTGGTGTTAGATAGGCCACTATCTGATATTTACTGGTTAACTATGACTGATGAGGATATGCCGTTTGTCGTGACTGTAGAGCACACAAATTTTATTTCATCTGACCAATACGACGGAAATCATATTGTGTATTTTTCGAACTATGCTGATCCTGATGATGCGTTAATGCAATTATCAGTCGATGAAGTTCTTGATATATATAAGCCGTATATACAAAGAATTAACCCTGAATTTAATGAAAATTGGGTACGTTCTAAGTGGTTTTTTACGGATCGAGCAGGGCAACCTGTAGTGGACTATTTGTTTCACGAACGAATTCCACCTCATCGAACACCTGTTGAGGGCTTATACCTCGCTAATAATACTCAAATCTATCCTGAAGACCGTGGACAAAATTATTCTATTCGTATGGGGTTTCGGGCAGCGGATCTGATTCTTGCAGATCTGGCAGAGTTAGAGAATTAGCTGTTCCTGGAAAATGTAGGAGTGTCTAGGAAAGAAGTTACGGCCGAGGCTAGAGCGAACGTAAGGCCAAGTGGCTTCCCCCAACTACAAGGCGCAATTCCAAAATGGCAAGCGGCGAAAGCGGCTATAGCAAGAATAGCTAGTAAAACCCATGGGGCGCGTTTTGTTATGTAATGTGACATAAAATCTCCTAATTCTTGATCAGACTCTAGCCTAATATCTTATTCAGTATGCTTGTTTACTATCCTATCGGTATGACACGAGGAGACCGTGCCAACGCTTTCTTTTGAATCGCATTTGGAGCTATATCGATGCAAGCGCCACAGCGGACACATCCACTCATATTTATTGACCAGTTACCGGTTTCTCCTTCGAATTGACCTTTCGGACAAATAGTAGCAGCTTCGTCTAACAGCGGATCTGTCTGATCAATGATTTCGAGTTCATACATTCCTGATAAAGTCAGTGTCGGGTCATAACCCGCTACGGCGTCTTCGTAGTCATTTCGAAAGTGTTGAAGAGTATTGCGCATTGTTTTTGGCGAAAACTGACCGTGTACACAGTTTGAGTGCTGAAGTAAATCATCAACTAGTTTGAGATTGGGGGCATCATCTCGGCGCCCGCCTCCCGATATAATTCTTCGAACAATTTCAGTTTGCCTCTGGTTGCCGCCGTGGCAGGTGGTACACCGACCACATGATTCTTCCTCGACAAACTCCGAAAAAAGCTCGTTGAGGACAAGTATGTGAGTACCTTCTCCAATAAAAACAATACCTCCAGCACCCATGATTGCATCCCATGGACCAAAAGACGCGTTTTCAAGAATCAATTGGTCGATTGAATGGCTTGGTAGGAGTGAGCCCAAAGGTCCCCCTGATTGAATGGCATAGAGCTTGCCTTGTTCACCAGTCGGCGTGATAATTCCGCCGCACGAGTCTAAAATTTTATCCAAGGAAGTTCCAAATGGAAGTTCCATAAATCCAACTTGTTGGATATCCCCAGAGAAAGAAAATACTCTGGTGCCAGTCATACTCTCGGTTCCGAGCTCCTTGTACCACTCGGATGTGTGACGAAGAATCATTGGCACAGTGGCATATGTTTCGACGTTGTTGACATTTGAGGGTAGATTGAACACACCAACTTGTGCGGGAAAGGGAGGTTTTATTCTTGGCATACCTCGCGAGTCTTGTATCGATGATAAAAGCCCTGTTTCTTCTCCACAAACATATGCTCCAGCACCTCGTATAACCCGCAGATTAAATTCAAGCTCGGACCCAAGTATGTTTTTACCAAGTAATTGATTATCGATCGCATTTTGAATGGCTCGCTCGACACGGGCTATTGCGAGTGGATACTCATCTCGTAAATAGATAAATCCAGTTTTTGACCCGGTTGCAAGACCAGCTATAAGCATTCCCTCAATTAACGCATGTGGTTCGCCTTCCATTACAACTCGATTCACCCACGCTCCAGGATCTCCTTCGTCAGCATTGCATACCACATAGTGATCATTCCCTTGGGCTCCGGCAAGAAAATTCCACTTAACCCCAGTGGGAAATGAAGCTCCACCACGGCCCGTGAGTCCAGCTGCAATTAGCGAGTCACGAACTCGTCCCTCCGGCATACGCCGGCCGATAATTCGAGCTGTTGCTTTATACGATCCTGTTGCGATTGCATGGTTTAGGGAATCAGGGTCGGTTATCCCAAGATTCGCAAGGAGTCTACGCTCGTTAGGCTCACACGAAAAGAACGGATGATCTCGGATAGAGCGAATCTCACCAGGCTCACCATTTATTTGTCCAATTACTAAGTCTTTCAAGTGGCTGCTTGGGCCATCCTGAGTCTCTTGAATCACGTCACTGCATCGTTTGGGTGTGATAGGGCCGTAGAGAATTTTTGTTCCGTTTGGCCATGTAATTGATACCGTGGGATGAACACTCTGCATCCCGTATCCATGCACATGCCCTATATCAATCCCAGCACCAGACTCAGCAATAATTTCCTTCAATATCTGTTCAATTTTGTCCGAGCCGTTGGCTAAACTTGAGGTGTCATTGGCGATATCGATACGAGGTTGTAAGGGATTCAGCCAATATTTAAATTCTTCAGCGGCCACTTTACTCAGCTCGTTATAATTTTTTGTTGCTGAGCTTCTTTCGTTTGTCTGAGTACCTGATGTAACTGAATCAACGCTAACCATTGAGTACGTCCTCGATTCTGGAACCGCTACGAAGAGCTCGCACGAGTTTTATTGATTTTGCAGCAGTTAACTTTCCAACAGGAATTTCATAGGCTTTGTGTTCTTCAATCCATACCATGGGCGCGATTTCACATGTGCCATTACATTGACCAAGAACGACACCGCACTGGCCATCTTCGGTTTGCTCTCCCATTTCATCTAAATCTAGTGTGGCGAGCATCGCGTCACGAATACCCGTGGAATTTCGGGTACGGCATGCTGGTCCGGAACACCATCTAATTGTAGTTCTTGCTGGTGGGTCAAATCGATACTCGTCATAGAAGGAGGCCATTCCATAGACTTCTGCTGTAAACATTTTGAATTGATCAGCAATAACTTCTAGTGCTTCTTTTGATAGATAACCAAGCTCGTGTTGGACCGCATGTAGTGCGGCCAGAAGATCGCCATTGTTTGGCTTGAAGTCTTTAATAATGGAACGAATCCTAAGTGTGGATTCAGTTTCTAAAGGCATGAATGCTTCCGATCATAAACGCTGCTATAGGAATTTTAAGGGGCAAAGATGGGTTACTCAAGCGACACCAATGTCTCATCGTTAGTTATCTCATGAACTCCTTCTCAATTGTACCTTGGTCAAATTCGATCATGGTGGGACGACCGTGTGCACAAGTGAATGGTTGTGCTGATTGAGTTAGGTTTTTGATAAGCGCCTGCATGGTGTATCTATCCAAAATATCTCCCGCCCGAATTGCCGAATGGCAGGCAATAGTCGCTGCAAGAGCATTCGGTTTGCTTAGACGCTCTTCTTGGCTTAAATCATCTAGGCATGCCATAAAGCTCTGGATTGGATCTTTTCCACCGAGGTAGGCTGGGATTGATCTTAATAGAATATTCGTTGGCCCTAGAATATCGAAATCCCATCCGGCTGATTGTAGTAGTTCCTTTTCTTGATCGGCCTGCTCAGAAACCGAAATCGAAGTTAAAATCACGGCCGAGCTAAGCAATGGTTGCGATTGAGCAGATGAGTTTGATAGTTCTGACTGTACTTTTTCATACTGCACACGCTCATCGGCGGCATGTTGATCAATCAATAACAAACCTCCAGGTCCCTCGCAAAGAATAAATGTTTTTTTGAGTTGGCCTATTGGTATGACAGAGTAACTGTCAGCCATGCCGAAAGGCATCTTTGTTTGTGATTCAGTAAATTCGAACGACGAAGTAGTACTTCTAATTT
>Ga0302137_1000374_pt1 | contig 19188 bp, 19 predicted proteins | sample CBN3_SCM_MG_FD_203127 | JGI IMG/M metagenome (GOLD analysis project Ga0302137, IMG submission 203127) | Marine microbial communities from Western Arctic Ocean, Canada - CBN3_SCM | ecosystem: Environmental > Aquatic > Marine > Oceanic | place: Canada: Western Arctic Ocean | collected 2017-09-15 | reverse complement strand
CGCCACCTATGAAATCGCGCCGTGAAATCTTCAGCTTTTCCGCCACTAATAAACCCTCAGTCGTCGAGTGTCCTATTGTATATAAGTCTACCATCAGGGTAGGTCTGGTCGACCATGGTATCCATAAACTGAGTGGACCAACTATTTAGCAGTGAAGGTAAGCCGAGGGACGAAGCAATAACGCCCCTGTTCCGGGAAGCATAGATTCCTTAGCTGCCGTGTTGATCATAATCAACATCGAAATTAGCCGGTAAATATGTTGCTACCCCTCAAAGCCCGTCAACACATTTACCACATTGACGCCAATTTCATCAATATCGTACCCCCCCTCCATAACAAACAATGTTGGGATATTCAGACTACCGATCATCTCCCCGGTGGAGAGGAAATCGTCTGTAGTCAATTTGAAAAAACTAATCGGATCATTCTCAAAGGCATCCACCCCAAGAGACACCACCAAAAACTGCGGCGAGAACTTCCCGATGTGTTCCAGGGCATCCGACAATGAATCCCGCCACTGCGCGAACTGCGTACCCGGAGCCATGGGATAGTTTCGGTTATAGCCGATACCTGCGCCCGATCCCGCCTCATCGGCATACCCGAGAAAATGTGGAAATGCATCTTCGGGATCTCCGTGTAAGGAACAGAAAAGCACATCATCGCGGTCGTAAAATATATCCTGTGTCCCGTTGCCGTGATGAAAATCTATGTCCAGAACAGCCACTCGCCCGGCGCCGTTAGCGCATAAATGCTGCGCTGCAATAGCGGCGTTATTTAAAAAGCAGTAGCCGCCAAACATGTCGCGGGCGGCGTGGTGGCCGGGCGGCCGACACAGAGAAAAGATACCGCTGTCTCCCTTCAACAGTCCCGTTGCTCCGGTTAGTGCAACATCTTTAGCCGCCAGTGCCGCTTGCCAGGTGCCCTCAGAGATCGACGTCTCCGCTGCAAGCGCGTAGTACCCCACCTTGCCCTCGATGTCGCGGGGTACCCGACATTGCATGCGTCTGGCAGGCCAGACGTTGGCGATTACCTCTCCGGCGTAACCTTTTTTCTGCCAGTCCTTCCAGACGGTCTCCAGAAATGCCACGAAATCGGCATCGTGCACAGCCAAGACCGGATCCAGGGAAAACATGTCCGGGTCGCTAATCTCTCCCAGCCCGGACTCAACTAACGCCTTGATGATGATGTCGGCACGCGATGGTCCCTCAAAGGGTTGGACAAGTTCCCCACCGTAGAGCTCTGTTTTGGCATCCCGCAACCGGTGCTGTTCGCTGTAGATCGTTTTCATATGGCAATTCCTATACTGATATCACTACGATAGCATCAACCGAAAGCAACAGCGTTGATCAGCGCTCGATGGATCTTCGTGCCCTGTTTCGGCGGCACCCGGTTACAGGCCGGAGCCATCCTCAGAATAGATTACCCAGATCTTGGTATAGCCGTCAGTATCCCAGACGCCGATCCATTCTTTGGGCACCGTTACCCCTTCACCAGCGTTGATAACCTGCACTGAGCCATCCGCTGAAGTCAATGTAACGCCGCCTTCGAGAAAAAACATGAATTCATCAACACCGTATGGCTCCTTGATCTCGAGACGAGTTTTGCCGGAACGATACATGCCAGAGGCAAACTTCTTGTCGCTGCTCAATAATGTCGTGACATCAAGCGTAACGCGACCGTCTTTGTGTTTTGATTCGAGCGTATCCGAGCGCTGGAATATCGTGCCTGATATATCTGACTTGCTGAGTTTCGCTGGAAACACGGTGCCTTCACGGTCCGCTGCGACCGCCGCGGAAATTCCAAGAATGGTAATACCAACTGTAACAAGAAACTTTTTCATTAATCTGACCTCCTTGAGAAAATTCACTACCAATAAGCGAGTACAGCGTAACCCGCCAAAGAAATTTTTGCGGCGTTAGGTGCGTAGGTAAGAAGTGGTTCCATGGTCCCCACCACATAACCTGCCAGCGCGGCGATGACTGACCAGAAGCCTTCCCCCAGGATCTATTCTAAGCATGCCTGATGAAGATACTTTTGTATTCTCGGAAAAACACGCTTTATACTTCCCATTCTGCTGTGAGCAATTGGATCAAGATAAAGTGGTTTATGCTTCTTGTCTTCAACCCTTACCAACACTTCACTCACAAACATTGATCAAATCTTTAGCTATTACTCCAACGCACCAGTGGGCCATACCTGAGTGAGGTCCCTGGCTAATTCCCGGATTAGGATCGAGGCATCGCCTGGCAATAGGAATCGGTCCCGAACTGATTCATTAATCGCGCGCCGATAGCGATCAACCAACGCCGCTTTGTTCCCGTAACGCGCCAACAGTTCCTCGGAATTGAACGGCACAAACCCTCCGATCAAAAAACAAAACCCACCGCCCCGATTACTTCCCAAATATTGGCCTAACGGCGCACTGAGTGCCGGAGGGCGAAGACCGCCAATCGCATTGCCGGCACTATCCAATAGCATTTCTTCTGTTTGCGGGTCGAGTTCAATCATCTTACTTTTTGGCGGAGGTTCTCCGTCAATCCATTGATTCAGCACGTCTAATAGTGCCGACTGAACAATACCTATTCGTAAGGGGTTAATAGCCAGCTCACAGCCGTTGCTATAACTGGATAACGCCAGGTCTCTCGTTAGAGTCTTCGCGCCGAGTTGCGCCGTTACCACGTCAACGTGCGCCCCACCGGCCATTTCGTAAATCCGAACAGCGGCGTTGTCAGGTTCATGTTGCCGGACTCTGTAAGCGCCGAAGCCCACGACTTCTGTCTGAGTCTGAAAGCGAATCACGGGCGCTGATACCGAAATTTTATTGTTGACGTGACCGCTTGCAAGCTCTTCGACACTATCCAGTCGGTTGATGCGTTTTGCATGCTCACCGCCCCCCGCCAGAAAATAGCCGGAAACCAGCGCGCTCTGATGAAAGTGATTAGCGTAGGTCACCTGAAAAGCAACCGACTGAGAATAGCCCACTAAAATGACTCGCGTCACCTCAAAACCGTTGAGCAGACTTGATCCGTTACCTTCAGCCCTTAGCAGGGTCAGCGTATCCGTAATGACATCCCATACCTGCCCGAAGTGCGGCATCGTCAGAGACGCGTAGCGGCTACGATCTCGTTTCGCCGCAACGCTTGACGTTCCCCATTGATCACGAAGGAAATCGACACTGACCGGTTTCGATGTAATGCCAACGTAAGCACCGCCATTACGCATCATGTAATCGTGCGTATTTTGCCAGGTCGGGTCACCGTCCCATCCGGCTGTCGCATTAAGAATCTCGACGTATACGGTGCCATTAAAATGGCTGGCCGTCTCCGGCCTTCGCACTATTAGCCTTGTCCGATAAGGCATTGCTGGAACGACAACCTCTATGTCGCTTCCAGACTTAACCGTGTCACTGTAGCCGTAGACGGCTGCGTTTCCAGCGAGCAGATACTCCTCCTCGACATAGCCCGCTGATGAGAGGTCTTCAAACCAGGCGATAAAGGGTGTTGATCGAGTTTCTTCGGAGCCGTCTACAACAGGTAAGAAATAGACCGCGGGACCTGTATCGGCCCCAGCATGCCCCGAAAATATAAGCGCAATAAGGGCTAATAACGCCTTAGTGCCATGTTTTAAACATTGCATTGATAGTCCTCGCCAGGGTTGTGCATAGAATCCGAGCCCAGCCTTTGCTGGGAATGGTTCACGAAAGATTGTCGTTCAGCGTTAGGCCACGCGAGCGCTTCAAATACAACATAAACAGACGTCGGCGACCGTTCCACTATGATCAGTGGCTAGTCAGACATTAACCGATCAGCTGTCCGTGAACATTAGATTTGCTGCTGCGTCTTCGATCTCCCGCCTGTCGATTGAGTCAAACCCGTTTACTATCCGCTCACTCGAACGCCTGACCCGCTCCCTTATGACCGGCCAATCTGCGTGCATGAGTTCACCTCCACCTTTTACCTGGCGGCCAGCGACATATACCGAGTCCACGTTGGATGGATTAGCGTTAAGTACCAACGCACCTACGGGGTCTATACAAGGCACCATATTTATATCATCACAACGAGTCAGCACAATGTCCGCCTGCTTCCCTGGTGTAAGTGAGCCAATTCGACTCTCCCACCCCAGCGCTCTGGCGCCTCCCATTGTGCTCATCTCAAGAACGTCTTTCGCTTTGAATCTGATCTCCCTTGGCGGTCCAGCATGTCGTGCATTCTCTATTCCTCTTTGCGCCTGTAGCAATAACCTCATCTGCCCCTGCATGTCACCAGAATAGTTAGATACAATATCGATACCGATAGAAGTGCGTACCCCGGCTTCAGCGGCGCGAACAGCAACCGGATTCCCCATTCCCATCTGCAATTCAGTTTCTGGTGTCACTGAGATGGCCGCTCCGTGATCAGCCATCCACGATAGTTCAGTATCAGTAAGCGTCGAGCCATGAACAAACAGCAGATCATCAGCCATGAGCCCGGCCTCGCCTATCTGGCGCACAAATTCCACGCCAGCATCGTAGTTACCCATAGACACATGGCAGGAAATTCTATGTGCGCCGAGTTCTCTGGCAAATTCTATCTCGCGACATCCAGTTGCAAAATCGGTTAATGTCACTTCTGTTGGCGCAAAGCCAAACACAAGAAGACTTTCATCAGAAGATAGTCTTTCCTGCTTTATGCGCCGCGCATCATCGTGGCGCCATCCTTCCTTTAGCACAGTAGGTGTTGTCGCCCAATTTTCAGGATTTTCAAACAGCCCATAGCAGAATATCCCGCGAATTCCTGCTTCCTGCGATCCTCTGACAGCTTCGTCAGAATGTTCGGGAGAATTCATAATGTGGCAGTGATCAACCACGGTAGTAATGCCAGCATTCAACGCTTCCAGCGCGCCAACGTGGTTTCCGAGAAAAGCATCATCGGGGTTATAAAATCCACTATAGATCGACCGCATTTGCACGAAGTAGTCGAACAGACTCCAGTCTGTGGCGATGGTCCGCAGCTGCGTTTGCCAGATGTGTCGGTGTGTATCGACAAAACCTGGACTTACTATCATGTTTGTCGCATCGACAAGTGAAGCATCCGATGCCTCTATCGAAGCTGCGACCTCGAGTATTCGGTCACCCTCAATCAGGAGGTCGCCTTTTGGCAGGATGCCAATTTTGGGATCCATAGAGACAATTGTGCCGCCTCGCAGTAGGGTTCGTTGTTTGCTCATTGGCTGAATCCACAAATTATTTCAAAACCAGGTTGCCTCAACTGAAGAACCCGCTCAGGTAGATCTTCAAGAAGGATATTGCACTCATGTTCGCCAAGTACACCCTAAGGACACCCTCACACTCGGTAGTAAACACTGACCCCTTGGACGAAGCTGTGCAATCTTTTTTGGCAACAGTCTGCCGCTAGCCAGAGGATACGAATAAACCACGTATTTTCTTCTGAATCAAAGTAAAGGCTGATCCCGACCTAATTCAGAAAATTCCAGATCATATTGCAGCACAACCACCACCCATTAAACGTGCAACAGCTAGCCAACCCTAAAACATTCGCGGATAAACAGCCAAATCAGCTTTGCGCGGAACAAAGTCTTTTCAGTGATCAACCCGGGCGCCTGTATGACAGTAGATCATTGGCTAATCAGACATTGAGCATCCTCTACCGAAAAACTACACCACGGGCTTCTTTTCGCAAAAATTCCAATCAAGATACTTTTGAAATGCGGGATAAATGCAGTTTTTGCTTCCCATCTTCTTCTCACTTAAGAAAAGATGTCAGGATGTAAAGGTTACCACGGTGTTTCTTCAACGAGTGCAACGGCCTGGCTTCAAGGTATTTGGTTTGACGGAAAAGCAAGATGCAAGGCGTGGCGATGATTTTGACGCGATGGAACGCAGGTTGATGAAGCGCTGCCAGGTGTTGAGCCGCCCATAAACGCGTACTGGATTAGTCCAAGTGCGCCCTAAGGGCAGCCAAAACAACTTCCGGCCCTTGCCGTCGTTGGTAGTTTTCAGCAACATCCATCCAAAGAACCGTGCCTTTCTTATCAAGCAACAATGTTGCTGGAACGGGCAGTGCCTCGGCTGCATCCTCACCAATAGGTCCGGAGTGTATAGCCTGGTTACGCAAGCCAAAGGCATCGGTCACGGCCAAATCTCGGTCTGACAGCATGGTGGCCTTAAGGCGATGAACACCGCGTTTGGCGCGAATCACCTCGGGGTGGTCCGTGCTAACAGTCAATACCTGTATGCCGCGTTTCTCAAATTCGTCTTCTATTTCAGTCCATCGCCGTAACTCGGCGACACAATAAGGTCACCAGTGTGCCCTGAAAAACTTGATGACAGTGGGTGTACCGTAAAGCATGTCGGATACGAACTGATCGCCCTGATCATCCACTGCGGTGAAATAAGGAACTGTATCGCCAACGGTAATGGGATTGTCTGCGACCTGCTGACGACTGATGGCGATGGTTGCCGTCAGGAAAACACCACCAATGATGGCTGCCACAGCGGCAATGCTGCCAAACCAGCGCGCTTTCATGACAAAAGAAGCCACACCAAGAACGGGAGCCAGAAGAAAAGCGAAAACAAAGAGCGTTCGGTTGGCGGGTATAGACACCTTATTCGCGAGGTTAAACCAAAATATCACGGTGGCGATCAACAAGGCCAGTGCCGCAAAGGCGAGAGCCGTGCCTAGTGTCTTGCTTGAAGCTGCGTTTTTCATAACTGCTTTTTGTTCATCCATGAGTCAGACTCTGTTTTGTACCATACATGACCCTTCTTCGGAAAACGTGGTTTATACTTCCTGTCTTCCCTTGTTACGTAATGACTATATTTAAATATTGGTGTTCTGCGAAAGTTTTATTACTCATTTCTATCGCCTAATTAAGTATTGGGGCCATTGCCGGCCCCAGTACACACAGGTACGAATACCAACAGCGACCTACCTCACTTATCTAGCGGCGGGACATAAATCACAACACCGATTGATAGCTTTGGCGGGCGGTATTCTAGTTCTGAAATACGGACTCCTATTTGTTCTTCGTCGATACCCCATGACATTTTGGCCAACCCTATTTAGAGATCAGGTACGTCATTAAAACCAAAATCGAACTAACCTGGCCCCGCTGTTGCTGGTGCTACATTATAGAGCTTGGGTCTGTTGTTAACGCGCCGGGAACAGTATCGGTTATAGATTAAGCGACAGAATTAACGACGTCTTGTAAGGAGTATATCCATGATTAAAAAGTTATTTGCCTGTTGGCTTTCGATATTGGTCAGCACAAGTGCCTGGGTGCACGCAGAAGACCTTATGATGGTCCCCGGTGAAATGCGGGGGTGTAAATTAGTTGAAGGCGCATCGATGAGCGACCTCAATGCTTCGATGGCTAAAATGACAGACTGGTTAAAAGCCGAGGAACATGGTTATGAACTATGGTTAGCGACGCCGCACTTTATGCCCAATCAAGGATACGATTTTGACATGTTGTGGATGGGTTTCTGGCCCAGTCACGCTGAACAAATGCGAGGTTTGAAAGCTTTTTACACGACTGAGTCAGCCCAGCGAGTAGGCGAAGCGCTTAATCAGGTGCTCGATTGCTCTAGCATGCAGCATTTCAATTCAATTCGTGTACGAAACGAGCCAGACCAGGCGACCAGGCAACAGGGATTCGGTTACATGTTCAATTGTGCACTTGAGGAGAATAAAGGCCCTCAAGATGTCGCCGACGTCTTCCAAAAATGGAACCGCTATTTGGATGACAACGGCATTGACCATGGCGTCACTGCACTCTTTCCAAGCTCAGGCGCAACAGAAGATGCAACGGGAACCTTTAAGTTCCTCTGGGGCGGTGACTTTGCGAATGTTGGCGAATCGCTTAACTTTTTGACTAAACCAGAATCAAATGCGACTTGGCGAAAGATTACCGAGCGCACCTATAGCTGCGATACTTTTGATCGCGGTTACTTATTTCAGCGTTATAACTAGTTGAGCACGACGCTGGGGCTGCTGAGTCGATTATGCCTCAGCGGCTTCATTTGGGATGTTGCAGTGAGGTACTTGATTCTTAATGTGGTACCGAGGGCCGGAATCGAACCGGCACTCCCGTGAAGGAACCGGATTTTGAATCCGGCGCGTCTACCAGTTCCGCCACCCCGGCACGTAAGAGGCGCGAGTATAGCAGCGAGTTAGCGGGCTGCCCAGCGTTCAATCAGCAGGTTTAGTCATCCAGACCAGTCAGTACCAGGCACGGTCAGGTACTTCAGCTGCTATATTGGGGCAACTCGCAAAGCCGAACATATTATGGACGCAAGCATCCAGACCATTCCGGTTATGAATCTACTGATTGCATTTATTCCCGTTGCTATCGTGCTGATCATCATGCTGACCTGGGCGCAGAAAACTGGCCAGGCGCTCTACGCCATTGCCAGGATGGTCCTGCAACTGGTGGTTATCGGATATTTGCTCGTTTTCATCTTTGAAACAAAGCACAGCCTTATTGTTGTGGCGGTGTTAACGGTCATGTTGGTCGCCGCCGGGTGGATATCACTGAACGTCATGGAAGAGTCAAGACGGCAACTCCTGCTGCCGGCAGTGGTTTCTCTTTTCATTGGCGGCGGGCTCACCCTGTTGGTGGTGACACAGTGGGTGCTGGCGCTTGATCCCTGGTTCCTTCCCAGGTACATGGTGCCACTTGCAGGCATGACGTTTGCCAATGCCATGACGTCGTTGAGTCTTGCTGGCGAAAGATACGCTGCAGAAATCGACAAGGGTGAACCAAAGGAGGACGCCAGGCGTACGGCCATGACAACGGGCATGATTCCTGTGGTTAATGCCCTGTTCGCCGTGGGCCTGGTGGCGCTTCCAGGCATGATGACCGGGCAGATCCTCTCGGGTATTTCGCCACTGATCGCAGTGCGTTACCAGATCATGGTGATGTGCATGATGTTTGGTGGGGCAGGTCTGTCCGCAGCCTGTTTCCTGTGGTATCTGGGTCGCTCACAGTTCACGCGGCAGGCTGCCTGACAATCGACCCAACCTTCCTACTATTAAGGGCACAAAGCGAGCATGAGTAATAAAGCCTTATCCCAACAGTTCTCTCTATCGCGGCCCGCTGGCGATAGCAGTGTCTTTTCCCTGGTCCCGTCTAAATTCGCAATAATATTTTTGATTGTTTTTATCTCTGCTTTTTCGCTGGGAGTGCTCGCAGCCGTATCGTCGGTTGAAATCTAGAGCCTGCACTTGATCGTTCAACTGCTTTACTATTTTTGGTTAGCCGGTATTTTTTCTTTTCTAGCAATGGGCTGGCTGTTTGGCATTGCACTGCTCCTGGGTAAAGAACGGCTGATTTTCTCGTCGGGTTATTTGATTGTCCGAAAGGATCTTTTTTGGACTAGGGTTCAGCACGTATTTTATTGCCGACTCGATAACGGACTTCGCCTGTCGCGCCGCCAACCCAACACCTTCAGCGTCAGATGCTCGCTTAGGCGCCCACATTATCTTCCGTTATCAACAGGAAACCATCACCTGTGGCACTAACGTAACGACTGAACAGGCGGAACAAACCCTCCAAAAAATTCAGCAACAGGCTTTAAACCAGGCACCCAGCACAGACCTGCTCGTTAAGATTCAGTCCTATGAAAAAACGACTAAAGAGATAATTGGCGCGCAAAAGCGGCACCACCAAACCGTTAGCCTTTCAAAAACGTCGCCGTCTGTTCTTGCATTAGTGCTGATGAACGTATTGCCCATTGTCGGGGTTTTGCTCTTGGACTGGACAATCGCCGAGGCCATTGTGCTCTATTGGCCTGAAAGCGCCGTGATCGGCATTTTTTGACTCTTCAAAATGTGGTTCATCGATCCTTGGGCGTCATTGATTGCAGCGCCGTTTTTCACCCTTCATTACGGCGCGTTCATGCCTGGTCACTTGCTACTTGTATATGACTTTGTCTTACCCGATGAGGGCTTGGCGGCAGAGTTTTGGGAGGGCGGCAACGTTGTATCACTCTTAACACTGTGGTTTTTGGCACTGTTCGTGAGTCACGGAATCTCTTTCTTCCAGAATTTTATTGGTCGAACAGAATACGTCGACAGAGACATCCGCAAGCAAATGAATGAGCCCTATGACCGCATCCTAATTATGCAATTTTCTTTATTACTCGGCGGGGTCTTAGCGGTGGCGTTTGATAGCGCTCTGCCCATCCTGCTGTTACTGATTCTGTTGAAAATCGTAACCGACTTCCGCGCACACCTTTTGGAACATCGAACCGACCTGAACTCCGAATGAAAAGTATAGCTAGGGGAATGGCGAAAAACGTAGCTCGGGGTCAAACCCGCAGCGGCATAACGCTGCGGGTCCTAAACTGACACCATCGACGGTCAGTCAGCTGGCCAGTGGAATGCATCACTTAAATAAACCCGGGGAGCACCACAGGACAGTACCTTCTTTTGGGCCTGCATCTCGTCACTAAATTTTCCGGCTCTGTACAGGCTCATAGACGAACCCCACGCCGCCAAATCAGGGAAACGGCGAGCATGTATATACTTACCTTCCAGGCCATTGGGTATGCCGATGCCGCTGTGCCACAAGAAGGTAGAACCCTTGGAGCCTTTTTCGGCCATGGCCTTGCTTACCGAACGAAGTTCCGCAGCGATGTCCGGCACATCAGCGTCGCCGGCCGGCGAACAGGTGCTCAACATGACCACATTGCTTTGGTCACTGCTTTCTACGCCGCGGTAAATTATTTCGGTGGCCATCATCATACGTTGTAGATTGGTGCGAACTTCAGCGAACGCCTTTTCTGTTTCGCCGCCAATTTTCAGATACTGCTGGTGAGCTTTGGCGAAATCAGACGGCGACCGTGAGGCCCCCAACCAAATTGCGTCAAATGACGGCGCAATACCCGTAGCTGAGCGGTCAACAAACAGCGGCGTCAACACCGATGCATAATAGGTGGCCCCGGTCTTTTCAATCGTGGACGCGAACGATTCACGCAACGCCATAAAGTCGGACATGTCTTTGCCGTCATTGAGCGCAAACGGAATAAGATCCAAAACACCCTGGCCAGCTGGCGCAGCATCGCGCGCTGAAGCGCTCATGCTCATGCTCATGCTCATAAAAAAAGTGATACTGATAGTCAGAAAAAATTTCATTGTTGCTCCTCAAATGTTAGTTCTATTTTCAACGGGATGGCCACACCGCGCGTGACCATCGATCCGCTGTACTGGTTATTACCTGGCGTTTAATTCTCAATCATACTCAGCACTTCGCTTGACCAGACCGTTGGCAAGTCGCAGCTTGCATATCGCCGGTTATAGTCGGCGATTCGCGGCTGTCGGCGCGGCATACCTGCCAGATTGGCAGCGTAAGCCTCGAAATCGGCAAAGATATTGGCGTGCCGGAACACGTTCCTGCCGTCAGAGCCGCCAGCACGGGGCAACATTACCCCCCAGTAAAGATTGGTGGCCGATTCATCACGTTGGTCAAGCGCGCGCTGGTGCACGGCACGCATATCGTCCCCGGTAACGCCTTCGTGTATCTCACAGCGCGTGAATGTCACGACCCGTTCCCTGTCTTGCGCTAAGGCTGCCATGTCCTGATACTTCATCACCAGATGTTGCAGGCGCATAGAACACGAAGCAATTTCACCCCATTCTTGTGAAAACGACTGGCCTTCATCAGTGCCAGTCCAGTCTGCGAACATGCGGCCACCCTGTGCGTAGTCGGTAACCGTCAATTCAATGAAATCCAGACTGGATTGACTGGGTGGCAGGCTGGTGATGACAGGACTCAGCAATTCATTAAAAAGGTTAATGCCTTTGCTTTTAGCCCACTTTATCCAGCGGTTTTGAAGGCTCACAACGTCGGCATAGGTATGCCCGTCGTTAAGCGTGCAAAGGTTAAGCGTGACCATTTCCCCTGGCGCATTTTGGCCGTGGTGATCAGCTTTAGCGGTGGTGATGAACGCAAGCGCCGACAATAGCGCTAAAAATAGTATCGGTTTCATGGTGTTTTCTCCAGTTCGGTTCGTTGAATAGTGTGCCTAACGCTACGCGTTCACTAAAAAGGAGACAATGTTAGTTCGATATTGGTCGAGACGGCGTCTGGCTCAGAAAATTTACGTAACACCCATCGGGAGCCAAAGGCAAAAAAGCCGGCGTGTCAAAGTACGAGATGCCCTAAGCCTAAAGGCGAATTCATAGGGCATTAAGCGCCAGAGCGGAGCGCGTGTCGCGAGCGCTGACTATTTCAGCAACGGATGATTTGCTGGTAATTGCTTGGAAGCCCAAAGGGCTACCTTGTGCGCCATGGATTTCTGGGAAATATCCAGTTTGGCTAGCGGCTGAACAAGCTGATCATGCACCAGCAGCCTGTAGATGTACTCGATCTTTTCATGCTGCGAATCCGTCGCTTCAAATTCAACGACACCCCGCTTTTCACCGTAGGCAACGCCCAGTCGAATACCTTCTTTCAGCAGCTCTGCTTCGTTCTTCAGCTTTTTCTTTTTTGCCATGGGACGAATCCGAAAGACGTATTAGCACTGTATACCTGCTGAGCCGCGATTTCGATATTGATACGTTGCTTACTTAGCCAACTCTGCAAGCAGCAGCCGGGTCTGTGTCACTAACGCCTTTAGCAGCTCGGCGGCCGGCAATTCTTGCAGCATGCCAACGCCCTGCCCTGACCACATGGCCAGGAAGTCCGGGTTACCCTGCTGTGCAGCCTTCTTTCGAATAGCGCCAGATAATGCGTACTGCAGCGGGTAAGGCATGGGCGCCTCTTCAAGCGCTTCCATGTCCTGGATGTACCTATTGGCAAGCCCGCGCGCCGGCTTACCCGACATGACCGTGGTCACTGTTGTGCGGCTGGGGGATGAGGCCTTGAGTTGTTCACGCCAGACGTCTGGAATACCCGACTCATGACAACCCAGGAAAGCAGTACCCATCTGCACGCCACTGGCGCCCAATGCTTTACAGGCAACGATGCCCCTGGCATCCATGATGCCGCCCGCCGCAATCACCGGCACTGAAACCGCATCAACAATCTGTGGCACCAGGGCCATGGTGCCAATCAACCCCCGCTGGAAGTCGCCCATGAAGGTACCGCGATGGCCGCCTGCCTCGCTACCCTGCGCAATCACCGCATCACAACCCAGTGATTCAAGGTGCACGGCTTCGTCAATGGTGGTGGCGGAACAGATGACTTTCAAACCTGCTGCATGAATGGCGTTGACATGGTGCGCTGCTACACCAAAGTGGAAACTGATCACCGGGACTTTTTCTTCTAACAGAACTTCCAGTTGTTGTTCTGCCGGGCCGAAAATACCGGAGGGCGCAGGCAACTCACCCAGGCCTAACTCCTGGTGGTATTTTTCCAATAACGCTCTGGCCGCGTCCCCAAGCATTGCATCTGCGTCAAAGCGCTCTGAGGCCGGTGCAAACAGATTGATGTTGAAAGACCGCCCGGTAAGGGCTCGAATCTTCTGGATCTGCGCGCGAAGAACGTCCGGCTTCATAGGCGCGGCGCCAAGGCTACCCAGGCCGCCGCCGTTACTAACCGCAGCCACCAACGCTGGTGTGCAGGCGCCGGCCATGGGTGCCTGGATGATAGGGTGTTCAACGTTTAAAAGGGCCTGAATAGACACACTATTCCTTGTAGCAAAAACGTCATCATAGGAATGGGAGGACGTGAACGCCAATAAAAAAACCCAACACTTGTCCTGGGGAGGGGAGCAAGTGCCGGGCTCACTGTGATCCCGGGGATGTCCCCCGGGATTAGAACTCAGCCAATCAGGTCTCTGCCTCGCGCTGATCTTCAATTTCGATTTCTTTTTAAATTCGAGCTTTTTTACAAATTCGACCTCTTTTACAAAAGCTGACATTATTGCAACGTTAAAAAAATCTAACCCGAGGGAATATGAGCGCACAACAGGAAGAAACACCATTCTGGCTAAAAGATAACTTTGCACCCGTTTTTGAGGAGCGAACCGAAACAAACCTAAAAGTCACCGGCGAGATCCCAAGGGCATTAAATGGCCGCCTGTTGCGTAATGGCGCAAACCCCCAGTCGGGTTTTTCCGCGCATTGGTTCCTTGGTAACGGCATGCTGCACGGTGTCGAGATTCAAGATGGCAAAGCTAATTGGTATCGCAACCGTTACGTTAAGACGCCCCTGTACCTGGACTCTGATGCCGACGTGATGGCCTCGATGGGTGATCTGAGCATGTCTTCTGCCAACACGCATGTGGTGCACCACGCTGGCAAGATCATGGCGCTAGAGGAAGGCCACTGGCCCTTTGTTGTGTCCGACGAACTGGAAACAATTGGCCCCAATAACTATGACGGTAATCTGACCTGCGCGATGACAGCACACCCCAAGACCTGCGGTGAAACGGGCGAACTATTGGCGTTCGCCTATGGCATGACCGAACCGTACCTGACATACCTACGCATATCGGCAGCAGGCGAACTGCTGGCCCAGGAGCCCATTACGGTTAAAGGCTCTACCATGATCCATGACTTTAATGTCACACGAAATCACGTGGTGTTCATGGACTTGCCTGCGGTATGGAATCTGGAAGGTATTGCGGAAACCGGTCTGCCGATCGTTTGGGATGAAGACTATGGCGCCCGTCTGGGCGTGATGCCCCGCAATGGCACCGATGCCGATGTCACCTGGTACGAAATCAATCCCTGCTACGTGTTCCATCCATTAAACGCGTACGAGGAGGGCAACAAGATTGTGATTGACGTGTGCCGCATGGAAGACACTATGAAGCCAGGCTCAAGTTCCCCACCCATGCTGTATCGCTGGGTGATTGATCAGGACAAGGGTACCGTCACTGAAACCCAGCTTGATGATCGCGTCGTCGATTTCAGCCGGGTTTGCGATACGGTGGTTGGCCTGAAAAACCGCTACGGTTATACGGCTGCATTTTCATCTGACGGTCCTTTCGCTGAAGGCTTTGTGAAGTACGATCTTGAGAAAGGCAATTCACAGTTCCACAACTTGAACGGCGGCCAGGGCAGCGAACCCGTGTTCGTTAAAGACCCTGCCGGATCATCAGAAGACGACGGCTGGGTCCTTAGCTATGTTCACCAGCCTGCAACCAACACCAGTGAAATCGTCATCGTTGATTCACGCTCGTTCGACAAAGAGCCCATCGCAAGGATTCATATTCCTGCTCGTGTGCCCGCGGGTTTCCACGGCAACTGGGTTCCGGACGGATATTAATGAGTTCCGAGAACGCCGAACAGGCGGAATTCTGGAATGGCCGAATGGGCACAGCATGGGTCAATGTGGAAGATTACATTGACCGAATGATGGCCCCGCTAACGGCAGTCGCTTTAGACGCTGTTAACGCCAAAGCCGGCGATCGTATTATTGATATCGGCTGCGGCTGCGGCACGACATCGCTTTCATTAGGCGCCAGCGGTGCTGAAGTGTGGGGTGTCGACATTTCAACGGCAATGATCGATCGCGCCAAAGAAAAAGACAACACCGCCGGTAATGTGGCCTTCTCTGTCGCCGATGCGGCTAGTCAGGCCTACAGCGCCGATCACTCTCTGGCGTTTTCCCGGTTCGGGGTGATGTTCTTTGCTGACCCGGTCAAGGCGTTTGCCAACATCCGTAGTGCCCTGGTGCCGGGCGGAAGGTTGGTTTTTCTTTGCTGGCAACTACCCGCCGCCAACCCCTGGTTGTCTATTGCCGGTGCTGCCTTGCAGCCTTTTCAGCCCGCTGATGCGCCGCCCCCAGATCCCGAAGCGCCAGGACCTTTTCGGTTCGGCGTGCCGGAATATACCCAGGAGGTGCTGAGCAGCGCAGGTTTCACCAACATCAAACTGCAAGCCGTGGTGAAAGATCTTCACCTGGGCGACACCGTGGATGAGGTGATGAGGTTTCAGAGCAACATTGGTCCACTATCCGGATTGCTTGAAACCCTTGATGAATCGCGTCATGTAGAGGCGACCGCCGCCGTGCGGGATGCATTTGCAGGCAAAGCTGATAGTAATGGTATCAACCTTGAAGCATCCACCTGGCTGGTGACCGCCACTAACGGTTAGTCTTCAATGGCGCCATAGATAATATTCTTGATCTGGCCACGGAAGTTAAACGTGGCCGAAGGCATTAGCTGGGTCATGAAAATGACAAACATATCTTCAACAGGATCTACCCAGAAGATGGTGGACGCAGCACCCCCCCAGTAATAATCACCGGCACCGATCGTGCCCGCCGCCACGTCGTCAAGCGTTGACGCAAACCCAAGTCCAAAGCCGACACCGTCATAGGCGGTTTCAGAAAAAGATCCCATTGCGATGGAACCAAGGTCTGTGCCGTTCGGTAAATGATTACGATGCATGAGCTTTAAGGTGCGGTCACCAATAATCCTCTGACCATCCAGTTGCCCGCCGCCCCGGAGCATTTCGCAGAACCGGCCGTAGTCCACTGTCGTACTCGCCAGGCCGCCACCCCCTGAAGGGAACCGGTTTGGATTCGAGTAATCACTCTTCATTGGATCATCAAGCAGTTTGAGTGTTTTGTCTGCCCGGCGCCCATAATTGGCGGCAAACCGGTCCAGCTTGTTTTCCGGCACCACGAAGGCTGTGTCATTCATACCAAGCGGGTCAAATATCCGTTCCTGCAGAAACTGTTCAAAGGGCATGCCCGAAAGGAACTCCACCAGACAACCGCAAACATCTGTTGCCAGCGAGTAACACCACTGGGTACCTGGGTCGTAACGCAGTGGTACTTTTGACAATTTATCGGCAAAACTTTCAATCGTTTCGCCCGGATCACGATTAACCCCGATCGTATCGTAGAACTTATCAACGGGATGCTCCGACGGAAACAGGCCGGAGCCATAGGTCAGACCAGAGGTATGTGAAAGCACGTGCCGCATCGTCATCGGCGACTCAGGCTCCCGGGTTTCCATTTCGTCCCCATCACCCGAGACCCAAACCCGCTGGCCTTTCCACGAAGGAATAAAGCGCGACACCGGATCATTCAGCTGGAACCGGCCTTCTTCGAACAACATCATCAGGGCAACCGATGTGATCGGCTTGGTCATAGAATAGATCCGAAAGATCGTGTCTTCCTGCACTGGCTTGTCGCGCTCTATGTCCATCTGTCCAAAGGACCTGAAATAAGCCGGCACACCGCCGCGAGAAACCATCACCTGACAACCTGCGATTTTTCCCGGTGTGATGTAGTTTTCCATCAGATGACGACTAATGGTTTCTAGTCTGTTCGGATCTAGCCCGGCTTTTTCTGCGTTAACTTCCATCGTTTTAGCCTAATGTGTAAAGTGATGAGCAGTGTAAGGCAAGACTGCTGATGAATTCAGCCAAAATTCAGCATTTAAATACTACCTATAGGTACCATTGGGTTATCACCATCATTAGGCGATGGCCGCAAACACCGGCAGACAATAGCAGCCACTTAAAATCAGCTATACCAGGGCTTAGCGCGCCTGCGGCGAGGATTGACCATCATCATTTGTCACCGCCACAAAGCGCTAGGTGCCGCCCGTGACATAAAGGCATTGGCCCGTGACCCAACTGGAAGCAGGCGACGCCATAAACACGACAGCATGGCCAATATCATCCGGCGTTCCCAGCCTGCCCAGTGGTACACCAATAATTTTTTCGACGGACGCACCTTCCGGGAAATTAGTCGATTCATTGAAATTCTTTGTTGGAACAGGCCCCGGGGCGACCGCATTCACCCTAATGTTAGGGGCAAGCTCTAAGGCAAATGTCTGCGTCAGGCTGTTTACAGCTGCTTTGGACGCGCCATATGGCCCGTTCTTCACACTGCCCTGCGATTTGGCTGAACTGGAGGAAATATTGATGATTGCCCCCTCTTCCATATTGTTAGCGGCCACCTGACAGGCGATAAATACCGCCTTAAGATTCAGATCCAGCTGAGCGTCCCAGCGATCCTCTGGTGTCCTGGTCAGGTAACGCGGTGTTGCATCCGGCAAACCTCCGGCATTGTTCACCCAAACGTCAATGCCCCCTCCGGCGACAGCCTGGGCCGCAAGATCTTCAACCTCTGCAGTGTTAGTCACATCAACAACGACTTTGGTGGCCTGTCGCCCTAGCGCCTCAATTTCAATCGCCAGGCTATCCAGGTCTTCCTGGGTTCTCGAGCTAATCACCAGGTCTGCCCCTGCCCTTGCCAGCTGCAAAGAAATACCCCGGCCAATACCTTTACCTGCGCCAGTGACCACTGCGCGTTTACCATCCAAACGAAACGGATCAGACATCTTTAACCCTCAATTTGATCAAATTAGACGGTTACAATACTGACATGCCGGCCCAAACGAAACACCCGCTTAACCTGGTTATTTACTGGGCAGTAAACCCGCCATCTACACTGAGCACCGAACCCTGGCACAGACTGGAATCAGCTGAAGCAAAAAAGAAAATCGCGCCCGCCACTTCGTCCGCGGTACCCATACGACCAATAGGCATGGTGCCTTTGAGCATTTCTTTTGCCTCACTTTTAACCGGCATCAGATCGGTCCACCTTTCCATCATGCCGGTATCAATAACACCTGGACACACACAGTTAATCCTGACGCCGGTGTTAGCCAGTTCAATAGCCATGTCCCGGGTAAAAACCACCAGCCCGCCCTTGGCACTGCCGTAAGCTGTAGAAAGCGGAAATCCAACCAGACCATTTAGAGAAGATATATTGATGACGCTGCCCGACCCCCGCTCAACCATGGGTGGCACAAAATGTTTGCAGACCAGCCATGGGCCTTTGAGATCTGTATCCAGCACTCGGTCCCATTCGTCGACGGTTGTTTCATCGTAGGCGCGGTTGAGCTCCGAGCCGGCGTTGTTAACAAGGACGTCAATGTGGTCCCATCTTTTATAGGCGGCTTCTGATGCAGCTTTAACGTCTGGCTCAAGGCGAACGTCGCACTTTACGGCAGATACAGCTTCGCCCAGCTCTTTTGCCAGCGCATTCGCCGCGTCAAGGTCGCGGTCAACGATTAGCACTTCTGCGCCCTCAGCGACGAAGCGGCGAGCGGTTGCAGCGCCTATCCCATTGGAGCCCCCGGTGATTACGCAATTCAGGCCTTTTAATCGCATGGTCGATTCTCGTTAAGTGAAAAGGTAATCGTAGCACCGTCGGGAGAGATTTCTCCACTTCGCTGCGCTACGGTCGAAATGACGGAAGGGGGGGGATAGA
>Ga0302137_1000373_pt1 | contig 19194 bp, 19 predicted proteins | sample CBN3_SCM_MG_FD_203127 | JGI IMG/M metagenome (GOLD analysis project Ga0302137, IMG submission 203127) | Marine microbial communities from Western Arctic Ocean, Canada - CBN3_SCM | ecosystem: Environmental > Aquatic > Marine > Oceanic | place: Canada: Western Arctic Ocean | collected 2017-09-15 | reverse complement strand
CTGCGAATAGTTTTTGATGTAGCGGCATTAGTTTTTGATCTATCGCTGTCGCTGCTTTGTGATTCCCAGCGATTGCCAACTTACACATTTGCGACATTAGCTCTGGCGCTACATTCGCGGTAACTGATATTGCACCCTTCGCCCCGCCCAGCATCAACCGGAGTGATATTGCATCTTCACCGCTATAAATAGCAATCCGGTCAGCACAGAGATCAATCAGTTCCAAACCACGCTGAACATCGCCGGTTGCGTCCTTCAAGCCTATAATATTTTTATGATCTACCAGTCGCGCAACGGTTTCATTAAGAATATCGCAAGCTGCGCGACTTGGTACATTATAGAGAATTTGTGGAATATCCACCAAGTCAGCTATGGTTTTAAAATGTTGAAAAAGACCTTCCTGGCTCGGCCTGTTATAATAAGGTGTAACTAGTAGACAGGCATCCGCGCCATGTTCTTTCGCCGATTGGGTAAAAAACAGGGCTTCCTGCGTATTATTAGAACCAGTTCCAGCAATGACCGGGACTCGCTGATTAACCAGTTGCACGCAATGCTTCACCAATTGACAATGTTCATCTGCGGTTAGCGTTGCTGACTCCCCTGTCGTGCCAACAACGACGATAGCACCGGTTCCCGAGGCAATGTGCCACTCCAATAATTTGTCGAATATCTCATAGTCTATCGACCCATCTTCTAGCATGGGCGTCACTATAGCCACGATACTGCCTTCTATCATTGAAATCCTCTACAAATCACGCCGGTATAACGGTATATTTTATCACAAGGGCGTTTCTGTCACCAAAGCTATTGCTCTGCATCAGGCAATACCAGAGACTCTGACTGGGCTTTACCAGGCCAAGCATTAATTATCGCTTTTAGTAAAGTTGCCAGAGGAATTGCGAAGAACACACCGGCTAACCCCCACAAACCACCAAACACGAGAACCGCGCTTATGATTGCGACAGGATGAAGGTTCACCGTTTCCGAGAAAATTACCGGCACCAACACGTTACCATCGACTAGTTGCAGAATTCCATAAGCAATCAGCACTGTGTAGAAGCTGCCATCCACACCCCATTGCACATAAGCAACCGCGGCTATCGGTATGGTAATTACAGTTGCGCCAATATACGGCACGATAACTGACAGCCCTACCAGGATTGACAGTAGCAGAGCATAATTTAATCCTAATATTACAAATACCAAATAAGACACACTGCCGACAATTATAATCTCAACTGCTTTTCCGCGTATGTAATTTGAAATTTGCTGGTCCATTTCCAGCCAAATGCGGCTCATAAGTGGACGGTTTCGCGGTAAAAAATTCCCGATCCATGCAATTAACATCTTCTGATCTTTCATCATGAAAAACACTAGGATAGGGACCAATATGACAAATACTATCCAAGCGATCACACTGGGTATACTTGCGAGGGAAAATTCCAGCACCACCTGTCCCCAGCTTGCCATCTCACCGCTGATACTATTAATAATATCCTCAACCTGTTGCTCGGACACTACACTTGGGTAATTCTCAGGAAGCAACATCAACGACGATTGCCAAGCGCTCAAAAGGTTTGGTAATTCTGTCACTAACCGCCTGAACTGGTTCCATGCCTGGGGCAGCAGGATCAGCAGCATGAGCATAAACAGGCCAATAAACAGAATGTAAACCAAGCCAAACGCTAACCTTGTGCTTAGACCATGGCGCAGCAACACAGTGACCAGGCCCTGCATCAAATAGGCCAAGATAACCGCGGTAATTAAGGGCGCGAGCATTTCGCCAAACAATAGAAACACTGCCAACACTGAAGCGAGCAATATCACCAGAATGATCGATTCTTCATCATGAAAATAACGATCAAAAAAATCATTGAGCAACTTCTTCATTAAATTCCTACTCCGGCAATCAGATCAGCCTTTCTGGATCCAGTAAAAATAAGCCCCTTCATCTTTCTGAAAGCCGAGTATCTGGTGCTGGCTCTGCTCAATAAAAAGATAAAAATCCTTTTCTGAGCCGGGGTCAGTGGCTACTACCTTTAACACCTGGTGAGGTTCCATCCCATTTAGAGCCAGTTTAGCCTTCAACAGCGGCATGGGGCACTGCAGCCCGCTAAGATCAATTTCTAAATCAACATTTATCTCCATCTCTACATTTTACCAAGCAATTACCCCGCCTGCCTACCAGCAAAATCAAGCAGTTTGATGCCAATTCCCAAAGTAAATACCCTTTTTTATGGTAGTCTTGATTCTAACCTGAAAGGTAATGAAACCTATGCGCTATTGGCTTTCACTGGTTTTAGTGATTACAAGTGGCTCAATACCACTGTTTTCGTTGGCCCAGAATTCACTCCCATCACTGGGAGACCGTATATCCGGCACCGTTTCGCTCGACCAGGAGTACGCAATGGGCCAGGGCTTATTGCGTAGCCTGCGTCGTAGTGCGCCCACCATTTCTGATGCCTTACTCAACGAATACCTAGAAAGTGTCACGTATCGATTGGCTTCCAGGAGCCAGTTACAGGATCATCGCTTGTCCTTTGTCATCATCGATAGCGAAGAGTTAAATGCATTTGCATCCCCAGGAGGAGTCATAGGTGTCAACAGCGGGTTGTTCATCAATGCCCAGAGCGAGGCGGAATTCGCCTCTGTAATGGCCCATGAGATCGCCCACGTAAGCCAGCGTCACTTTGCCAGAGGCGTAGATGAAGCACAGGCCGGGCGCCTCCCGCAATTAGCCACTATGATGGCAGCTATCGTGGTGATGGTAACTTCAGATACTGAACACGGTGCTGCCGCATTGACCGCCGCGCAGGGCCGAGCTGTGGATAACCAGCTACGCTTCAGCAGGAGTAATGAGGCGGAAGCGGATAGAATAGGCCAGGACACTATGTTCGATGCGGGTTTCGACCCCAACGCTATGTCTGCACTGTTTGAACGACTCGTTGCCATCAATAGATATGGTAGACGTCCACCCGAATTTCTTCTCTCCCACCCGGTAACCGAATCACGTGTTGCCGATGCTCGGGGACGTGCGTCCCGCTATCCAGAAAAATCCTTCGGGGATAATCTCGAATATTTAATAATGCGAGCGCGGGTAATTGGCCATTACGCGGAGGACAAAGAACGGCTTGTCGGGGATTTTCAGCAGGCATTGGATGAGAGCGATACTGAATTGCAGCTTGATTCCAATCGCTACGGATTGGCTGTGGCTTATTGGGAAGATGAGCAATTTGCCAAGGCCGCTGAGAATCTGGCCGTGCTGCTGGAAAAAGAGCCCAACCGGATCAGCTATGCGGTAACCCGGGCCGAGATTCTCACCTCCCAAAACGAGCCTAACCTTAGTATCAACTTCTTACGACGTCATTTGGATATTAATCCTGATAATCACCCTCTAACAATGGCATTCGCCGATGCACTGATAGAGGCCCGAGATTACCAGCAAGCGGCCACCGTTCTGGAAGGGCACGCCCTGCTCCGCCCTAATGATTTCAGCCTTTGGTTTCGAATCGCCGAAATCCAGGGACAAGCAGGTGATATCAGTAAGGTTCACCAGGCACGGTCAGAATATTTTATGCTCATCGGCGATTACCGCAGTGCCAGAGATCAACTTCAGTTTGCCCTGCGAGTCGAAGCTGAAAATGGTATTACCGCCGCGACGGAAGCTCGGCTAAGGCAGAAAATCAGAAACATTGAAACCTCTCAGCAGCAAGCCAGAAACTAATCCGCTGTCAACCTTTATCTAGGAGGCTGTAGGAAGCTTTCAGTCGAGTGCGAAAGCTTCTCAACAGCCTGCTAGGCTTTTCCCTTTACTTTTAGCTGGTTGTTGGCCGCAAAATCCAACATACGCTGCAGCGGCAGCATCGCCTTTTCTCCCAGTGCCTTATCCACCAGTACTTCATTGCTTCGGGTTAGCAGAGATTCAAAGGTGTTTTCTAATGCATTCATGGCCATCCATGGACAGCGGGCACAACTTCGACAGGTCGCGTCCTCGCCAGCGGTAGGCGCGATGATAAACTCCTTGTCTGGTGCCACCTGTTGTAGTTTGTGAAATATTCCGCTGTCTGTTGCAACAATAAATTGGGTATTAGGCAGAGATTTTGCCGCGTTAATAATTTGAGTAGTTGAGCCTATAACATCGGCCATTTCCAGCACTGAACCCGGTGATTCCGGGTGCGCCAATATGGCAGCATCTGGATAGACTTTGCGTATGGCCTCTAGACCCCGCGCCTTGAATTCTTCATGCACAATGCAGGCGGCATCCCACAACAACATATCCGCACCCGTTTGTTTTTGCACATACGCCCCCAGATGTCGGTCCGGAGCCCATAGGATTTTATCCCCCTGTGCCGCTAGGTGCTCAACAACTTCTAGCGCGATACTGGAAGTAACCACCCAATCAGACCGGGCTTTCACCGCAGCAGAGGTATTGGCATAAACTACGACAGTGCGGTCGGGGTGGACATCACAAAAGGCAGAAAACTCATCGACAGGACAGGCAATATCCAGTGAGCAGGTGGCGCTCAGGGAAGGCATCAAAACCGTTTTCTCAGGGCTCAGAATTTTAGCCGATTGGCCCATAAACTTAACCCCTGCCACTACCAGGGTGTCGGCTTCACATTCACTCCCAAAGCGGGCCATTTCCAATGAATCCCCGACAAAACCACCGCTGGATTCAGCCAGCTCCTGCAACACTGAATCAGTATAGTAATGGGCTATCAGCGCTGCGTTCTTTTCAGCCAGCAAGGTCCTGATGCTGGCCTCATAATGCTGTTTCTCAGCAACATCCAACTGCGGCGGTAATTCCGCCAAGTCCAGATATTGCTTGACGATGGCCTTATCAGCCGCCAAGGGAAAGTTCGGTTCTTTAGTCTCTGACATCACTGCTAATTTTAGATAACGAACAGCAATCATACCACAGCAATACGCTGTTTAAGGCTGGCTTCAGCTGAGAGGTAGTTAACTGGCAAAACGAACTCGTGGAGATTAATAGTAACTAAGTCTAGCCCGATAATTATTTATTCACAGCGAACCAAAATTCGCCAGAATCACCCCGTAAACAGACATAGCATCCCACAGGTTCTGCAAACGTAAGTTCTCGTTTTCACCGTGTTGGTTATTGTCATGATTGGCCAGTGGCAACACGATGATCGGTGTATCCATCCTATCATCAAAATCATTTAGAGGTAGGCCACCGCCCATACTGGGCGTCAGTATTAAATCGGGAGTGATCTCCTGCATAAGAGCAATCAGGCGTTGGGCCATTTCCCCATTCATCGAGGTTCGTAACCCCGAACTACCTCCACCCCTCCAATCCAGCTTAACCACTTTGGGATTGTTTCTCAGTATCTCCTCGATCGGATCCTCGTGGACAATGTGAAAGCCTTCGGCGATTGTGTGAGCCTCAATCAATTGCCGTATTCTCTCTGGTTGCTGATTAGGAACAAGTCTGAGATTTAAGGATACGGTGGCAGTCGATAGAATAATATTGCGCCCCAAATCACCCACACTCCCTGCCACGATACCTCTGGCGTTTAATGCAGGTAATGTCACCAGTTCCTCCAATCGTGTGCCAGCGCCTTCTGGTGTGTGGATCGACAGTTCATCTTTCAGGCTTTTGGTAATATCAGGCATGGCAGCGATGGCGCTTCGTTCAAGCTCGGTAAGTGTCGCCACGTTGTCGTAATAGCCATCAATCGAAATGCGGCCGACTTCATCCCGCATGCTGGTGAGCAAATAGGCGAGTTGCATAATAGGGTTCGGCGCCCAATTGCCGTAGTGGCCTGAATGCAGCGGGCTGGTGGCGCCATATGATGTAATATCCAGCGTTCTGCCCCCGCGCACACCAAATACTAATTGGGCGTTTCGAGACTGGTGCATGGGGCCATCGCTAAACAACAGCAGATCAGCACCCAGGACGCCGGGATTATCATCAATCAACTGACCCAGGGTAGGAGACCCCTGCTCTTCTTCGCCATCCAGCAAAAGCTTTAGATTAACTGATAATGGAATGTTATTAGCGCGCATGGCATCAATAACATGGATAAGCGCGACAATGGGCATCTTGTCATCACCGGCAGAACGCGCATACAGCCGCCACTCGGGGTCAAAGCGACCAGTAATCTGATCAACAATAACAGGCTGCCCACCATCTTGCAGCGGTGCATCCAGCAGCACTGGACTAAACGGCGGGTAGGTCCAATTTTCGACCAGCACCGGCTGCCCATCGAAATGGGCATAGAGCAGCAAAGTCTCTGTTGCCTCCGGATTCAAAAGTTCGGCATAAATGTAGGGTGCGCCGCCGGATTGGAGTCGTCGCGTCGTAAAGTCTCTCGCCTCCAAAAGACCCCTTATGTGGACAACATTTCGGTCCATGTCGTCAAGGTTTGTAGCGACATTTGGAAAGGCTAGAAGTTCGATAAAATCTTCAACGATAAGCCTTTCACGAGGGATGCGATAATCGCTGATAGCTTCTGAAACTTCGAGTGATGACCGCCCTTGGGAAAGCGCATTGCCTGCCAATAGCGGTAAGCAGGATAAGGCGAGCCACACCAAAAGCAGCTTGCCCTTTAGCAGTTGTCTACTATCTAGTAATACCCAGCCTACAATGGCATACACTGTGACCGCCCTGAATACCGTGCGCCGCTTTAACGCCTCTAGCAGCTTGTTCATGTCTGGGGCCTTATTCTTATTAGTTATTTGACGGGAGATTCTAACACATACGAACTTTTGGGCTAAGAGTTTGCTTTGGGGACCTGGGCCGGGGGCTTTGAGGAAAACCCTGATTGTTTTGCAGAAGAAAATGGTGGGGCGTGTGCGACTTGAACGCACGACCAATTGGTTAAAAGCCAACTGCTCTACCGACTGAGCTAACGCCCCACGAAAGGCCGACATAGTACTATCAAAATAAAAAAAGACAAGTCATGCTTTCCATAATCGTGCAAAAAATTAATTTGAGTTACGCTTATTGATAGCAGGTTGAATCCTGCTCCCCGGCATCAATAAATCCTTTCTTACGTAACCGGCAGCTTTCACAACGCCCGCACGCTCTTCCTTTAGCATCGGCCTGATAGCAGGAAACGGTGGCACTGTAGTCCAAACCAAGCCGGATGCCGGTCTTGATGATCTCGGCTTTACTCAAATCGATGAGTGGCGTTTCGATGCGGATTACTTTTCCCTCCACTCCTGCTTTGGTCGCCAGGTTAACCAAATTTTGAAAGGCAGCAATGTATTCAGGTCGACAATCCGGGTAACCCGAATAATCCAGTGCATTCACCCCAATATAGATAGCATCCGCATCGAGCACTTCTGTCCAAGCCAGTGCGCAGGAAAGAAAAACCGTATTCCTGGCTGGCACATAGGTTGTGGGAATACCATTAGATTCTTCTTCGGGAACATCAATTGCCGAATCAGTAAGCGAAGACCCACCTAATTCCCCAATATTAAGTTCTATCACCCGATGCTCATTTGTACCCAGCTTACTAGCTATTTTGCGTGCAGCCTTAAGCTCGCTACGAGAACGCTGTCCGTAATCGAAACTCATTGCGTAGCAGTCATACCCTTGGGCAGAGGCCATCGCTAGGCAGGTAGCCGAGTCCAATCCGCCTGATACAAGTACTACTACTTTATTGCTTGGTTCCATTTTATAAATCTATTAATTTAATTAATATCCAGGGCCTGATCCCCACAAGAATTTGTGCATTTGCAGTTGCAGTCGAACGCGCAATCGATCTTCAAGCAACCACTCTGCAAGCTGTTTTGGAGATTGCGTTTCATAGCTCGGGGAGAAAAGTATTTCTTCAACTTTGCTGTACAAATCGAATTGGTCAATTTTCGCCTTCGACCACTCATAGTCTTTTCGATCACAGATAACAAATTTCACCTGATCACTCGGTTTTAATAGGGCGATATTCTCATAACAGTTTTTTTCGCTTTCCATAGAGCCAGGTGTCTTTAAATCCATCACGATGGAAACACGTTCATTGATATTGGCAATAGAGAGTGCTCCGCCAGTTTCAATCGACACCATATAGCCTTGGTTACAAAGCGAATCTAGTAGTTCAACAGCGTGTGGTTGAGCCAACGGCTCCCCACCAGTGACGGTGACGTAATTGCAGTTATAACTCGCAACCTGGGCGACGATTTCATCCAGCTGTGTCAGCGTTCCTCCCTCAAAAGCATAGGCAGTATCGCAATACTGACATCTAAGCGGACAACCAGTTAGGCGCACGAATACGGTAGGTATTCCAACAGTTTTCGACTCACCTTGCAGAGAATGAAAAATTTCAGTTATTCGTAATGTGCGTGACTTGGACATTGTGACTGTTCAGACTAGCTAGTGTCCATCTCGATAATTTCTTTGGAGCGACACAGAAAGTGAAATCGATTTGAATTAAGTTATGTGGTATCTAATCTAGGGAGAGTAGACGTGTGTCCGCAAGGTTTGATACGCCCTGGTTAGGATATCGCCGCTTGATATCTATTAAAAGCTGACGTGCTCGACTGATATTTCCCAAACCTTCATAGGCCAGAGCAAGCCCGTACATCGCATCAGGCATTTTCGGCGCTTCGGGCTCAGAATACTGATCAAGAATAATTTGATAAGACGCACGGGCCTCGTCGAATCGCGCGAGATATAAAAAAGCCTGGCCTTTCCAATAATGGGCATTGGTTACAAATCGGCCGCTAGCATAAATGCTCAAGTATTGATCAAATTCAGCGATTGATCGTTCAAAATTGCTGTTTATAACAGAGTCGTAAGCCATCTGGTAAAGTTGTTGCTCACTGAGCACGGCCGGTTCCAGCGTTCTGCGTATGGGGTTACTATCAGCACTACTCGCCACCGGTGCTAGCGGTGTTGGTGGCGTGGTCGTCAAGGGGTTATTGATTGCTGAGGTTCCTCGCGCTGTATTGCTAGCAATTGGTGCTGCGCCACGGCTCGGATCTCTTTGAATCTGTGTAATTGACGAGGTAGCTGTGGTACTAGGGCTGACTGCCACCAGTGCGGGCGCCGCCGTTTCAACTGCAGTAAGACGGTCATCGATATTGGTATAACGGCTAAGCGAGTCACGTTGCAGTTTTCGGACTTCAAAACTCTGCTCTTCCACCAAGCCCCTTAACGCCTGCACTTCGGTTTGCAAACCTCGCAGCTGATCAAGCAATAAAGACATAGCATCATTGTTTGAAGTGGGGCTGTTCTGGTTGTTACTTACTCCCTGACCGGGTGTAAATGGCTGGGATTCAACCACGGAGCTTGCTCCCTGCCCTGCAGCAGTCGGACTTAAACAGAGTCCATAAACGCCAGATTGCACGATGATTGCTGCAGCCAACAGGGACTTTCTCATAAAGCGTTTAGTTTCCTACGATTTCCACACGTCGATTTTGACGATAGGCACCTTCAGTCGAACCGCTTTGAGCGAGTCGTTCTTCACCATAGCTCACTACTTCGATTTGCGATCGGGCAGCCCCGTTCACGATAAGGTAGTTCAGTATGCCATTTGCTCGGCGCTCGCCCAAAGCCAGGTTGTATTCGCGGGTTCCGCGCTCATCAGCATGGCCTTCCAGCCGAATGCGCTTACCTGAATTAGTAGCTAAATCCCGGGCATGATAAGTCAGCGTATCTCTGTCCCCAGCATCGAACTCTGCTACATCGAACTGGAAATAGAATACAGTCTGTCTTAGTGCTGCCTGAGCACGAATTTGGTCTTGCGATAGCTGGTTACCACTGCCACCCGGATTGGTTGTGGCTGAGGAGCCAGAATTGTTGCTACCTGAAGTCGACTGATTTCCTTCCATACCTTCTTCCACATCACTGGATGAGCTGCACGCCGCCAGCGTATACAATGAAATAATCAGACCCACTTTTAGAAATTGCATGCTTTGCTTAACCACTCTTTCAGTCCTCCAAAAACTTTTATCGTTATTTAAAATGTCCAACATTCAATACCACTCACACTCAATTCAAGAACGGAGACCAAGATGGCTCCCGCACATCGCCCTGTTTAGATGGTAAACGGAACTTAACACGGCCGTCAATGGATACAGCATCTAACACACCCCTGCCAGCGAATTTAGTCGCATACATAATCATGCTTCCATTGGGTGCCAGACTTGGCGACTCATCCAGAGAAGTGCTAGTTAAAGTCATCACTCGCAGTGTCTCAATATTCAAAATTGCAATCTGATAACTAGGATCTTGACGGGTTTCCCGGCGCACATGCATCAAATTCACACCATCGGGCAAAAATTTGGCCTTGGCACACTGGAAGCAGTCATAGGTTAACCTTTCTACGTCAAAGGAGCTGGCACCAAGGGCTATCTGGTAAATTTGTGGCTGCCCTGTCCTATCGGACATAAACACAATAGCGCTGCCATCAGGCGTCCAACTAGGCTCTGTCTCGATGGCCGGATGATCCGTAATACGGACTAATTCATTCGTCATCAGGTCCTGCACATAGATATCAGGGCTGCCGTCTTTTGAGAGCACCATGGCCAGCTTGTTACCGTCCGGCGACCAAACTGGCGAGCTATTTATATTGGGATAATTGGTAATTTGCCGTTTTTGACCCGTGGCGATGTTCTGGATGTAGATGCGGGGCAAGTTGGTCTCAAAAGAGACATAGGCCACGTCCTGGCCATTCGGCGACCAAGATGGTGACATAACAGGTTCCCGGGATTCCAATAAAACCTGGGCGCGCTGCCCGTCATAATCAGATTTCTCGAGGCGAAAATAAGTCAGCTCCGGGGACACATATTCAGACACGATATACAGCAGTTGCGTAGTAAAGGCACCTCTGATGCCGGTCACTTGCTCAAAAACCACATTACTGATCTCGTGCCCGATATCCCGCAATTGAGAGACACTGCCGGTTAACACCTCACCCGCTAGCTTTAATTCGCGGTTTATGTCGAAAAACTCGTACTGAACCTGCACCAATTGGCTGCCCGGTTCCTGATTGATTCTGCCCACAAGTAGATAATCCTGTGCCAGAATACGCCAGTCCCGATAAAACACTTCACTTTCCTGACTCGGCAGGCCAAGCATGTTTGAACGCGACAAGGCCCGAAATTCGCCCACCTGCTCTAGGTCATTAATTACAATTTGACTTACATCCTCGCTGAGGATTCCACTCCCTTGCATAGAAAACGGCACTACAGCGATCGGAATTGGGTTATCTATGCCCTGAGTAATCTGAATACTCAGTTCTGCCTGACTCGGCAAGCAAACTAACCACAGCGCAAGTGCTGGAAAAATGTGTCGTGTTTTCAATTCAACAAATCCTCAGGTTGGAATATTAATGTTAGCGAGCGAAAGTTGTCATTAAAGACCTTAATCGGCAATACGCTCAATTCTGTGAATGGCTCCGCCCGAAAAACTGCTGTTTCCGCTGCCCTGTCAAACGCGGCGTCACCACTGCTTTGGGTAATATTTACGTCAATTACCTCACCGGTAGGCAGCATCCGAATTTGGATCAACACCCGCATACCATTTCTGGCACTTGGCGGTCGAGACCAGTTTTCCTGTACCACCTGCTGTATTAGACCGGTTGCGCTCTGCACCAGTTCAAATTCAGTTCTCGCAGCCTCAGCCGCCGCTTCAGCGACTTCTTGTTGCCTCTTACTGGCACGCTGCGCAGCCTGGCGTTGCCGCTCCTGCTCCGCTACCAATTCCCGCTCGCGTTGGGTTTCAGCCTCTTTTCTTGTCTTTTCTTCCTCTTGTACTTGTCGTAATTGCTCCGCTTGCAGCCTATCCAGCTCCTGTCTTTCCCGCAGCGCCGCTCGCTCTCGCTCTGCTACGGCCTCCTGCCTTTGCTGCTCAGCCTCCGCCAACTGCTGCTGTTCCTGTCTTTGCTCTTGCTCTCGCCGCTGACGTTGATCTTCGATCCGCTCCAGGCGCTCGCGCTCCAGTACCTGTTTATTCCTTACTTGAGGGTTTTCATCAATAAGCAATGCCTTAATTACCGTAGGTTGTATCAGATCAAGAACTTCCTTCCGGTCACCATTCTGCAAATAGAGCAAAGCGGCAAGCAGCAGGCAATGGAAAACAATGGCCACCACGATGGATACCGGGTAGCCATTATAAATAACCATGTGATTAAACGAATTGTTCATACACTCTATTCTGCCTGGCCACTCTATCTAGCTTTCCTCCCTAGTTTCAGCTAATTAAGGGGCTGGGTGATAAAATTCGGACTACTGACACCGACACCTTGTAACGTGGTTATCAATGTAATGATAGCCCCCCAATTGGCGTCAGTGTCACCTTCCACCAAAACCTGGATAGTTGGGTTGGCCCTGACAATGATACCGACCCGCTCGCCCACGGCTTCCAACGGCACCGATTGACGATCATCACCGGTTGCACCAACACTCAAAAAATACTGACCATCATTTGTAATCGACACTACCAGCGTTTCGAGATTTTCATCAATATCCAGTGGCTCATTGTTCGCCTGTGGCAATTCCACTTCGATACCCTGGTTCAAAAGCGGCGCTGTTACCATAAATACGATAAGCAGTACCAACATCACATCAATGTATGGAACTACATTAATATCCCCCATTGGTTTTCTTTTCTTACGAGAAATTATTTCCATTGACGCAGAGCCCTGGGACAAACGTTATTCATCTGTATGGACTTGCCGATGCAATATGCTGGAGAACTCATCACTAAAGGTAATATAGGAGCCGGTTATATTATCAACGCTGGCAGAATACCGGTTGTAGAAAACCACCGCCGGTATGGCAGCGAACAGCCCCATTGCCGTCGCAAACAACGCCTCAGCAATACCCGGCGCTACTACCTGCAGGGTCGCCTGAGCCTGGTTAGATAGACCTATAAAAGAGTTCATAATACCAATGACGGTACCAAATAAACCGATGTAGGGAGTTACAGACCCTACAGTGGCCAAAAACGCCAGATTCCGATCAAGCTTCTCTTCTTCTCTAGAGTACGCCACACGCATAGCCCGTTGCGCACCTTCCATTAACGCCTCTTTATCAACTGAGTGCTGCTGTCTGAGGCGCATGAATTCTTTAAAGCCGGCGCGAAATATATTTTCCAGCCCTACCACTTGTACTTGCTCTTTCTGCATCTGAGTGCCTTCTTTATATAGCTGACTCAGATCCATGCCCGACCAAAACCTTTGCTCAAAACTCAAAACACCCTTCTTCGCGGATGATAAGACGAGCCAGCGCTGCACTATCATCACCCAGGATATAATCGACAAGGCCAATAATATAAGAAACACAAGCTGCACAGGGAGGCTTGCATTCAGGACTAGCTCCACCGGGTTTAACGAATCATTCACTATCCAGTCTCCACTTTTTACTCTGTATCATCTGGTATCCACTGCGTAGCCCCTAACCCAGCCTCTTTAGCGGGGTCAGGATCTGCACTCTAAATTAAGACCACGCATCCACTCAGGAATTCCATTCATTCACTGTCACATTTCGGCCGAATTGTGAAATAGTTTTGGTAATTTGCATTTAACCCGAAAATTGTAACTCCCAGCAGATAAATACGGGCAATATACTGGTCAAATATGGCTTAAATATGGCACAGCGGAAGGGGATTTCCAGTCAGTGATCTTACAAGTCAGTCACCGGGCTAAAATTCACTTATTGTTAATCAAATCCATAACTTGATCTGACGGCTTAATTCCAAAGTGCCGATAAGCAAATTGAGTAACCACCCGGCCTCTTGGCGTTCGCATAATGAAACCCTGTTGGATCAGATAAGGTTCCAGCACATCTTCTATAGTGTCGCGTTCTTCGCTGATAGCTGCAGCCAAACTATCTATACCAACCGGACCACCTTCAAATTTCTCGATCATGGTCATTAACAACCTTCTGTCCATATGATCGAATCCGTTTTTGTCGATACTCAACATATCCAGAGCCTTACCAGCCGTATCTAAATTGACCCGCCCATCAGCCTTTACTTCAGAATAATCCCTAACTCTTCGCAGTAGCCTATTTGCAATACGGGGAGTTCCGCGTGCTCTTCTGGCAATTTCAAGCGAACCTTCCTCATCCATCGGCGTGCCAATGATTCCAGCGGACCGGGTAACGATGATGCTTAACTCTTCGATAGAGTAAAACTCAAGCCGCTGAATAATGCCAAACCTGTCGCGCAGCGGCGATGTCAACAAACCTGCCCGAGTGGTTGCGCCTACAAGAGTAAATTCTGGCAGGTCCAACTTAATCGATCGTGCTGACGGCCCCTCTCCAATCATGATATCCAGCTGATAATCTTCCATCGCCGGGTAAAGAATTTCTTCTATCGCTGGACTCAAACGATGAATCTCATCGATGAACAGCACATCGCCCTGTTCCAGATTGGTAAGCATCGCGGCCAGATCACCAGCCTTCTCCAATACCGGCCCAGATGTGGTTTTGATAGCAACCTGTAATTCATTCGCTATAATATAGGCTAATGTAGTTTTCCCAAGCCCAGGCGGGCCAAATACCAGCGTGTGATCGAGCGGTTCACTACGATTGCGCGCAGCACGGATAAATATATCCATCTGCTCTTTAACTTGTTTTTGCCCAACGTAATCTGCCAGGCAAAGTGGCCGAATTGCTCGGTCCTGGAAGTCTTCTTCCTGCTTGGAGCGTGCAGATATTAAGCGTTCTTCTTCCATTCTAAGCCATACCTTTCAACACCAACCGAATTAAATTTTCGCTGTCCTGAAGTTCAACATTCTCTTTCATCACCTTAGCGATTGCCCTAGCTGCATGCTGTGGTTTATAACCTAACGAGATTAATGCGGTTTCCGCATCTTTAGATATTTGTGAAACTTGGATCGATCCGCTGGCATCGCTATCAACGTATTCCCCTTCTCTCAAGTCACCCAGACGGTCCCTCATTTCGATGATCAGTCGCTCGGCGGTTTTTTTTCCTACACCAGGCATGGCGACCATGGCTGTCACATCATCCGACCGTACGATTCTGACAAATTCCTCCACCTCCATGCCAGATAGAATTGCCAGCGCCATTTTTGGCCCTACGCCGTTCACCTTGATCAGTGCTCTAAATAAGGCTTTCTCCTTGGGATCATAAAAACCATAAAGCAATTGTGCATCTTCCCGGACCACAAAATGCGTGTGCAGTAGCAAGTCAGTTCCAACATCAGGTAACTGGTACAAGGTGCTCATCGGCACCTGCAATTCATAGGCGATCCCGCCTACATCCATTAGAATGTCCGGCGCTTTTTTTTCTAACAACCTTCCACGAATTCGGCCAATCACAGCTTAACCTCTCAATCTTTTGCGGCTGAACGATTTAGCACCGGTCATTTTAATCAAACTGGATTGCGTATTTGCATGGCATATAGAAATCGCTAAAGCATCGGCAGCATCTTCCTGTATTTTATCATTTATCCCAAGGAGGGCTTTAACCATATGCTGAACCTGGGTTTTGTCTGCACCACCATTGCCGACGAGAGCCTGTTTTACTTTTCTTGCTGAATATTCTGCCACCGGGAGATCATAGTGCAGACAAGCCACCATTGCGCTGCCCCGAGCTTGCCCTAGTTTCAGCGCAGATGAAGCGTTTTTTCCCATGAACACTTCTTCGATCGCACTCTCTTGTGGTGAATATTTTTCAATGACCTGGCAAATACCTTTAAATATAGTATTAAGACGATCAGGCTGTAAGTCAGAGTCAGTTCGAATGCAGCCACAAGTGACATACTCGAGCTTGTTCCCCACCGACTTCACCAAGCCATAGCCTGTTATGCGTGAGCCAGGATCGATACCTAAAATCAGGGCCATGGAATTTCCTTTAGAATAACCTGCCAGAATCTCAGGCTGATAACTGACTGGCAACTTCGTCCGCTATACTGGCGTTAGAATACACATTCTGCACATCGTCCAGATCTTCGAGATGATCCACTAACTTGAGCAATTTTTCCGCACCCTCCAAGTCCAGGTCGACTTCAGTGGAGGCCAGCATAGTGACTTCTGCACTTTCTGATTCCAGTGCATTTGCGGCTAGATTATCTTGAACCGAACCAAATGCTTCCAGGGTAGTCATTACATCTAGACTACCATCATCATTCATCACCACATCGTCGGCGCCAGCATCGATTGCAATTCCCATGATTTTTTCTTCGTCACAGCCCACTGAGAAACTGATCACTCCAGTCTTCTGGAACAAATAAGCGACCGAACCATTGGTTCCCAGACTGCCACCAAATTTAACAAAGCCATGCCGCACTTCCGCTACAGTTCTATTTTTGTTATCGGTAAGTGTCTCTATAAGTATTGCCACGCCACTCGGGCCATAACCTTCATAGATTAGCTCTTCCAGCGTATCGCTATCGGCATTACCCGCACCTCGTGCTACAGCGCGATCAATAGTATCGCGGGTCATATTTGCGCCCAGTGCTTTATCCACCACCGCCCGGAGGCTGGGATTATCCGCTACATTGCCTCCACCCGCTTTTGCCGCGACTGTCAGCTCCCGGATAATTTTAGTAAATACTTTTCCACGCTTTGCATCCTGACCCGCCTTGCGGTGTTTGATATTGGCCCATTTACTGTGACCTGCCATAAACTGCTCCAATGGAAATTAGCCATTCATCTCTAAGATGAAGTCGTTTTCTCACGCAATCTAATATTCAACTCTTTTAGCTGCTTGCTTGATACCACACCTGGCGCATCGGTCAATGGACACGCCGCCGACTGGGTTTTCGGAAACGCAATGACTTCCCTAATCGAAGTGGTATTAGTCATCAACATTATAAGCCGGTCGAGACCGAAGGCGATCCCGCCATGGGGCGGACAGCCATAGCTTAGCGCCCCCAGTAGAAAACCAAATTTTTCGTTGGCTTCCTCATCCTCAATACCCAGTACTTTAAATACCGATTGCTGTATCTCTCGGTCGTGTATACGTATCGAGCCACCGCCCAGTTCGGTGCCATTAAGCACCATATCGTAGGCGCGGGACAGAGCAGCCAAAGGCTCTTTTTGCAACTGATCGGCATCGCACGATGGTGCTGTAAAGGGATGGTGCAAAGACGTTAAGCTACCATCACTAGCCTGCTCGAACATAGGAAAGTCAAACACCCACAATGGCGCCCAGCCAGACTCAACCATATCCAGATCTTCTGCTACCTTGATCCGCAATGCGCCGATTGCTTCATTAACGACCTTGGCTTTATCGGCACCGAAAAATATGATGTCGCCAGATTCAGCGCCAAGCCTTTGCATCAATGACTCAATGACCTCCAATGGCATGAACTTCAGAATCGGAGACTGCAGCCCCTCAATTCCAGCATCCACATCATTGACCTTAACCCAGGCAAGACCTTTCGCACCGTATATGCCAACAAATTTTGTATATTCATCAATCTGTTTTCGACTGAGTTTACTGCCCTGAGATATTTTCAATGCGACTACTCGACTATCCGGATCGTTAGCCGGCCCACTAAAAACTTTAAAATCTACCTTCTGCATCAGGTCAGCGATATCTGTAAACTCTGTTGTAATCCGCAGGTCAGGCTTGTCCGAACCAAAGCGGCGCATCGCTTCAGCGTGGGACATCTTAGGAAAATCACCCAAATCAACATCAAGATGACTCTTAAACAAGACTTGCACCAATTCTTCTGTCATCGACATGATCTGCTCTTCTTCCATGAACGAGGTTTCTATGTCTATCTGGGTGAACTCCGGCTGCCGATCGGCTCGCAGGTCTTCATCACGAAAGCATTTTGCAATCTGGTAATAGCGGTCCATCCCGGCAGCCATCAGAATTTGTTTAAACAACTGAGGAGACTGGGGCAAAGCAAAGAAGTGTCCTGGGTGGGTTCTGCTAGGAACCAAATAATCCCGAGCACCTTCTGGTGTGGCCTTTGTTAGAAGCGGTGTTTCAATATCCAGAAAGCCATTGTCATCAAGAAAATTACGTACCGTATTAGTTACCTTGGAACGAAAACGGAGCCGTTCAGCCATTTCCGGCCGCCTTAAATCAATGTAACGATAGCGAAGGCGAATATCCTCACTCACGTCGCTGTGCTCATCCAACTGAATGGGAGGTGTATTCGCGGCATTAAGCACCGTTAATTGTTTTCCCAGCACCTCTATTTTCCCAGTGGGCATATCCTCGTTCATTGTGCCTTCAGGCCGCAAGCGAACTCTGCCGGTTACCTGAATTACAAATTCGTTGCGCACGCCTTCTGCAACAGCGAAACTCTCAACTGTATCCGGGTCATATACCACCTGAGTGATGCCCTCTCGATCTCGAACATCGAGAAAGATAACGCCTCCGTGATCGCGGCGTCGGTGCACCCATCCACACAGGTTTACTTCCTGATCAATGAGTTTTTCATTTAATTCTCCGCAATAATGGCTGCGCATACTGAATTCCTGTGGTTTCTTTCAATGGATCACTGCCCCAGAAGGGCTGGCTTAAGAACCGTTATTCCCGCTTAAAGTTAGCTAGGTGTTGATTTGCTCTCTGATTTCGCAGTAGAAGTGGCTTTTCCCGAAGTTTCCTTTGCCGCTGGCTTGGTTTGGTCCGTATTAGCCTTGTCGCCGCCTGAACCAGTTTGTAGCTGCGAATCAGAATCTGCCAGTTGTTTCTTCTTCCCTGTTTTGAAATCCGTTTCATACCAACCGCCACCCTTGAGACGGAAACTTGCAGCGGAAACCAATTTTTTTAAGGCAGATTGACTGCAAGCAGGGCAATAGGCTAACGGTTCATCGCCAAATTTTTGCAAAGCTTCGAGCTTATGCTCACATTCTGTGCATTGGTATTCGTAAATTGGCATCCTTCTTAAAACCCCTAAAGCTCACTGTTGCGTAAAAACTGTGCATTGTACCTTATTTAGATTTTCCCGAGCAGCATAATATTTGCACAGAATGTTGACTCTTATTACGCATAAATCACAAATTAAACTTTAATTTGATTTAAATCCCATTAGTTGAACTAAGTACTTGCGAGGCGGGTATGAATGATTTATAAATACATCCCCTAAATAGAAGGGTAGGGTAGAAAATTGCGTGTAAAAATTCAGAGTTACTAAATACTTTCTGGCCTCACATCTTTCAGGTGTGAGTTACATGGGCAAATTAAGAATCAACAAAGAGAGCGGGCATGGTCGTTAAAAAATCTACAAAAAAAACTGCAAAGAGAAAAACTGCAGTTGTTGCACAAAGAAAAGCACCAGCAATTCAAAAGAAATTAGC
>Ga0302137_1000372_pt1 | contig 19196 bp, 23 predicted proteins | sample CBN3_SCM_MG_FD_203127 | JGI IMG/M metagenome (GOLD analysis project Ga0302137, IMG submission 203127) | Marine microbial communities from Western Arctic Ocean, Canada - CBN3_SCM | ecosystem: Environmental > Aquatic > Marine > Oceanic | place: Canada: Western Arctic Ocean | collected 2017-09-15 | reverse complement strand
AGGTGCCGTTTTACGGCTTCGAGGCCCTCAAAAAAATCAGCCTCCAAAATTCAAATGTCTGGAGTTTTGGCTGTCGGCGGTTCTGGTTTTACAGCTTCAGCAACTGGTTCAGCAGTTTTCAATTCTTTAACCGTCTTACCGCTAGAATCTTTATCATGGCCGTCGCTGTCACCCTCGGCGTGATGATGGTCACCTTCGGCATGATCGTGATCGTGCGAGTGGTGGTCGGATTGGCCACACCCCACCAGAAGTACGGCTGTAATTGTTGTGAGTAGTAGTCTCATAAGCCTGTCATGCGTCAAACAATAGAGAACCATCAATAACAGTACAACACCGATTAGCCGTATTGGCCGAAACCGTGCCTACTAAAGGGACGCCTCTTTTGGGCCGGAAACAATCCTAACTTGCAGGACAACAGATGGCAGAAACGTAGCAAAGGCAACGGAAAACCTCCCTAAAGAAGCCTGCTAGCGGGACTTGAACGTCCCTTGGATCGACTGGACCTGAGCAAGATGTTGGCCGAGTCGTTTTAGCCAGAAGAACAGGAAGGGTCCAAGCAGACATCGCCTAGTGGCAATGCGGTGGAGGAAGCGGAGCCGGGTGGGGAATCGACCGAGGAAGCAGTTCGTCCATTTCGCAATCAATTGCTCAGGCAAAAAACTCCCGGAATAAAACTTGAATTGATTCGTGGGATGACGCCATTTTGTCGGTCGCCGTCATATGAAACCATTGAAACGAATATTTAAATCAAGAGAAGCCGTATTTGCCGGCTTGCTCATCACCGCGCTGGGCACGGGATGCGTCACACCGGGAGGTGGTGGCACCGAGCTGTTCAACGGCAAAAACCTCGACGGGTGGGAGGTCACTGACTTTGCCGGCGGGGGCGCCATCGAGGTGAAGGACGGCGAGATCCACATCGCCATGGGCGAGCTGATATCCGGAATCAACCTCGCACACGAAAATATCCAGCGTACGAACTACGAACTCGAGGCCGAGGCGATGAAGCTGGATGGCAACGACTTTTTCTGCGGGCTGACTTTCCCCGTGGGCGACACGTTCGCGTCGTTCATTCCAGGCGGCTGGGGCGGCACGGTGGTCGGCCTATCTAGCATTGACGGCATGGACGCTGCCGAAAACGAGACCGCCACATTCAAGCAATTTAAGACCCACCAGTGGTATCATTTCCGGGTGCGCGTGACACCAGGCAAGATCCAGTGCTGGGTGGACGACGAGATGGTGGTGGACCTGCTGCTCGAGGATCGCGCCGTCGCCCTGCGGGCCGGGCCGATCGAGTTGTCGGTGCCAATCGGCATCACTTCGTTCCAGACCGTGACACGCATCCGCAACATCCGGCTGCAACCGATCAAACCGTAACCGCGCGAGCCCGTGGCCAAGACCATTGTCATTACCGGCGTGACCCGCGGCATCGGCCGCGGCTTGGCCGTGGAGCTCGACCGACTGGGCCATAAGGTCATCGGCTGCGGCCGATCCGCCGATCCGGTCGCCGAGCTGCAAACGACGCTTGGCCAGGCGCATGACTTCGCGGCAATGGACGTCACCGACGACCGTGCCGTCGCCGACTGGGCCAGGCGCACGCTCGCCGAACACGGCGCACCCGATCTGCTCATCAACAACGCGGCGATCATCAACGGCAACGCCAACCTCGTCGAGGTGCCGGTGGCGGAGTTCGACGCGGTGATCGACGTCAACATCAAGGGCGTGGCCAATGTCATTCGGCATTTCGCGCCGGCGATGATCGAGCACAACCACGGCGTGATCGTGAACCTCAGCTCCGGCTGGGGCCGCGGCACCTCACCCGAGGTGGCCCCGTACTGCGCGACCAAGTGGGCGATGGAGGGATTGAGTAAGGCACTTGCCGACGAGCTGCCGAACGGCATGGCCTGCGTGCCGCTCAGCCCCGGCATGGTGAACACCGGGATGCTGCAAAGCTGCTTCGCAGGCGGAGCCGATTCCGCGCGCAAGCCGGACGCCTTCGCCAAGGTCGCTGCGCCGTTCCTGCTCGCGCTTGGCCCGAAAGACAATGGCCAGTCGCTCACCGTCCCCGGCTGAGCGCGCCAAGAACTAAACAACCAGCCAAGGGCTAGCTGAAACTCTCGAACCGATCGGTGTCGGCCATGATGTCGCTTAGCACCGAGAGACCGGAGAACACGGCCGAGTCGTCGAGCGGCAGTTTACGCTGGCGCATGCTGTAGGCACAGCCGAACAGGTTCAGCCCGTCGGCCCTCAACTTGGCCAGACGCGGATCGCCGATGCCCGGCACCGCGTCGTCGATGCAGTAGAGATAAACCTTCACCCCCTTGGCCAAGGCCGCCTCCGCTTGGCCAAGCGCCTGATCAAATCCCGGCTCATCGGGCGACACCGACAACATCAGGCCAAGTTTTTTTGGCTCGTCACTCAAGTCAATTAATTCCGCTTGGCCAGACGCTTGAGGTGTTTCTCGACCGCCGGCCTGCCTTTCACGTAGCCAAGTGAGCCAAGGAACTCATGCGTGCGCGTGACAGTGGCGAGGAACATTTTGTTGTCGCGGCCACCAAAATTGAAGAAGCCGTGCGGCATGCCTTCATAGCCCGCCAACTCCGCTCGCAAGCCGGTTTTGGTGGCCTGCTTCACGTACGCCTCGGCGGTCGAGTACGGCACCGTCGTGTCTGCCTTGCCGTGAAGGACCAGGGTAGGCGGCAGGCCCTTTCGAATGTTGTGATACGGCGACAAAGTCGCAGGATTCTTCAGTCCCAGCCGCTTCATTAATGTCTCGTTGGTATCGCCACCATAAGGCACCACACCATCAGCCAACGCGGTTGAAATGACTGGATTATACAGCACCATCGCGTCAGGAACAGAGCTGACCTTGGCATCCTCGCCCAGCTCGTTGTGCTTGGGCAGCGTGCCGGTGCAGGCGGCGACGTGACCCCCGGCCGAGCCGCCGCCGGCCGCGACACGATCCGGGTCTATGCCGAGTCGGTCGGCGTTTTGGCGAATCCAGCGCACCGCCGATTTGCCGTCACGCACGCAGTGGACTGGCTTGGTGCCCTGCCGACTGGAAACACGATAGTCGGCCGTCATCGCCACCATCCCCTTCGAGGCCAGATAGCGGCAGTGCTCCAGGAACTGCCTTGGTGTGCCACCCCGCCAACTTCCACCATAAAAGAATACGATCGCCGGCCGCTTGGCACCGGCCTTGTGTCCTTTCGGCTCGTAAATATAAATCTTCAGCTTCACGTCACCAATCGTCTTGTAAACCTCGGCCCGCGACCCGGGCAGATCGAAGCCGCTCTCGTATGGCTCTTTTTTCTCCTGCGCCAGCAACGCCAATGGGGCAAGCAACGCAGCCATTATTGGAATGATTTTTTTCATGGCTGGTTAAATATCAAACTTGATGATTTGCCTGGCGACTTCGCCTTGGGCGAGGGCGTCGAAACTTTCGTTCACCTGCTCAAGCTCGATGAAGCGGCTGTTCAAAACATCCACCGGCAACCGGCCCTCGGCGTAGAGTTGCATGAAGCGCGGTATGTCGCGCTTGGGCACGCACGAACCCATGTACGAGCCCATGAGTTGACGTTCCTCGGCAACTAGCGACAACGCCGGGATCCTCAACTCGCGCGCCGGGTCAGGCAGCCCGACGGTTATCGTGCGACCGCCCTTGCGCGTAGCGGCGTACGCCTGGGCAAGCACCTTCTCACTGCCGACCGCCTCGAACACATCCGCCGCCCCGCCACCGGTCATGTCCCGCAGCGCCATCACCGGGTCGACCTCAGCAGCGTTGATCACATGCGTTGCGCCGGCCTCCTTGGCCAGGGCCAGTTTGTTCTCCAGTCGGTCGATGGCAATGATCGGGTACGCGCCGGCGAGCCGCAGTCCGAGCACCACGCTCAGCCCCACGCCACCCAAGCCGAAGATAGCAGTCGATGTGCCGGGCTGCACCTTGGCCGTGTTCACCACCGCGCCGACGCCGGTCATGACCGCGCAGCCAAACAGCACCGCCATCTCGAGCGAATACGACTTGTCAATTTTTATCAGCGACTCCGGCGCGGACACGGTGAACTCCGAATAACCGGACACGCCCTGGTGGTGGTTGACCTCTCCGCCGCCGCTCACGCTGAAGCGGCGACCGCCGTGCAGCAACCGGCCGGCAACCGCCGCCTCGTAGGCCGGCTCGCAAAGCGGCGCCCGGCCCACGGCACACATCGGGCACCCGCCGCAGCACGGCACGAACGAAAACACCACGTGATCGTCCGGCGCAAGCCCCTTCACGCCGGGGCCGATGTCGCGGACGATCCCGGCCGCCTCGTGGCCCATCACCATCGGCACCGGGCGCGGGCGCGAGCCGTTGATCACCGACAAGTCGGAGTGGCACAACCCCGCACCCGCCACCTGCACGAGCACCTCATTTTCGCCGGGGCCGTCGAGATCCACCTCCTCGACTGAGAGCGGGCGCGACTCCGCATACGGGCGTGGCAACTCCATTTGCCGAAGAACAGCCGCTTTGGTTTTCACGCCCGCAAAGCTACCTCCGCCCTTGGCCAAGCGCAATGATCACTTGCGACTTTGGCTTGTGTCGGGGCGGGGGTTGTCGGCAACTTGGCTCAGCGACGTGGACGAGAAACTTTCAACTGGCGAGGCCGCACCGAAGCCGACGGTGGTGGCGATCGATGAGACGCTCACCAGCGAGCGGCTCGACCGGTATCTCACGACGAGGCTGCCTCACATCTCGCGCGGCGGCATCCAGCGGCTCATGCGCGAGGGCTGCATTCTCGTCGATGGCAAACCGGCCAAGCCGACGCAGCATCCCACCACCGGCCAAACGGTCGAGGTCACTTGGCCGGTGCCAAGGGAACTCGAGGCCAAGCCGGAGGATTTGCCGCTCGATATTTTATTCGAGGATGACGACCTCGTCGTCGTCAACAAGCCGGCCGGCATGCCGGCTCATCCCGGCCACGGGCACGAGAGCGGCACGCTGGTCAACGCGCTGCTGCACCATTGTGCCGGGAGCCTGAGCGGCATCGGCGGCGTGGTGCGCCCGGGCATCGTGCATCGGTTGGACATGGACACGACCGGCTGCCTCGTCGCCGCAAAGAACGACGCGGCGCACCTCGGCTTGGCTGCGCAGTTCAAGGAGCGCGAGGTGGACAAGCGATATCACGCGATCGTCTGCGGCCGCTTGGCCAACGACAAGGGCGAGATCGACGCGCCAATCGCGCGGCACCCGGTGCACCGCAAGTTGATGTCGGTGCAGCCCGGCGCCAGCCGCAACGCACGCACCGGCTGGCGTGTGCTGGAGCGCCTGACCAAGAGCACGCTCGTCGAGGCGACGCTGCACACGGGGCGCACGCACCAGATTCGCGTGCACTTCAAGCACATCGGTTTCCCGGTGGCCGGCGACACGCTTTACGGCACAAAGGCGACAGCGCAGTTGGCCTGCGACACCGGCGTGCGGCCGGAGCGGCAGATGCTCCACGCGCGATCGCTGGCGTTCACACATCCGCGCAACGGCGAGCGACTTTCGTTCGAGGCCGCTTGGCCAAGCGACTTCGAGCAAGTGCTCGACGAGTTGCGAAACGCAAAAAAAAATTCATGATCGAACTGTGGACCGGATACGGGATCGTGCTGCTGATTATGTTCATCGGCGTGATGGGCAATATCATCCCCGGCATCCCCGGCACGCCGCTGATTTTGGCCGGCGCCGTCGGGCATCAATTTTACTTTGCCGGGCAGGGCGGCGTCGGCTGGGGCTGGGTGGCGGCGCTGACGGCACTCGGCCTGCTGGCGCTTGGGCTGGATTATTTGGCGACGCTGCTCGGCGCGAAGAAACTGGGCGCGACGTGGAAAGGCATGGTCGGCGCGTTGCTCGGGTTGGTGGCAGGGTTGTTCGTGTTTCCGCCGTTCGGACTGGTCGTGGGGCCATTCGTCGGGGCGATGGGGTTTGAGTGGGCGTTCGGCCGAAAGGCACCCGAGGCGGCCAAGGCCGGCGTGGGCGCAGTGATCGGAATGGCGCTGGGAGTGGTCGGTAAGCTAATCTGCTCGGTGGTGATGTTTGCGCTGTTCGCCTTCGCCGCTTGGCCAAGCGCAAATGTGCTGCCGCCGACTCCGACGCCACCGGCGGTGGAGGCACCGGCTGCCGAGGCAGCCGACGCGGCTTCGGACTAATATTCGGTGTCGGTCTTCTTGTTTTTCAACAGCGCCCGCATGGCTTCGGCTGCCGCTTGGCCAAGCTCGTCGTTCTTGGCTTCGCCGCCCAGCTTGGCGTTGCTATCGCCCAAATCCTCGCCGAGCATTTCCATCGACTCGCCGAAGAGCTTGGTTTTCTTTTTATCATCGCTCATCGGCAATAATCTGCCAAAAATCGCCTGATAATTCAACCGGGCTAAAAAACTTTGTTTTTTCGTCGATTTTCCGTTGCCAAAGCCTCTTTACAGGCGTAGCAAAGCTGACCAATGAACTCACTACGATTCATTCCGCGGAACGTCCTTTTGGGCGTTGGAACCGCTGCAATTCTGTCCCTGACCGTCGCCGCGCAGGCCGCCGAAGGCTGGGTTGTGGACTTCGAGAAAGCCCAGGCCCAGGCCGCCAAGGAAGGTAAAAGCATCCTCATGGAGTTTACCGGCTCGGACTGGTGCCCTCCCTGCAAGGCGCTGCAAAAAAATGTCCTGTCCAAGGACGTCTTCAAGACGGAGATGCCCAAGAGTTTCGTCCTACTCAAGCTCGACAGCCCGCGCGACAAGTCCAAGCAGACGCCGGAGGAGATCGAGCAGTATAAAGTGCTCAGCGCTAAGTACGGCATCCAAGGTGTGCCAACCATCTTCCTCGCCGATGCCAAGGGCCGGCCATATTATCAGACAGTCGGTTACAGTGGCGACCCGGCGGACAAGTATGTTGCCAACCTGAAGGATCAACTCGGCACCTTGGCCAAGCGCGACGCAGCGTTCGCCAAGGCTGAGAAAGCCTCCGGTACCGAGAAGGCCAAGCTGCTTGCCGAAGGCCTGTCGCTCGTGGACGACGAGATGGCGCTGAAGACTTACGGCAACGTGGTGTCACAGATCATCGAGTTGGACTCTGAGAACAAGGCTGGCCTCAAGGCCAAGTTTGCAGGACTTAAAGACAGTGTGGGATTCAAAAGCGAACTCGAAGCCACCATGAGCGCCAACAGCAGCAAACCGGAAGACACCCTCGCCGCCATCGACAAACTGATCGAAGACAAGAAGCCCAGTGGTGCCGCCCTGCAGGAGGCTCTATTTTACAAGGGCTCGATCTATTTTCAAACCGACAAAGCCAAGGCCAAGGAAATGCTGCTCGAGGCGCAGAAGCTCGCGCCGAAAAGCGAGACCGGCAAGCGAATCGATGACATCCTCGAACGCTTCTTCAAGGACGAGTAAAGGCGACGCTTGGCCAAGACGCGAAAAAGCACACCCGCTTGGGTGTGCTTTTTCGCGTCTCGGCACTTCCCCTCCCAGCCATTTTTCTACCGAAAATGCGTTGACAGGCTGCAGCTTGCGAGGTGTCATCCCCGCGATCTGATGGAGGCAACACAACAACTGCAACTTACCGTGTGTGACCGGACATACGCTGAATGAGCGAACAGACCTTTAATATAGCCCTCGTCGGCCTCGGTTTCGGCGCAGAGTTTATTCCCATCCACCAGGCGCATCCCAACGCCAAACTCGTCGCGGTGTGTCGGCGCAACGAGGCGGAGATGAACGCCGTGGCCGACCAGTTCGCCATCCCCAAGCGCTACACGGATTACGAAAAGCTGCTGGCCGATCCCGAGATTGATGCGGTTCATATTAACTCGCCGATCCCCGATCACGCGCCGCAATCCATCAAGGCCCTGCGCGCCGGCAAGCATGTGATGTGCACCGTGCCAATGGCAACAACGATCGCCGAGTGCGAGGAACTTTGCCAAGCCGTCGACGAAACCGGCCTCAAGTACATGATGGCTGAGACGGTGGTTTACAGCCGCGAATTTCTGTTCATCAAGGAGCTTTACGACAAGGGCGAACTCGGCAAACTCCAGTACCTCGCGGCGAGTCATCCGCAGGACATGGATGGCTGGCCAAGTTACTGGGAGGAGATGATCCCCATGCATTACGCGACGCACGTCGTGAGCCCGTGCCTCGGGATGGTCGATGGCCTCGCCGAGTACGTGAGCTGTTTCGGCAGCGGCACCGTGCGCGACGACATCGCGCAGAAAAGCGGCAACAAGTTCGCCGTTGAAAGCTGCCACATCAAGCTCAAGGACAGCGACCTCTCCGCGCACGTCTGGCGTTTCCTCTACGACGTCGCCCGGCAGTACCGCGAGAGCATCGACGTGTACGGCACCAAGAAAAGTTTTGAGTGGACGCTCACAGAAAACGACCCTCACATCCTGCACGTGGCCAAGCGGCCCGAGGCCGAGATTCCCGAACGCGTTGAGGTGCCAGACTTCGCACATCTCCTGCCCGAGCCGATCCAGAAATTCACCCAGAGCATCGAGGACGCCGACCACTTATCATTCGTGCAGGGCGGCGGCCACGGCGGCAGTCACCCGCACATGGTCAACGAATTTTTCAGCGCACTGGCCGAGGACCGAGACCCGTGGCCCAACGCCAAGACGGCGGCCAACTGGACTTGCGTCGGCATATGCGCCCACCAAAGCGCCGAGCAAGGCGGCCAAAGAGTCGACCTCCCCGCCTTCACCCTGTAAAATTTTTCCTTAAACACATAATAAATAAAATGAGCAACGAAACAAATAATTCAACCGGCAATAAGCTCCTTTTCTGGGGCTGTTTCGTCGCGTTGATCACAACGGCGTTCGCATTCATCACGCGTGCGTTCTTGGTAAACACTCCAGATCTTTGGCCGGCAGCTTTCGGGCTGGATGCGGTAAAAGGTCAGGAACTCTTCGGGGCCGGCATCTGGCCATTCGCAATTAGCATCATCGCGTTCAGTCTCATCATAGACAAAGTCGGCTACAAGACTGCGATGATCTTCAGCTTCGTATGCTACGCCGTATATGCTGGGATGGCCTTCATGGCTCACGGCATTGTCAGCGGTGCCGATGGCGAAGCGCTGACGGCAGCTCAAGGAAAAGCTTACGGCTACCTCTACTGGGGGTCGGTTGTGTTAGGTTTGGGCAACGGCACTGTGGAAGCCTTTATCAACCCGGTCGTAGCTACCATGTTTTACAGGGAAAAAACCAAGTGGCTGAACATCCTCCACGCAGCTTGGCCGGGTGGATTGGTTATCGGCGGTGTGTTGACCATCTATTTGGGAGCGCAAGCTGCTGAAGACTGGCGGATTCTCATTTACTTGATAGCTCTTCCCGCCATCGCATTCTTGGTTATGCTGATGAAGGCCAAGTTCCCGGTGAACGAGCGCGTGGCATCCGGCACCAGTTACAAGGAAATGTTGGCTGAATTTGGAGTGATCGGCGCCTTCATTGCCTTCTTCCTTATTTTCAAGCAAATCGGCATGGTCTTTGAATGGAACAACGGACTAACTTGGGGCGTGATCATAACGACTGTAGTTGGCTATGGTATTTATTGCCAATCCATCGGCCGCCCAATCCTGATCTTCCTCTGCTTGATCATGATGCCGCTTGCCACCACCGAACTGGGCACCGATGGCGCCATCACCGGCATCATGACAGAACCAATGCAAGCCGCCGGCTACCATCCGCTTTGGGTATTAATTTACACCTCTGCAATCATGGCGGTCTTGAGGTTCTGGTTTGCAGGCCCAATCGTGGAAAAACTCACCCCGATCGGCCTGCTCATCCTCTCTGCTGCGTTGGCTATTCTTGGCCTGTTCTTCCTGTCCACCGCACAAGGTCTGGCGGTGATATTTATTTGCGCCACACTGTACGGCTTCGGTAAGACTTTTTTCTGGCCGACTATGTTAGGTGTCGTTTCTGAGCAATGCCCGAAAGGTGGCGCACTCACGCTGAATGCCATCGCCGGTATCGGCATGCTGACAGTGGGTATCATTGGAGGCCCGCTCATTGGCAAGATGCAGGAAGATTCAGCAAAGAACGCTCTTGAAACCAGCGTCTACGAGAAGATCTCCGTTGAAAGTGAGTATTTTCTCGGCAAATACACCGCAGTGGATACAGCCAAGGTTTCAGCGTTGGGTGAAGAAGCCGCGAAGGAAACCAACAGCAAAATCAAGGTCGCTAAGCAAGGTGCCCTGGCGAACATCACTGTGTTCCCGATCATAATGCTGATCGCCTACATCGCACTATTCTTCTATTTCAAGGGAAGGGGTGGATATAAGAGTGTCGAAATTGGTGGTGAGGGTGGAGAAACCGCAGACCAGTAAAACCAGATAACCCATTTACAATTGAGGGCGGTCGAAAGACCGCCCTTTTTTTGTCGCTTGGCCAAGTGGGGTTTACTGTTTGAGGCGGGTGGTGTGGTAGGACAGGCGCTGGGCGGGGGTCATCGACGCGAAGTCGGGCGTGCCGCCAGGCTTGGTCGGCCAAGTGGCGCTTGGCTGCTTGCGCTTGACCAAGGGGTTGTTGCGAATGGCCACGCTTGGCTTGCCGCCGGTGTCGCTGTAGCGCATCGATTGCTCGGTCAACTCCAAGTCCTGCTCCAGCGAAAGCTTGGGCGTGATCCCCTTCCCTTGCAGCACACCGTGGTAGGCGTGTACGGCCTCCTCTGGGCCGATCGTGTCCTCGGCGATCAATCGCAAAAACTCGATGAACGCCAACTGGTGCTCGGCGTTGTTGATCTTGCGGCCGTAGAGCGCCACTCGCGCGCCGTATTTTTTGGCATCGTGCAGCAAACGAAAGGCGTCGTACGTCGTTCCGGCACTGCCACCCAGCACGCCGACGATGAGATTCGGGTCGTACTGGCAAATCTCCTCCATCAACCGCGGCCCGTGATAAACAATTTTAAGGAAGTCCGGCCGCCCGGCCTCAGCGATCCCGGCGAGGGTCCGCAGAATCTGGTCGTTGATGAACTCGCCGAGTTTCTCCGGCGGAATGCCGCTCTCGATATTCGGATCGAACACCTCAAGGAAGTAGCGGAACCGCTTGCGCTCGGCCTCCTCGCGGAAGGCGTGGAACGCCTCAAGCGTGCGCTTGTCCCGCTCGAGATCATTCAGATAGGTGACGGAGTAGAGGCCAAGGTTGGCCCCAGGGAACTCACCGCCATCGCGGTCGCAGTCCAGTTTACCGCATTGGATGTGGTCGATGCTCGCCGAGCGGAACGGCTGCGCGGCGTGGCTCAAGTAGTTGCCGTGGCGCGCGGCCCAGACGTCGGTAGCGTCGTTGGCGCGCGCGGCCGGCGTGATGTGCGAGTCGCGAAACAGGCCCTCCTTGATGGTGAGTTGCTCGTTGACGTGCGCCGACATCAGCACGATGTCCACCAGACCCTGGGCAGCGACCTCGCGGATAATGTCTAGCAACTCGGGAAGGTTGCGGTGGCCGAACTCGTCGCGCGCCCAGAGTTCCGGCGAGAACTGGGCCGGGTGCGCGCCCTTGGCCGAAAGATAGCGGCGGTGGCCCGGCGCGCTGACGCCGAACGCCATATCGGGATCCTTGGCGTCGGCGATGATGAACGCCTTGCTCGAGCCGGGGTTGGCCCGGATGTCGGCGAGCTTGGCGTCGAGCGATTTCATTTTCAGGCCGCTTGGCCTAGCGCAACAACTCAACCCTTGAGTCGGTTCATGATCTCGGCGGTGACCGCCTGGACGACCGTCTCCGCCTCGGGGTCGCCCGCCGGCGCATCATTTCCCCCGCCGGATGCCGGCACGGCGCAACTGACGCCGGGGCGCCACTCGTCGTTGTCGCACAGTTCGCACTCCTTGAGCCCAAAGCGCGGATCGGGAATGCCGAGCGTCTTTTTGATGTTAAGCAGATCCTGCAGGTGCTTCGGCGAAAACTGTTTCGGCTGCACACCGAGCTGCGTTGTCACGAGCACGGTGCGGCAATACGCCTCGACGATCTCCATCTTGAAATAGGCGTCCTCGATTGTGTGGCTCCACGAGACGACGCCGTGGTTTTCCATCAGCACCGTATTATGCTCGCCCACCAACTCGGCGACTTTGCGGCCCATCTCCGGCGTACCCGGAGTCTCATACGGCGCGATTGGCACGCGGCCGATGAACACCTCGATCTCCGGGATCATGCAGGTCGGCGGCGTCACGCCGGCTACGGCAAAGCCGGTGGCGTACGGTGGGTGCGCGTGCGACACGGCGCGGGCCTTGGGCTGCGCCTTCATGATCGAGAGGTGCATCAAAATCTCACTCGTGCGCTTTTTCACGCCGGCCAACTGGTTGCCGTCGAGGTCCACAAGGCAGAGGTCCTCCGGCTTCATGAAGCCCTTCGACACGAGCGTCGGCGTGCAGAGCACGACGTCCTCCGTGAGGCGGATGGAGAGGTTGCCGCCATTGCCATCGACGTACGCCCGCTGCCAAAGCCGCCGGCCGACTTCACAAATCTGTTCCTTGAGCTCGTGTACAGCGGGGCAGTTGAACAACCGCTCAAGGTCGGCCTTCGGGCTGTTGGCTCGGACGGCTTGATCGATGCCCCCGTCGCTGCCCCCGCCCTTGGCCGGGCTGCCGTTGCGCTTGGCCTTGGCCGCCCCAAGCTCTTTCATCCGGTCGCGGGCCGACGGTGTGATTATGGAGTCGGAAGGGATGCTCCCCAAGCCGCCGCCTCGGTGTAGTTCGTCAATGTCTCTGGCGCTGTAAACTTTTTTCATGTGGTAAAATTATTTTTTGGGTGCGTGATACACTGTGTCCACGAGTGCGGCGTTGATCGCATCAATCGGCGTCGGCTCGGAGAACGGCGATGCTGCCTCTCGGCCTTCAATGAAACCGATCGTTTGGCCTACATCCCCACCAAGTGCATCGTAAACGACGAGGCTTGGCTCGGCACTCAAGCCTTCCGGCGGCGTGTCGCCATTTTGAAATCGGTCGCGTGTATACGGGTTAACCACCAGCCAGCGGCCGCCCTCAAACGCGGGAATCATCTGGCTGAGCGTCACTCGGCCAATGACCTTCCCCAATCTCATGCGGCGTCCTCCTGCATTTCGTCGATGATGCCACTGATGATCATGCGCACCGGGCTGCGGTTATCGCCGACGGCGCGGCGCGCGGCCAAGCCATCGGATGAGACGATCACGCGCTGATGCATGCCGGCACCGTGCGGGTCGATGGCGATGATCGGCGTGCCGTCGTCCTCACCCTCGAGGTTGATCGGTTGGCACACAACCAGCCGCCAGCCCTCCAAGCTGGGATGTTTGCGGGTGGCAACCACGTTGCCCTCGACTCGTGCCAGGCGCATACTCAGTAAATTCTCAAGTTATCGACCATCACGCAGCGGCGCACACGGGTAAACGTCCGCGGATTGGTCACGCCCTCGCCGGTCGGCGTGGCAATGGAAAAACTCAGGTACCCCTCACCGCCTAGACCCAACCCAGCCATGCTCGGCCCATTCTTGACAAACAACGTTGTGTCTAGCGCACGGCCCATGGCGGTCATGTGGTTCACGTCGTGCGAGTGGATGATCGCCGTGTGACGGTAGTTATGCTCGGCCTTCAAGGCCGCCTCGACGCCCTCCTCCACGCTCCGGACACGCACGACCGGCAGCATCGGCATCATCTGTTCCTCATCAACAAACAGATGGTTCGCATCCGTCTCGGCAAATAACAACTGAGTGCCGTTTGGCACGCGCACGCCGGCGGCCTGGGCCAGCACCGGAACGTCCTTGCCGATGAAATCCTTATTCGTCGCCGCGTGGCCGCAGCCGGCGCCCTGCCCCTCCGGGAACACAAACGCTGCCTGCGTCAGCGCGTCGAGTTGCGACGAGTTGAGCCTCACAGCGGCGTGCTTTTCCAGTGCGGACATGAACGCATCGGCAACACTGTCCAGCACGAAAACCTCCTTCTCGCCGATGCAGAGCAGGTTGTTGTCGTAGGCGGCGCCCTGCACCACACATCGCGCGGCGCGGTCGATGTCGGCGGTGGCGTCCACGAGCACCGGCGGGTTGCCTGGCCCGGCGCAGATGGCGCGCTTGCCGGTCTTCATCGCCGCGTCCACCACGCCCGGTCCACCGGTCACGCAGAGCAGTCGCACGTTTTCGTTCGCACACATTTCCCCGAACGACTCGAGCGTTGGTTGCTCGATGATGGTGGCGATGTTCTCGATGCCGATGGCGCGATGGATCGCCTCGTTGAATTTGCGCACCGCCAACGCAGCGCATCGGCTGGCCGCCGGGTGGGCGTTGAACACGACCGCATTGCCGGCGGCAACGATGTTGACGATGTTGCCGGCCAGAGTCGGGATCGAGTGGGTCGAGGGTGTCACCGCGCCGACGACGCCGAATGGTGTGTATTCCTCGAGCGTGATGCCGTGGTCGCCGCTGAGCCCGTCGGGGCGCAGCCACTCGACTCCCGGCACGTTGCGGATGATTTGGAGCTTCTCAATCTTGTGATCGAGCCGGCCAATCTTCGTTTCCTCAAGCTCGATTCGGCCCCACTCCTCGGCGTTGTCCTCGCACAGACTCTTGACGATCTCGACGATCCTTCGACGCGCCTCGACGCCCTGTCCTCGCAGTTGCTGGAACGCCTTGGCCGCGGCATCGCACGCCTCGTCGGCGGTTTTGAACACGCCAAAATCCCTGCCGCCACTGCCCTTCGCCTGGCAACCGCAAGAACCGTTGTCGCCAGCCGGCTTGGCTGTGGGGGCCGCGGTGGCGATCGTCGGGCTGCCACCCAAGCGGCCGAGGACGTCCTCGATCACGTCGCGGATCAGTGCTTCATTTACTGCGTTTGCCATTTTGTCTTATTCGTTTTATCGGTTTGCGGCCCGCTTGGCCAAGCGGCTTCAGGCTTGGTCGGCGGTCTTTGCGTCGTAGATCACTTGGCCAAGCGCGTCCACGGTATCGACGATCCCCACCACCACGGCGTCCACTGGTGCGCTCTTCATGTTGGGCGCCAGCCGGGCGGAGCTGCCTTGGGTGAACAACACCATTTCCCCCTCACCTGCGCCGAGTGAGTCCACCGCAACGATGGTGTTTTTGCCGGGGCGAAACCTGGTGGGATCACTCTCGTCAACCAGTTGGGGGCGAACCAGCAGCAGTTTGCGGCCGATCAGTCCTTCATCCTTCTTGGTCGCGACAACCGACCCTTCTACTCGGGCAAGAAACATTCCGGTGCCTCCTTATTTCTTGGTGGTCTTGGGCAGGATGGTGCCGACATCGCTGTGCGGACGCGCGATCACGTGCACGCTGATGAGTTCGCCGCCGATGGCCTTGATGGCTTCCGCGCCGGCGTCGGTGGCCGCCTTGACGGCGGCGACATCGCCGGTGACGCACGAGCTCACGAGAGCGCTGCCCACCTGCTGCACCGGGCCGGACAACTCCACGTTGGCCGCCTTGAGCATGGCGTCAGTTCCTTCAATCAGGGACACGAGACCCCGCGTTTCAATCAGTCCTATTGCTTGTTGTGACATATCAGTTTTTGTTTTTGTATGGTAAAAAATCAGTTTCGCCTGTGGTCCAAATAGCGTTTCACCTCGCGCGCCACGACCAGCTCCTCGTTGGTGGGAATGATCATGACCTTGGCCGGTGAGTCGTCCGCGCTAATGACCGTTTCCTCGGCGTGGGCCGCCGCGTTTTTTTCGGCGTCGAGCCGGATGCCGAGCTGGTCGAGGTCGGCGCAGATTGCGGCGCGGATGCCGGCGCGGTTCTCGCCGATGCCGGCTGTGAACACGAGGGCATCAAGCCCGTTGAGTTGCGCGAGGTATGCGCCGAGCCAGTGCCGCGCCGAGTGCACATACACGTCGAGCGCGAACTTGGCCTGCGCGTTGCCGGAGCTGGCCTCCGAGACGATGTCGCGGATGTCGTTGTAGCCACCGCTCAACCCCTTGAGACCGCCCTCGTTGCACAGCGCATTTTCGACGTCGTCGATCGACAAGCCGTCGCGGCGCATCATGTGGAGCACAGCCATTGGATCGAGGTCGCCCACGCGGTTGTTTTGCGGCAGGCCCGACTGTGGGCTCAGGCCCATGCTGTTGCCGACCGCCGCGCCGTTGAGGATGCCGGTGATCGACGAGCTGCCGCCGAGATGACAGGAGACCACCCGCAACGGCGGGCCGTCCACCGGCGAACCGGCGTTATCGACGTACAGGTTGCGGGCGCGCTGGGCCACGTCTTCGCGGCCGAGCAGTTCCGCCGAACGCTCGGCGATAAATTTGTGGCTTGCGCCGTGAAAACCCCAGCGGCGAACGCCCGCGTCGTGCCAACTTTGCGGCACCGCGTAGCATGTCGAGGCTTCCGGGGCCCACTGGTAAAACGCCGTCTCGAACAGCCCCACCAGCGGCACGCTTGGCATCTTCTCCGCAAACAGCCGGATGCCCCGTATGTACGGAGGGTTGTGCGCCGGGGCGATATTGTTGCAGGCCTCCATAGAGTCGATCACTTCCGGCGTCAACTCGAGACAGCCGGTGCGCCCCTCGGCCATGATCGCCTTGAAGCCCACCGCCGCAAGGTCATCCTCGGACGCGATCCAGTCACCCGACCGAAGCTCGCCGAGCACCTGCTCGATCGCCTCGGCGTGGTCGCTCACCCGCTCCAGCCCGCCACGCGTCAACAGCTCGCCGTCGCCACCTGAAAAATCAAACAGGCGATACTTCATCGAGGTTGACCCGAGGTTGGCGATGAGTATTTTCACGTAATTTCAACTAGGTACTTGGCCAAGCGACGATTTTACTGCAGCCACTCACCCAATCCCTTGAGATCCTCGTGAGGGCGCGGGATTACCTGCACGCTCACTACTTCGCCGACGGCGGCGGCCGCAGAGGCACCGGCATCGGTCGCGGCCTTTACCGCAGCGACATCGCCCCGGTAAAAACCGGTCACCAATCCGCTGCCGACCTTATCCCAGCCGGTCATCGTGACATTGGCTGCCTTGAGGGCGGCGTCGCTGGCTTCCATTAACGCACAGAAGCCCTTGCACTCGATCATTCCTATTGCTTGTTCAGCCATGATGTTTTTTTTGTGTAATGGTTTTGGTTACTTGTTTGCCTTGCCCGCCGGATTGTTGAACGCCTTCAACAAGTCCTCGTGCGGACGGGCAATGACGTGCGAGCTGACCAGTTCGCCGACCCGGGCCGCGGCGTTGGTGCCTGCGTCCACGGCGGCCTTGATGCTGCCCACGTCTCCCTTGGCCAACACGGTGATGAAGCCGCCGCCGATCGGCACGGTCTTCACCAGTTTCACGTTGGCTGCCTTGACCATGGCATCGCTGGCTTCAATAATGCCGACGTACCCCTTGGTTTCGATCATTCCTAATGCTTCACTCATAATATGTTTTGGTTTTACGAAAAAAATTACTTCACCAGCTCGCACGGTGTGTCCGGCTTGAGGTCCACCGCATTGCCCTCGTCGGTGTCGATGTGCACCTCAAGCTTAAAACTCTCATCCACGCGAACCAGCATCTCATCAAACGTCACCGCGCACGACCCACCGATCTTCAACTTCATCCGGTCACCGGCCGCTACGCCGTAATGCGCCGCGTCCTCCGGGTGCATGTGCACGTGCCGCTCGGCGCGGATGATGCCGTCAGGCATCTCAAAAAATCCTTCCGGTCCCATCAGCATCCCACCCGGCGTGCCGTCGATGTTGCCGGATTTTCGCAGCGGAATGTCGAAGCCAAGCGCGATCGCGTCGGTGTACGCCAACTCCACCTGGTTCAACGTCCGGCACGGGCCGAGGATGCGCAGGTTCGAGATCACCCGGCTGCGCGGGCCGACCAGCGTCAACGCCTCCTCGGCCGCGAACTGCCCCTCCTGATACAGCCACTTCATCGGCGTCAACTGGTGCCCCTTGCCAAACAGGGCCTCCACCGCCTCCTGCGTGAGATGGCAGTGGCGGGCGCTGATGTTCACCACCAACGGACTGGGCGCATTACCCGTGCTCGGCACCGGTTTGCCCATTCGCTGATAAACCGCCTGGCGAACCAAATGTTCCACCACGGCTCTGTGAACTGGATTAGCTTGAACAGCCATAAATCGCTCCTAGGAAATGAAAATGGCCGTATTTGAAAGATTGTCAACAAAATACTTGCAAATAATTTCAATATCTTCCATATTTCTTCCAAGTGCAGGCAGAAGAGCGCCAATTTATGATAGAGCAGCATCTCCAAAAAGTGGAGTTCGCCTCGCTTGAGGAGCTTTCGGAGAGGGTCGATGTGTCGGTTTCCACCGTCCGCCGCGACCTCACGCTGCTTGAGGCCAAGGGCGCGCTACGCCGCACACACGGCGGTGCGCGGCTGGTGGCGCCCAAGTCGGATGAGTTTATCTTCACCTCCCGCGACACCCATCAGCTCGGCGAGAAAGAGGCGATTGGCCAAGCGGCCGCTGCACTTATCCAGCCCAACCAAGGCGTGATCATCGACTCGGGAACCACGGCCTACCATGTGGCCAAGCACTTGGGCGGAAAAGCCTCACACGTCATCACCAACTCGCTGCCGGTGGCCAACCATTTCGGCTCCGACAACAGCGTCGAGGTGCTTGTTACCGGCGGGGTGATTTATCCGAGGCTCGGCGTGTTGGTCGGCCCGCTCGCCGTGGAATCGCTGTCCGGGATGCACGCCGACGTCGCCGTGATGAGTGCCGGCGGTATCACGCTCGACGGCATTACCAACTCCCATGCGCTACTGATCGACATCCAGCGCGCAATGCTCAAGTCGGCGCAGCGAATCATTTTTTGCCTGGACCACACCAAGTTTAATCGCCGCTCCGTCTCCCCCCTCTGTGAACTCGACGTGGTCGACACCATCGTCACCGATGCCCAAGCCCCCGCTGACCTCATCGACCAACTCAAACAAAAAGGCATCAAAGTCGTCGCCGCCGACTGAACTCTTCGCTTGGCTTACTCCCCCTTGCCCGCCTGACCCCTATAACACGCGCTTTACCTTTGGGTTCCATGGAAACTAGTGAGAAATATCATAGACAGATCAAACACAGACTCACGATCCACAATCTCACTAACAACTCACTCAAAACTTAATTAACTCTTTCGATCTGAAGTATTTATTACAGATCACCCGCCACTAATCGTTAGGTTCCCTTGCCAACTGTCCCACCAACTCCGGAACTGCTTCCATTGACTCTGGAGAAACTCGCGCTGACTTGCGCTCAACGCATCCGCCGAGTGAATGTGGTGCTCGTAGTCCGGGTAACCCTCCAACACCATC
>Ga0302137_1000367_pt1 | contig 19302 bp, 17 predicted proteins | sample CBN3_SCM_MG_FD_203127 | JGI IMG/M metagenome (GOLD analysis project Ga0302137, IMG submission 203127) | Marine microbial communities from Western Arctic Ocean, Canada - CBN3_SCM | ecosystem: Environmental > Aquatic > Marine > Oceanic | place: Canada: Western Arctic Ocean | collected 2017-09-15 | reverse complement strand
CGCTTCTTGCCCATTTTATATTACTCTGTTGTTATATTACTCTTCTATGCGTCGCCGCCAACATCAAAATGAGAGATGAGCTCTCTCTTTCTCTCAACAAATAATACGAGAATTTTTTATCGCGGAAAAAGCTGACAAGAGAAACCGTTTTCTCGAATGCGATTTCAGAAATTGGGAATTTTACTCCAAAATCTCACGAGACGACGCAAATCAATCAATCCATCGCGTACATGCAAAAAAAAAGATGTGCCACAACGAACCGTGATACCACTTCACTATCAAGTCGCCGATGATCAAGATGACCTGACTGGGGTTTGAGCCCAGGATTGTTCGGGTTTGATGAGAACCGCGTTTCCTTGATCTCTTCATTTGAAGAGCCCAGATTTTAGATTTTTGCAGCGCTTTTACTACCGCTAGGGTTTGGAGGGAGACCTAAAGTTTTTATGTTTAGGGTTCCTTAAGAAATCGAAGAAGACTTTAAACGTTTGAGTACTATTATTAATATTAGTATTAGTATTATTACAACAGCTGATGCACACTTTTGACCTCTTGGATGACTTTCTTCGCCTTCTCGAACGGTTCTTCGTACAAGCCCGGGTCTTTTTGCTCTAAACTTTTTTCTCCGACTAACGCGGCGAACGACTCCGCCACGCCTTCCGGCAAACCGGTTAAATCGTACCCGCCTTCTAATAAAAACACAATCTTCCCGTCGCACAAATCTTCACTGAGCTTCTTCAACCTCGAACTTAAATAATGGTACGTTCGCGAACGGAAGTTTAAGTTTGCGAGAGGATCTCTCCAGTGCGCGTCGTATCCCGCCGACACGACGATGAAATCCGGCTGAAACCTTCTCGCCGCCGGTTCGACGACGAGATCGAACGCCTCCAAAACGGATTTCTCGCCCGCCCCACAAGGAAGCGGTACGTTTATATTCGTCCCTTCGCCTTCGTCTTGCCCGATATCGGATATCTTCCCCGTCCCCGGGAAACTTCCGTCTTCGTGCGTGGATACGAACAAAACCGTCGGATCCTTGGCGAAAATATCGTTGGTGCCGTTCCCGTGGTGGACGTCAAAGTCGTATACCAGAACCTTTTTAATATCGTTCGGGTACTGGGTTTGCGCGTATCTCACCGCCGCAGCCGCGGTGTTGAACAAACAAAATCCCATCGGACCTTTTACTACGGCGTGGTGCCCTGGGGGGCGGACCAAAGCGAAGCCGGTTTTCGTCTTGCCTTTTAACACCGCGTCGACGAGCGCGTTGGAGGCGCCGATAGAAGCGAGCGCGGCTTCGAACGAACTCGGCGTCATGTACGTCGAGGCATCGATTTGGCACGGTGCTTTTGTCTTTGCCAAAAATTCTAAACTTTTCATGTAGTTTTGCGAGTGAATATCGAGAGGAACTAAATCTTCAACCGTCGCTAAAGGCGGATTTTCCATCAAGACAATCGACTGGTCCTTTTTCCTCTCGAGAAAGAATTCGGAATCGTTTTCTAACTTCTCCAAGATGGCTGGTATCCGCGCCGCGCACTCCGGGTGCCCGAGCGAGTCGTGTTCGGCATTTTCCACGTGCGCGTAAAGAATATCTGATTTTGATACTTCTTTTGACGACGACGATGACTTTGTTCTTGTTCTCGTTGTTCTTGTTGTTCTCGTTTTTGAGAAAGATGATTTTTTTACGTGTTGTTGTTGCGTTTTATTAGAAACAACAACAAGAACGCACGTGTCTCGCATCATCATCATCATCATTTGTGTACCAAACACGTGTCTTCTTCTTCTTCTTTTAAAACTTCTTTTCGATGAATTCTTCTTCTCGACTTGACAGGAGGAGGAGGAGGAGCTCTGCTTGTGATGATGATGATGATGATGACTTTTTTGACGTAAATATCTTCTTGGTCTTCCTTCTTGCAAATATAGACCACGTCATTCTTGTTATTCTTTTTTATTAAAACCTCATCATCATCACTACTAAAAAATGAACGCATCTGCCACGCTCTCTGCTTCCCGCGTCGTCATCGCGCCGTCTTTTACGACCACCACTAGGTATGTGAGGATGATAAAAAGCGTCTCTCTTCCTCTTTTGATGATTTAATACATCATACGCGCGCGTTTTTGCGTCGTCGTCGTCGTTTTTTTCTTGATTAATCTCTCTCTTCTCGTTGCATTTTTGATGAGATGATGATGATGATGATGATATGAATGACTTATAATATTGTTCATCACTTTAAAACGACAGAAAATCCTCCTCCTCCTCTTTGCAGAAAACAACGAGAAGAAGTAGAGGAAACGTTTCGGTGAATGCGCGATTGGTCGGTAACCCGGCGCCGCACTTTGAAGGCGAAGCCGTCATAGACCAAGAGTTTGAGACCATCTCTTTGGACCAATACAAAGGCAAGAAATATGTCGTCTTGTTCTTTTACCCGTTGGATTTCACTTTCGTCTGCCCGACTGAAATCACCGCCTTTAGCGACCGATACGAGGAGTTCTCTAAATTGGACTGCGAAATCATCGGGTGCTCGGTCGATTCCAAGTTCTCTCACTTGGCGTGGATCCAAACCGAAAGAAACGAAGGCGGCTTGGGCGACATTGAGTACCCGTTGCTCTCGGATTTGAAGCGCCAAGCGGTTCACGCGTACGACGTGTACGATGAGAATAACGGCGAGGCGTTGAGAGGTTTGTTCATCATCGACAAGGAAGGTATTATCCAGCACGCGACCATTAACAACGCGCCGTTTGGTCGCTCCGTCGACGAAACGTTGAGAACGTTGCAAGCGATCCAGTACGTGCAAACGCATACGGATGAAGTTTGCCCGGCGGGTTGGAAACCGGGGGATGAAGCCATGAAGGAAGACGTCAAGGGTTCGAAGGAGTACTTTTCCAAGCTTTAAACACTAATACAACGATATAATAGCTTTATAAAAACGACGCAAGCACTAAAACAAATACGAAAATAAGAACAACGCACTTGATGATGATAATGAAACTAGTAAATAATATTGTGGTTTGTTAAAACTCTCTCCCTCTTTTTCTCTCTCTCTCTCTTAAAATGATAATAAATGTGGTCTCGTTTTGTATGCTGTTTTATACTCCCAAGCGAGTCTTGAAGTCGCCAATCATGTGCAATAAACCATCCTCTAATTTAATTTTTGGTTCCCAACCCAATATCTTCATCGCCTTGGAAATGTCTGGTTTTCTTCTCGACGGATCGTCTTGCGTGTTTTCCTTGAAGACGATTTCGGCTTTCGGGTTGACGACTTCCCTCACTTTTTCGGCGAGTTCTAACATGGTAAACTCACCCGGATTACCCAAGTTGATTGGACCGGTATCGTCACCATCCATGAGAGCCATTAAACCAGCGACTAAATCGGAAACGTATTGGAACGATCTCGTTTGCTGACCATCGCCGTACACCGTCATCGGAGTTCCAGTCAACGCTTGCGAAACAAAGTTGGAAACGACGCGACCGTCGTCCAAAGCCATTCTCGGACCGTACGTGTTGAAGATTCTCGCCACGCGAATTGGCACTCTGTGTTCGCGGTAGTAATCAAACGCCAACGTTTCCGCGCATCTCTTACCTTCGTCGTAGCACGAACGTTCACCAATCGGGTTCACGTTACCCCAGTACGTCTCCGTTTGCGGATGTTGCAACGGGTCACCGTACACCTCGGACGTGGACGTCAACAAAAACTTAGCCTTGGTGCGCTTCGCTAAACCCAACATGTTCATGGTACCAATGACGGACGTTTTAATCGTTTTCACCGGGTTGAACTTGTAGTGAATCGGAGAAGCTGGGCACGCCAAGTGATACACCTCGTCGACTTCGAGCAAGATCGGTTCGACGACGTCGTGGCGAATAAACTCAAAGTTTTCCTTCCCAAAGTGGTGCTTGATGTTGTCTTTGGATCCAGTAAAGAGGGAATCTGTTTAATGTGTTTATTATTTGGGAGAGTCATGAAGAGTGTTCGTCGTCGTGAGAACCGCGTTAGTTTATTGATTCAGTAGGAGTTTTTTGGTGTTGTCTCGAAATGGCAAAAAACCCCGCGCGAAAGCTACGATACGTGGTGCTCAAACAACACTTGACATAAAAAGACTTTTGCTGAACGCGTACCTAAACATATGACGTAATCGCCTCTCTGTTTTTACGTAGGGAAGAAAGTGAAGAAAGGGGTCAGCGCGCGTCTCGGAAATTTAATACTAATGCTCGTGCTTAAAGGCGCCCCTTTTCGCGTCGTCGATCGCGAGTGATGATGATGACGAGAAGAAAGAGAATAAAAACACGCACAGCGACCAAGGCATCGCACAAGTGCGACCCGACAAATCCAGCGCCACCGGTAACGAGAACGCGTCTCGCTCCAGTTCTTGGTTTCGTTTTGATGATGGTATTTCCGTTCTCGTCCATTTTTTTTATCGTTCGTTGTTCACTTTACCGCGCGGTGTTCTTCTGTGGTGTCGGAACTTTTTTGGCTCATTTTTGGTGTTGAGAAAAAGAAAGAATGAAAGACAAAAGAGACAAGAAAAAACCAAGTGACCACACGACGACGGCAAAAAGGCGGCTGCGGTACGCCAGATGATGGAAAAATATATATTGATGAGTTTCGTTGTTTCTCACATATAAGTTCAACCTCTAGGTTTGCACGCGTTCGTGCTTTTTTATTTTAAGCGGCGGAACTCTCAATCAACTGTTCGCTTAAAATTTTTCTATATTCGCTCTTCATCTTGACGCCGTTGATGACCGCCACTCTGGCTTTATCTTTAAACACTTGCACGCACGGAGTGCCCATAATGCCAGCGGATTCGGCAATCTCGGGATCTTTTGCGATGTCAATTTCGACGTAATGGATGGATTTCTCGTACTCGTCGAGCACTGTACTGAGCATCGGTTTCAGTCGTTTACACGGGCCGCACGTCGGGCTCGTGTACATCACGACTAAAGGACGAGGCGATTCGTGGTACAACTTTCGCAACGCGTATTGGCCTTGATGTTTTTGTCTATCTATATCAAAGTTATCCGCATCAATCGCAGGTTCGTGCGTCTTCTTTTTCGGCGCTTCCGCTTCTTTCTTCTTCGCGGCTTCGATTTCTTCTTTCGCGTCCTTGGTATCCATCATCTTAACTTCTTTCAACAGCTTATTCATTTGCAGATATCTTTCCGTAGAGATGGCCGCTTGGCATCCGCTCCCAGCCGCTGTTATGGCTTGTCGCCATTCTTTATCGTGCACGTCACCGGCTGAGAAAACGCCTTCTACGGAGGTGGATGTCTTGTCGTGATCGCTGACGATGATGAAACCGTCCTCGTCGGTGCCGAGTTGCGAGTCGAGAAACTTTGTATTCGGCGTGTGTCCAATACCGTAGAACATGCCGGCGACTTTCAGAGGCTCCGGAATAGATTCATTTGTTTTCGTGTTTACGAGTTTGAGACTTTCTAAGAAGCCTTGCGCATTACCTGCCGCATCTTCGACGGACGTGTTGTAGTGCACTATCACGTCTGAAGAATCCAACACCCGGTCTCTCATCGCCTTGGAAGCTCTCATCTCTTCGCCTCTGACGAGCAAGTGAACCTTAGAGGCGTATTTCGTCAAATAAATCGCCTCTTCGCACGCGGAATCGCCACCGCCCACGACTGCGAGTTCTTTTTGCGCGAAAGCGGGCGAAGCGCCGTCGCAAATCGCACACGCGGAGATGCCTTTACTCCAAAATTTCTCCTCGCTCGGGATGCGTAAACGCTTCGCCGTCGCCCCGGTGGCTAAAATGATCGCGTTCGCTCTCATCGTACGATCTTCGGATTTGATTTCAAACGGTCGCTTCGAAAAATCAACGCTGACGACGTCTTCTTCGTATAATTCCGCGCCCCATCGCAAGGCTTGTTGACGCATTCGCTCCATCAACTCCGGTCCGGTCACGCCTTCAGGGAAGCCTGGATAGTTTTCAACCTCGGTCGTGCTCATTAACTGACCTCCAGCGACGCCACCGCTCTGAAATCCTTCAAAACATACCGGCGCCAAGTTTGCTCTGCCTGTATATATTGCCGCCGTGTACCCAGCCGGCCCCGATCCAATGATTACAACATTTTTTACGTCGTCGTCTTCATCAACATCATTATCTGGAGAAGTCGACGATGATGCACGAATTTTATCGTTGCGTAACTTTCTGTGTCGATGTTGTTGTCGCGGTTGCGAGTGGTGGAAAAACTGATGATGATGATTGTGATGACTTTTACTGTTGTTGCTTCTCCTACTTCTTCTTCCTCCTCTCGCGATGGTGGAGGAGGAAGAGGAAGAGAGATGGGTGCAAATCGTTCGACAAAAACTACTTTTGCCTGGTGTCCTAGTGCTACTAATCCTACTACTACTACCAATACCGGTTGTGCTCGTCATCATCATCATCATCGAAAACGTGATGTGTCTCTTTTTTTGTGTGGTTTTTTTGCCCGTGGTGGAGGAAGGATTTGTGCTGATTCTTCGAAAGTCTCGCCCAAAAAATAATTAATGAATTTGGGGCCACAAGCGGAGGAAGAAGAGGAGATTATTTTAAGCAGAAGTGGATAATCATTGGATCGGCACACAAAACGATGATGATGATGATGATGAGTTTTAACACGACGACCACCGCATCCAATGCGTCGTGTTCACTCGCGTCTTCTCAGAAGACGAGCGTGAGAGGTGTACGAGCGAACAATAAATTGAGAGCGCAAAAACATGCGATTGCAAGACAGAACGGAAGACGCGCGTCTTCTCTCGTCGTCTGCGATGGCACCGGGAAGTTCGTCGTCGGAGGGAACTGGAAATGCAATGGAACGATAGACTCTATCGATAAATTATGCGCGAGCTTGAACAGTGGGAAGATCACGGCCGACGTAGAAGTCATCTGCGCGCCGCCGATGGTATACATAGACAGAGTGCAATCGAAATTGAAGGCACCGTATCAAATTGCAGCGCAAAACTGCTGGGTTAGCAAAGGTGGTGCTTTCACTGGAGAAGTCTCCGCGGAGATGTTGAAAGACGCGAACATTCCGTGGGTCATTTTGGGACATTCGGAGAGAAGATCTTTGTGCGGCGAAACGAATGAATTTGTCGGCTTGAAAACTAAATACGCGTTAGATACTGGAGTGAAGGTGGTGGCGTGCATAGGCGAATCGTTAGCGCAAAGAGAGGCAGGAGACACCTTGAACGTGTGCTTCGCGCAACTCAAAGCTATCGTCGATTGCGTGACTGAAAAGGACTGGGAGAACATCATTATTGCTTACGAACCAGTTTGGGCTATTGGAACGGGTAAAGTCGCAACTCCGGACCAAGCGCAAGAAGTGCACGCTGGCGTCCGAAAGTGGATGAATGAAAACGTCTCCGCGGATGTGGCCTCCAAGGTGAGAATCCAATACGGTGGAAGCGTGAACGCTGGCAACTGCGATGAATTGGCGACGAAGCCTGATATCGATGGATTTCTTGTCGGTGGCGCCTCTTTGGACGGTGAAGCGTTCGTTAAGATTTGCAACTCTGCCGCGCATTCTAAATAAATAAATGAATTTGGATGGCTGCGAAAAAAAGAAATACAATTAAAAAAACACACGCACACACACACGCACACACACAAACGCCGCGAGAACATAAATGATAATAATAAACACAAACCAAAAAGAGAACAACATGAAGAACACGAGAAGAAGAGATTGTAATTTTTAACCGAAGATAATACTTATTATCTGAAAAAATCACAAAAACAAATCACGCAGCTAAAAGACAAACTATATTCGTAGGCGCAGCGCTCGCGAGCACGCAAGAAATTCTCACAATCTCAAACATTTTTTCAGATCGTCCATATTCTCCTTCGATCCAAGGTGAATGGCGCCTCGCTCGTGAATCGACTCAACTGCGCTGTCTAATGTATTCGACCCAGTGTCGGAAATAGATAATCCTCCCGCTACTTCAATCATGAGTGCCATCGGAAAACATTCGTATAACATTCTCAGTTTACCGAGCGGATAGTGAAACGTACCTCCGGCGAGTAAAGTTCGATGCACGTCGGCTACCATAGATCCGACGTAGCGAGCCGTCATAGACGACGATTCTTTACAATCGCGAATGTATATTTTCATCCCTTCCGAAAATTTGTGTTCGTATCCTTCGTTTATGCTATATATCTTCCCCCGCTGAGGAATCGATATATCTGCGCGCGTTTTCACGTACGTGTTGGAGGAAGGGTCGAGCGTCCATCCAACAACTCTCGTATTCTTTCTCGTTGCAATCACTAAGTCTGTGCTACTACCGTACACGCAATACCCCGCGCACATGACGTTGCGTCCAGTTTGCGGCTTTAAAACTTCTTCGATTGGATTTCTAGTGTCCCCCTCGCCGGTTGTCTTATATTCAAACACGCTAAAAATGGACCCGACGGAAACGCCGTAAGCTACATTCGAAGACCCATCTAACGGATCGAATGCGACGATATATTTCTTTTCTTCTCCTAATTCTTGTCCTCCGTCGTGTATTTGATCCGATGAAGACGAAGGCGCGAGTCCTTTTTGTTCTCCTCTTTTTCCTCTTTCTCCTCCTCCTCCTCCTCCTCTCAAGTCGATGTACTCTTCCACTTCCTCGGAAATCAAACCAACGCACGAATTCGATTCTTTACACGCTTTTACAAACACATCGTGAGAATATATGTCTAATTTCATCTGTTCTTCGCCTTGAACATTCGTGCTCTCCGCGCGTCCGCTCAAATTTCCGCTCCCATCTTTCGAGTCATCGATCGCTTGCACTCGAATAGCGTCTGAAATTTCCGTGCACGCGGAGGCGATTTTTGCCATCAATCGAATCAACGCAGGGTCGGAAAACTCCTCCTCCAAACGCTCTATCATCATTTTTTTTATTCACCGTAAACGCCGTATCAGTGAGAACGCGGTGGTGGTTAAAGATCAAAAGGTGGTGTGTCACCCGAAGACGTTTCTTTTTTATGATACGGTGCGTGTGCGTGTATTAAAGAGTACTCCTTGAGAAGTTTTAATTTTATGCAGGAGAGAGAACCAAAAATTTCTGCACCACAAAACACACAACGATTTCCGCTGATTTTGTATATATGTGGCTGCAGCGAAGAGGAGGGGGAGACCACGTGGACAAATTTTCAGACGAAAAATTTTCTTTTTTTTTTGTCGCGAACAAACAAAACAACAATCAATCGAAGAAGTATGGTTTCTGCTGAACGGAACTGAAGAAAAGAACGGCTTTTGCAACACAGTAGTCTTTTCGCGGTTTTGATACAAAAAAAAGCGCTCGAAGAAGAAGAAGACAAAGAAGAAGAAGAAGACAAAGAAGAAGAAGTGAGATCGATCGATCGATGAGAGCAGTGATGAGTTCTTCTGTTTGTGCGAAACAAGCACCGATCGTGGTCGGGTCGTTTGGAACAAAACGGAGATCGCCGAACAACAACACCGCCGCGCGATCATCCTCTCAAAGACAAACGCTCGTCAAAATCGTTTCCAGAAGAGCGGGAGCAGAATCGTCGTCGTCGTCGTCATCCCGAAGAAGAAAAACGCAATCTTCGTCGTCGTCCATTGTCGCGTTAACAAAAAGCAGCAGTGGCGATGGCGGTGGCGCGCTCGTCTCCTCCTCCTCCAAGAGAAGAGGGTTCATCGCGTCCACTCGCAAAGCACCGAAACACTTCAAGAACAAAAACGGGGAGGTGTTTTGCGGCAGCGCTACGGGAGGAATCGGCGGAGAATTATCGGACTCGACGACGAACAATAAGAACAATAACAAGACGTCCAACAACGGCGAAGAAAACAACAAGAGATGGAAATCAATCACGTCGGCGTTAGCCACGACTCTAGGCGAAGACAGAGTAGAAGGGGAAGTGATTCCGCTCCTGGAGAGACCTTTGCCACCGCACGAAGAGATCCACCGAGGAACGCTCAAGAATGGGTTGAAATATGTCATTTTGCCAAACACGACGCCGGAGAGACGATTCGAGGCGCACCTTGAAATGCACGTCGGATCCGTGGACGAACGAGAAGACGAGCAAGGTTTGGCGCACTTGGTTGAGCACGTTACTTTTCTGGGTTCTCGCAAACGCGATCAGTACTTAGGAAGCGGTACCAGAGGTAACGCGTACACAGATTTTCATCACACGGTGTTTCACATTCACGCGCCGACGGTAAACAAAGACGGCGTGTACATGTTGAACAACGTGTTGGATATTCTCTACGACGTCGCGTTTAATCCTTCGTTGTTACAAACCAGAATTCAAAAGGAAAAGAAAGCAGTTTTAGCCGAAGCACAGATGATGAACACCATCGAATATCGCGTCGATTGTCAGTTGTTGCAGCATTTGCACTGGGACAATGCCTTGGGTATTCGATTTCCAATCGGTAAGCTCGATCAAGTACCTCTGTGGGATGATGAAAAGATTCGCGATTTTCACGCTCGATGGTATTTTCCTTCGAACGCTACTTTGTACGTCGTAGGAGAGTTTGATGCGACTACAGAACAAGTTGAGAAAATGATTGAAGACGCGTTCAACGAGGCGGCGCCGAGTCCGTGGGCAATGCAAGCGGAATCTCCTTTAGCTCGCCACGAAGTGAGGCCACCGGTAAAGCACGCTTACGGCGTACCTCTCGAAGAGCGCAAAGAAATTGAGGCACAACTTCATCGCATGATGGAAGAGAAAATCGAAGATCCGTACCAACCGTTCATCGCGAATGAAGGTGAACCGCAGATGTTTCAACACGAACACTTGACGCACGCGTCGTTTAACATTTTCTCGAAACTTCCAATCGTTCCGATGGAGAAGTTAGGCGACTTGCACCGAACAGTTTTGCAAAGAATTGCTTTGCTCGTTTTGCAATCTCGAATCCAGTCCAGGTACTCCGAGACAAACGCTGATTATAAACGCGTTGAACTCGATCATTCGGACTCTTCGCGAGAAGGATGCACGGTGACAACAGTGACGGTGACATGCGAACCGAGAGAATGGGAGTTTGCACTCCAAGTGGCAGTTGAAGAAGCGCGACGATTGCAAAAATGCGGTTTAACTCAAGGCGAGCTTTCGAGGTTTAAAGCAGCCATGATGAGAGATTCGGAGCAACTCGCGCAACAAGCCGGGTGCGTTCCGTCGTTGGAAAATCTCGATTTTGTCATGGAACACGACGCTCTCGGGCACGTCGTCATGGACCAAGTCGTAGGACACGAGAGTTTACTTTTGTTGGACGAATATATTACGTTGGAGAGCGTCAACGAAGCAGCTACGGAACTTTTGGGATTTATCGCGGAGTACGGATGCGACAGCGAAACTCGAGATCCTCGATCGGGCTTGACGACTGCGATTGTCGCGTGCGTTCCAACTACGACGACTGACGTGGAGACGGATCAAGAAGTTCGATTTGACATCACTCCCGAGGACGTGATGCGAGTATTGTCCGCGGACTACGGCGAAATCGAACCATTGGAGGATGTGGACGTGCCGGACAGCTTAATTCCGGACGCCGAGTTGGAAGCTATGATTCAAGAAAGAAAACCAGTAATAGAGTCTGCGACGCTCGACGAAGTTACCGGAGTGTACCAAAGACGCTTGAGTAACAACGTTCGCGTGAATTACAAACAGCTCGACGCGGAACCGGGAAGTGGATTTTTACGATTAGTCGTTCCCGGAGGTCGATCTCACGAACCGTTGGATGCCGGTCCCGATGGTATTGGTTCCGCCGCGCTTGGTTTGCGAACGTTGCAAGAAGCCGGTACGGTTGGCGCTTGGGACCGAAAGCAAATCGAGCTATTAACGATGCAAAATCTGTTGGTGTTTGACGTCGAGCCTGAAATGGAGTATCTCTATTTGGACGGCGCGTTTGCTGTCGATGGCGGGTTGCGGACGATTTTGGAAATTATTCATCTTTTAATTGAAAAACCAAACTGGGAAGAAACCGCGTTGGAGCGAGTGAAAGATATCTACAGAATGTTTGAACTCAACACGACGAAAAATTTGGAACTAACGACGCACGATGCAATCAACAAAGCCATGTACGGTGACCGCCGATTCATGGATCCCTCGCGAGCAGAGTTATCTGCGTTGACTTTAGATGGTGTCGCGAAAGCAGTCGAAATGCAATTTAGCAACGGTCCGATTGAAGTGAACATCGTCGGTGACTTGATTCCCGAAGAGGTCGACGAGTTGATTACGCAAGTATTAGGCACGATTTCTAAAACGAAAGAGAACAAGAACGTACCTGTCATGACCGATCCGATACCATTGAGCTTGAAGAATGTTCCCAAAGACGATCCGGTACGCGAGCAACGACAATGGCTCCGAGATTCCGACGACAGAGCGTGCGCAGTCATGGCTGGTCCCGGGCCTTCCATGTGGGCGCCCATGCGCATCCCGGAGAGAGATTCCGCGCGAGTAGAGGAAGAGGGTGGTTTTGCTTTTATCGACGATATTGATCCGGTCAACGTGTTAGCTCAAGCGAATGGGAACCCATACGCTTTGCAAAGCGCGCGGAGAAAGAATCCTTTGGCGACGTACATAGCGGGTATGCTACTTTCTGAAGTAGTCGGTGGGCGGCTCTTTACCACGGTGAGAGACGCTTTAGGCTTGACGTACGACTGCAACTTTACGTTATCGTTCGGATTACAAAATTCAGACGCCACTACATATAGATTATTAGTCACATCTACGCCAGCAAAAATTGATGAAGCATTAGCCGCGGGTGTTCGCGTTTTGCGCGGATTTCAGCATCAAAGAGTTTCGCAACGCGAATTGGACCGCGCGAGAAACACGCTCTTGGCTCGACACGAAACCGATTTGAAATCGAACCATTACTGGGCAGATTTGATGCAATGCTCCTCTTTAGAAAACTTGGCAGAACACAAAACACTTGATTGCATCATGGACTTGCCTCTGATGTACGAGGCGTGCACGGTTGACGATTTGCACGAGGTGTACGATTGTTTAGGTCTCGGCGAAGGAGAAATTTTCACCGCCATCACGGTTGCCGGTGAAAACGAATCCGTCGCTGAAAAGAGAAGAGAAATCCAACAAGACAGCGTTGCGTCCTCGTCATCGAACAGCGGCTTCAAAAGTATTGGTGAAGATGTCATGGCTGCGGCTGCGGCCAAACTCGGCGTTGCTCTCGGCGGCGGCGTGAACATCGCCGAAGCGTTGAGCAAGCTGAAAATGGATCAAGATCGACGAGAAGAAAATTAATACAAAAAGAATTATACTTGAGCGGCGCGGCATTTTGAACGAATATATATATATTAAAAGCAGATCTTGGTAATAATAATAATGTACGTAGTAAAGAGTATTATAAAATTACAATTGCGTGTGTGTGTGTATTTGTGTGTGTGTGCGTAAATTCGCTCTTCTCTCTAATTCTCTTTTGCTGCGTCGTCGCTCGATCCTCCTCCAGCCGACGGTTTCGTACTCTTCACCTTTGAAAGTAATCTGTTCACCGCTTCCGGACCATCTTTTTGCACGAACGATTGCAATTCCTTCAATTGCGGACCGAGTTCTTTGCGCACGGCTTGGAAATCACCCTTCATGATCAAATCACCAGTCTTATCGATGGACGGACTCAACTTTCTAAATATCGGAGCGATGCCGCTCTTGTACAAAGTCACCGCGCCTTTGAAACGCGGGGAGATCAAGTAGTAAATCAAACACAATTTTACAAATCTGTATTTCGGGATTCTGTTTTAACATTGTAATAGTAATAAGAAGAGAGTGTTGTTCGCGTTTTTGTCAGTGCATATCATTTTAACCACATTATACGTATTATATTATACGTATTCTTCGTTTTTGTGTGTTGTAGAGAAAGAGAGTTCCCCTTCTTTCTCTCTCTCTCTCTCTCACACAATTTTTAAAAATTGGATCTCTCCCTTAAACTCTTTTTCTCTTTCTTTCTAACGATCGATCGATGCGCGCGAACCGACAAAAGAGCTCTAAAAGAGCGAAAAGATGATGATGATGACGATGCTTCTTTGTCTTCTTCTCTGAATAATTCCATCAAAGACAGAGAGAAGTGAGAGAGAATGAAAAAAAAAATGCGAGGACGACGATTCGAGAAGAACGACAAAAGTTTAAAGAAGAGACACTTACAAGAAGACGAAGCCTAGAGACTCTCCCATTAAGACGGAGATGTAGACGATCCAATAGGTCAACCACAAGCAGTCGTCGTCCGGTCTTTTACGATCGATGGCTTTCATCGAAGCGTACATCGGGTACACCACCGCGGCGTAGAATGATACTAACGTGAACAGAAAGTTGATCATTTCTTCTCTGCGTTGTTGTTGTTGTTGTTGTTGTTGTACGAGATTATTATGAAGAACGTGCCTCCGGTGGTGCGCGTTGAGATGATTATTTCTCTGAAAGAGGGGAGGAAAAGGAGAGAAAAGACTCTAGCTCTCTCGTTCTCTCCTTTTTCGTTTTTTTCGAGTCAAAATTTCAGCCAAAAAAGAAAAAAGAGAAGGAAAGAAAGGCGCAAAGAAGAGGAACGTCTCTCCATTCGATTTCTCTCTGGCTGGTGGATCGTTTCGACACAAACAACTTTAACAACAACAACAACAAAAAGAAGAAGAAGAAGAAGAAGAAGAAGAAGGAAAAAGTACACACGCTATACTTTACACATATACACGTAATAATTACGTGATACTCTTTTATTAATGTCCGGTTTAGCGTGTCTGAAAAAGTCACAAACCGAAGACGAAGACGCGCAAGAGTTGAAATTAGGACCCGATTTTAGCGACGCGCAGTGCTTGTCGATTTCAGAAGTGAGACTGGTGATGGAAGCGATGATATACGATTACAACAACAGAAACGAGGACGCGTCGTCGACGAACACGCAGGTGTTTGAAAAGACTCTGAAGTACGTGCAAAGATTTGGCGGGAACGTCAGTCAAGAAGCCGTGCAATTGATTCGAGACATGTTGACGAAACAGAACGGATTGCACACGTTCGAAGCGGCGGTGGTGTCGAACTTGCGCCCGGTGGATTACGACGAGGCAAAGACGCTCGTGCCGTCTTTGGAAGCGGAAGGGAGAGCGAGCGAGGAGCAGATTCAAAGAATGCTGGATGAAATGGCAAACGTTAGACGTTTTGAATAATATATTATACTACTACTACTACTACTACTGAATACATAGACGACGTAAACGACGACGAATACCTGAATACGGAAGAATACGTTTGTTTTCGGGCGGCGACTCCGGTGACGGTAACAGCAGCGGCGGCAGCGACGCAAAAACCGTTGTTACCCTTATTGCGACGACGACGACGACGACGAGAGAAGAACACCAAAACGACTCCTTCACACCCTTACTTCTTACTTTTTTATTAGAGTTGTTGTCGTTCGCTTTTGAGGTGGCTGCTTTTGTGTTTTTCTCTCTTTTTTGTCTTGCAAAATAAGAGTCTTTTCAGAGGAGATCTCTTCTCAGATCTTCACTTCATTCTTTCTCTTTCTCTCTCTCTTTCTGTCATCATCGTATTTTCACGCGAAGGACAGAATAAGATCTCTATTAGTATTATTCACGAGTAATACTACGGTTTTACGACGATCGCGTAACAAAAACGCTCCTCCTCAAAAGAATACTAATACTAATACTACTAGAATGACACGTCCGGAAGATTTAGCTTCGGCGCAAAACTCTTTCAAAGAGTTTAAAAAAGCATTCGAACGCGCGACGACGACGACGGGCGATGAGAACGCTACGCAACAAGAACAACAACAACAAACGTCGGGGGCGTTGAACTTGTTAGAAAACTTGAAAGTGGCGTTGACGCATCTCACCGCGTTACCTCCGTTGTTCGAACAAACGAAGAGTAAGAAAGAAGAGCTGTTATTAGCTCGGGAACTTTTGGAAATGTCTGTTATTTTGTGCGCTCGAAGAGACGACGAGATGTCGTTTGAGAGGAATTTCGCGCAACTCAGATCGTATTACGAAGACGTCCGAGAGGAACTTCCGCCGTCGAAAAACGAATCAATCTGTTGGGGATTGAACTTGTTGAGATTGTTGATGCAGAATAGAATCGGTTCTTTCCACGCGGAGTTAGAATTGACCAGTTCCGAGTTACTCGCAAACGCGTGCGTGAAGTATTCCATCGAATTAGAACAAAGATTGATGGACGGGGCGTACAATAAAATCGTGGAGGAATCAGTGAACGGGGAAATTCCCGACGAGAGCTTCAAACCGTTTGCAAACAGAATGTCCAAAACGGCGAGAGATGAGATTGTAAACTGCATCGAAAAGAGCGCCTCGGAAATAACGTTGAAAAATTTAGCGAGGCTTCTCATTTTAGACCACGATAAGAACGAGGCGATGAAGTACGCGATGGAGAGAGGATGGATGCTCGATGACGGGGCCATAGAAGAAACGTTCGTGTTTTCGGACGAACAGGCGGTACCATCGAGCAAAGACATTCCCTCGAACGAAATGATCTCGCGCGCGCTTCTTTACAGTCGCGAGCTGGAGAGAATAGTTTAAAGAAGAGCGCCGAGAAGCGAGAGGAGAAGGACGACGAGGAGAAAAGCAGAGGTTTTTAGCAAAAGATGTAGAAACATAATGTAGACGTAGTGTATTCAGTGGCGGTGATGGTAAAATCGTGATGGGTTCTGTTATGATCAAAAGTTACTGTTTACAAAGAATCATAAAATATTCTCTCTCTCTATTCTCTCTCTCATCAATTTTCATCGATATCCAACGCGTTGTCAAAAGCATCCATGATATCGCCCGGCGTTACTAAATGTCGATCGATTAAAGCTTTAGCGTGCCATATTGTGTTCTCTTGAGAATATCCTAACAAAGAACCGACGGCAATTCGTTTCGCCCAGTCTTGTTCGTTAAACGCGGCTTGCGTTCGTAATTTGGACAACTTTTCTGCGCGTTCTTTTGCGCCAGCCCCGGATTTGCGATACATGATGAGAGATACAGATTTAACCGAATTCTCATCCACGCTTAAATTTGACGAGAGAAATCCAACGTCGTCAGGATTTTCGAGCGCTATCCTGTGTAAAGTTTGTAAGACGTACGGCGCGTCGATCGTTTGGAGTTGAGAAGGTTCCCACGACGCGTTCAAATTCATCACCTTATTTCCAGCGTTTGCGCCGTTATTATCACCACTACTATCACTTCCAAACAGATTCCCAAAGAGTTTCCAACCTCCGTTCGAGGAATTACCATTTCCGACGGTGCTTGAAGAAGAGGAAGATGATGAAGGTGAAGATGAACTCCCCGGGGAACCGCTCGAATCGCTGCCGCCGCCACCACCGCTAAACTCCGCCGCGCGTTTCCTCTCCAAATAATCACGAAGATTTTGATCGTGCATGTTCTCTTCTTTCGCGTTGTAAAACAAGTGCCCAGCTGGTGCCAGCTCGGAGGAATGACTCACTTGGATCATGACGACGTCTCTGCACTTTTCCTCAAACGCGAGAAGCTCTCCGGCGAGTTGCGTCGCCGCTTCCAACCCTTCGACGATGCACCGTCTCGTAGACGCGCTTTTCCCGTCTCTCCACGGCGACGCGTCGTTCATCACCGCAGCTTTCAACAGATCGTATGAAACGACCGATCTGCACCCGACCACTTTCGAGGCGCGTTGTAAGTTTTTCATCTTTTCGAAATTTTTACTCTTCAACTTGCTCGACTTTAACTCTAGTCTAAACTTGTCTCCCAGTTGCTTCATCCACGCGTCGTTCGTAAAGCAAGAGTCCTCTTGGACGTCTAACTCTGCTTCCATGTTGTTCGATTGTTTTCTCGTGTCTAAAGTTATGGTCACGTTTTTCCCTTCAATTTCGCCCTTCAACGTAATCACCGCGTTGGTGTTCTCGTCCTCTTCAGCCGCCGGCGCCGCTCCCGCCGTGGACTCTCTCACGACGAACCATCGCTCGCTCTGGTCTTCTTCCTCGTCGTCTTCTTCGTTCGTTTGTGCAGCGGTGGAAACCGCGCTATTTCTAATCGTGCTGCTGCTACTTTCTTGCGAAACAGAAGAAGAAGAAGACTGTTCTTGTTGTTGTTCTTGTTGTTGTTGTTGTTGTTGCGTTTTCCCACTACTCCCACCGACGGTGGTGATCAGCAACAAATCTCCAGGAATAGCCGATCGTAAAACCGAGGCGACGCGTTCGTTCGGCGCTCGTTCTAGATCCGAAATCCTCGGTGGGGGTAAATTCACCGATTCGTCCACCCGTTCACTACTACTTTTACTATTACTATTACTGTTATTACTACTATTATTAGATATCGAGTTCGACGGTCCCGTTAAAATCGATTTCGTTGTTTTCACTTTAAAATTTTTCTTCTTGTTGTTTATGTTGTTGCTGTTCAAAAACGACGTGAACGACGAAGATCGCCGAAGAGAACTCCGATGAAAACCAAACGTAGTTTTAGTTTTAGTCGCAGTAGTAGTCGTCGCAACAGTTGTTAGTTTGACCACCACGAGAGAAGAAGACATCATCATCTTTTGATGAGAGAGTGTTGTTTTTTGTGATGAAACGAAAGAACTCATCACACAACAGACAGACAAAATTATCAAAATTTTGATTCAAAAATATCAAAAATATCAAACAATCGAACAAAAGCACAAACAAAAAATGACCAAAAAAGAGAAAAGACTCCTTTCTTTCGGAAAACAGAAGAGATTTGAGCCGCCAAAAACCAACACACACAAACTCACCGGCATCATCAAAACACGTATCAACAATGGGAGAAGAATCGAGAACGAAAAAAACAAGAACGAAAAGGCCAAACCAACCAAATTCCAAGCAGTTGAAGGAAAAAGTAAAGAAAATCAAAGCGGAGAGGAAACCAGGAATAACGTTCGCGCAGAAGAAAAAACAAAAGAAAGAAGAAGATGTAAAAAAGAAAGGGGGGAAATACAACACCGAGTTTGGAGAGGAAGGGATGGTTCTGAAGAATAACACGAAAGGAGGAGCGAAGTTAGGACCGATGGAGATTCGATACAGAGCTTTGGCGAAATTATTGCGACAGATTGAACAGTTGGAAGAGAAAGAGAAGTTGGACGCGCAACAGACGAAGAAGGTGAAACGGAAAGCGTTCATCGAAGAAGAGATGAGACAGTTGATAAAAGCCGCAAAAGGCGAAGACGAGGACAACGATGATGATGATGATGATGAATTTGACGAGGAGTTTACGGATGAGGAAGAAGACGAAGAGGATGAAGACGAAGAAGAAGAAGAAGAAGAAGAAGAAGAAGACGCATAGCAGAGATAATTAGATTTTGTACGCTAGAACACGAACTACATCACTATTATTATTATTATTATTATTACTACTACTACTACTACTACTACTACTACTACTACTACTGCTACAAAATATATAT
>Ga0302137_1000366_pt1 | contig 19316 bp, 17 predicted proteins | sample CBN3_SCM_MG_FD_203127 | JGI IMG/M metagenome (GOLD analysis project Ga0302137, IMG submission 203127) | Marine microbial communities from Western Arctic Ocean, Canada - CBN3_SCM | ecosystem: Environmental > Aquatic > Marine > Oceanic | place: Canada: Western Arctic Ocean | collected 2017-09-15 | reverse complement strand
AAACATTCGGACGGCGAGCGGGTGGCAAGCACCACCAGCGGGGCGTCGCCGTTGCGGCCATAAACCGCCTGGTAGAGGTCCGATTGTTCCGTCTTAGTCGGCAAACCCGTGGAAGGGCCAGCGCGCTGAGAATTGACGACAATCAGCGGTAGCTCCGTGGTGATAGCGAGGCCAATGGCCTCGCCCTTCAAAGCGATGCCGGGGCCAGAACTGGACGTCACTCCTAGCTGACCGGCATAGGACGCGCCGATCGCCGAGCAGACTGCTGCGATCTCGTCTTCCGCCTGAAACGTGGTGACGCCAAAATGGCGGAGACTGGCGAGGATGTGCAGGATCGGTGATGCCGGCGTAATAGGATAGGAGCCTAGAAATAGCTCCAAGTTGGCAAGACGGGCGCCAGCAATGAGCCCCCAGGACAGCGCCTCGCCACCCGAAACGGTACGATACAACCCAGGAGCAATGGTAGCTTTCGCAATAGTAAAACCACCGAGGCCGTCGGGCAACTCAGCCGTTTCACCGAAAGCATGGCCAGCATTCAACGCGGCAATATTTGATTCGGCCAATTCGGGCCGCTTGGTAAATTTCTCGCGAAGACCATCTATTGCTGATTGACGGTCGCGCCCGTAGAGCCAAAACACCAGCCCCAGCGTCCACATATTCTTAGAGCGCAGGGCTTCTTTGTTGGACAGCCCAAATCCCTTGACCGCTTCCAGCGTCATCGCTGAAATATCGATCCCAAACATGCGGTATTTCGCCATGCTACCATCTTTAAGGGGGTTTTTGTCGAAACCCGCCTTGCGAAGGTTGCGCTCACCGAACGCGCCAGTGTCGACGATCAGCACACCGCCCGCCTTAAGATTGTGGACCTCCACCGTTAAGGCGGCTGGGTTCATGGCTACAAGCACGTCAAGCACATCGCCTGACGTCTTGATCTCGCCCGAACCGAAATTGATCTGGAATGAAGACACACCAAATGTCGTGCCCGTCGGCGCCCGGATTTCAGCAGGAAAGTCAGGAAATGTAGCTAGATCATTGCCGGCCAACGCCGTCGCCTGGGTGAACTGGCCACCAGTCAATTGCATGCCATCGCCAGAATCACCGGCAAATCGAACTACGGCGGATTCGAGCATCTCGCGGGCTCGATTATCACCTTCAGGCTTGACGAAAGAGCTTATTGTCATATTTCCATCGTGATAAATTGTGTTGAAACCACTGCTTCACCTGATCATAGCTTCGCAATCAGGTTGATAGTGCCAATATTTAATCCTACGAAACCGATGTATCAATGATCTTCCACTGATAAAATGATCAGTTCACTAAAATTTGTGAAGTGCAGTTTGTCGACCCAGAGAATGTGCGGCGCGATGATGCAACCTGAAGTAAAGCAGAGCTATACTTTAACCAAGCGCCTTCTTTCTATAAGAAGAATGCGCAAACAGCCCCACTGCAAACCCGATTTTGGCTTGCGGACGGGTAGTCAAGACAAAGTGATGGAAACGTGCGCATGAATGGGTCAACTCGTCAGACGGACACGGAAAGCCTGGAACGCCTGACAACTGTTATTCAGTCGGCACGTCAAGTCGGCGCGGACGCAGCCGACGCCGTATTGATCGAAAGCCAGTCCCTGTCTCAGGCTCAACGACTGGGCAAGACCGAATCTCTTGAACGCTCGGAAAGTCTAGACCTGGGCCTGCGCGTTTTTGTCGGCCGCCGCCAGGCCGTGGTGTCTTCTTCCGACCTATCCCGGGAGGGGTTGGCTGAACTAGTCACGCGCGCCGTTTCCATGGCCCGCAATGTACCCGAGGATCCTTTCTGCGGCCTAGCGCCCGAGGCGCTTCTAGCAACTGATATTCCGGAACTGGACATTTATGATGCGTCTGAACCGACACCAGAAACCCTGATCAACTGGGCAGCGGCGGCCGAGGATGCCGCCCGCGCGGTGGTCGGCGTAACCAATTCAGAAGGCGCAGAGGCAGGCTGGGGCCGCAGCGGCGTGACGCTAGTGACCAGCACCGGCTTTGCCCAAGCCTACGCGACTAGCCACGTCAGCATCAGCGCCAGCGTGATTGCCGGCGAAGGCACAGCGATGGAGCGGGACTACGATTATACCGCCTCCGTTTTTGTCGATAACCTGCTCGATCCGGCAGACGTCGGGCGCAACGCTGGTGAAAAAGCGGTACGCCGGCTTAACCCAAGACGGGCACGATCAGCCCAAGTACCTGTGATTTACGATCCCCGGGTATCGGGCGGCCTGCTCGGTCACCTCTCGAGTGCCATCAACGGCGCCGCCGTCGCCCGCGGCACGTCCTTTCTAAAGGACAAGATGGGCCAACGCCTTTTTCCTGAAAGCGTCACTATCGTTGATGACGCCCTCCGCAAACGTGGCCTGCGCTCCAAGCCATTTGATGCCGAGGGCGTGGCCACTCGCCGACGCGAAATCGTTTCTGGTGGTATCCTGACAGGATGGATTCTCGATATGCGTTCAGCCCGCCAGTTGGAATTAAAGACAACGGGCAATGCAGCGCGTTCAACCGCCTCGCCGCCATCACCATCATCGACTAACCTGTACATGGAGGCGGGCGCCATCAGCCCAGAGGAGCTGATCAGCAGTGTCGATGATGGCTTTTACGTTAACGAATTGATCGGCTTCGGCGTCAACGGCGTCACCGGCGACTACAGTCGAGGCGCGGCCGGGTTCTGGATTGAGAAAGGCGAGATTGCCTATCCAGTCTCTGAGTTGACAATCGCCGGCAACCTCAATGACATGTTTGCCCATATGACTGCCGCCAATGACCTTGTCCTGCGGTACGGAACCGACGCACCAACCATCCGGATTGACGGCATGACCATCGCCGGACAGTAGCATGAGCTTGACATTGCAGGGATTAGAGCCCCTCAGAATATTGGTTGAGCGGGCGGCGCGTGTTAATCTCGCAGCACGAAGCTGGAGCTTCAATTGAAAGAGGACGGCACGTATTTGACGGGCTACAGCAAGGGAAAAGACGGGGCACCCGACACCCACCTGGCTTCTCACAAACTGGTGGGACGGCTTCTGCGTCACAGCGTTCGCGCCTATGCAGGTTGGCTGGTTCTAGCTCTGGTTTGCATGGCCATCATGGCGGGCGCAACAGCGCTCACTGCGTGGCTCATGGAACCGGTCGTCAACGAGGTCTTCATTGCCCGCAATACCGGCAGCCTATGGCTAATAGCCGGCGCCGTTGTCGCCACCTTCCTGACAAAAGGTTTGGCTAACTATGGCCAGTCGGCAATCATGGCATTCGTCGGACTGCGCATCATCGCTGACAACCAGAAAAGGCTGTTCGTTCATCTGCTGCGCCTAGACTTGGCATTTTTTCAAGGTCGGCCATCTGGGCGGCTGGTCTCGCGGTTCCTCAACGATATAAATCAAATGCGCGTCGCCGTATCGAACGCGCTCACAGGAGTTGGTAAGGATTGTTTATCCCTGGTCGGTCTTGTTGCGGTGATGTTCGTCCAAGACTGGCAGCTTGCGGCAATTGCATTCCTGGTGTTCCCGGTAGCCGTCATACCGATCGTGCGGCTGGGCAAGCGCATGCGCAAGGTCACCGCCAACACCCAGGAAGAATTGGGCCTGTTCACGACGCTATTGAACCAAGCCATTCAGGGCATCCGTCTGGTCAAGGCCTATTCAATGGCGGAGTACGAACAGAATAGAGTCGGCGCGGTGGTCGAACGATTGTTCCACCTGACCTTCCGTTCGGCACGCATCCGCGCGCTTTCGAGCCCCATCATGGAGCTTCTCGGCGGGGTCGCAGTCGCAGTCGTCATCGTCTATGGCGGCTACCGAGTGATCGGCGACGAGACGGATGCGGGTTCATTTTTCTCGTTCATCACGGCCTTGTTGATGGCCTATGAGCCGATGAAACGACTGGCCAACCTCAACGCCAGCCTACAAGAAGGCCTAGCAGGAGCCGAACGACTATTCGACCTTCTCGATACCGAACCAGCCATCCGCCAGCGCCCAGACGCCCGTGACCTGACCGTGCGCGACGGCGCCGTGCGATTGGAAAATGTCACATTCGCCTATGGCAGCGACAGCGGAGCTGCCCTACGTGATGTCAGCTTGGAGGCGGCGGCAGGGAGAACAACCGCTTTAGTTGGCCCATCAGGCGCTGGAAAGACAACTGTGCTAAACCTCATCGGGCGCTTCCATGACGTCGATGCAGGCCAGGTAACTATAGACACCATGGATGTCCGTAATGCCACATTCGAATCGCTTTATGGTTCCATCGCACTGGTTAGTCAGGAAATCACCCTGTTCGACGACTCGGTGCGTGCCAACATCGCCTATGGCCGCACCGGCGCTTCAGAGGCCGACATCATTGCCGCCGCCAAGGGCGCCGCTGCCCACGACTTCATTATTGCCTTACCGAATGGCTATGACACCATGGTCGGCGAGCAGGGCGTCAAGCTTTCTGGCGGCCAGCGTCAGCGGCTATCAATTGCCAGGGCAATGCTAAAAAATGCGCCAATCCTGTTGCTCGATGAGGCAACCTCCGCGCTGGATACGGAATCGGAACGGGAAGTCCAAGCGGCACTAGCAGACCTCATGCGGGGCAGGACAACACTGGTCATCGCCCATCGACTGTCAACCATCGTCGGGGCCGACACTATTTATGTGCTGGAGGCAGGACAGGTTGTTGAATTCGGGAGCCACACGCACCTGATGGAACGTGGCGGTACCTATGCCCGGCTGTACGCTTTACAATTTTCCGGCGAGCCCGCGAACGGCCTCCCCCCGGCCCAGGGATAGGCACGCCATCGTAGCGCTAAGCCTTAAGCGGATCGGCAGGAACGAAACCGTGCGCAGCCTATTGTGCTGGGTTGCAGCCCAGTACATCCGAATGTGTCGCTATACCAGCCGTTGGCGGGTGGTTAATGGCGATATCCCTAAGCAGTATTGGGATGCGGATGACCCCTTTATTATGTGTTTCTGGCACGGACGCCTGATGATGATGCCATACGCCTGGGATTATCGTCGCACCATCCATACGCTGACGTCGGATCATCCTGACGGCCGCCTGATTGCCGGGGCGACTGCGCATTTTGGTCTAAAAACCGTAATCGGATCCGCGACGCGCGGCGGTGCAGGGGCGCTACGTCAAATGATAGGGCTGATTCGCAACGGGAGCTCTGTGGGAATTACCCCAGATGGCCCGCAAGGGCCACGCATGCGCGCTAAGCCTGGTGCGGTGGCGCTGGCGCGGCTTGCCAGCGTGACGATCGTGCCGGTAACCTACGCGATCAGCACCCGCCACCTGCTAAATAGCTGGGACCGGTTCGTAATTCCTCTACCCTTTGGCAGCGGCGTTATCGTTTGGGGCGCGCCGCTTCACGTGGCCGCCGACGCCGACTCAGATGCCATAGAAGCCGCGCGCCAAGAACTTGAGAATAACCTTAACGCTATCACCGCTGAGGCAGACCGTTTATGTGGGCAGGCACCTGTCGAGCCAGAACTAGAACCAGATCCCCTTGAGGCAGCAAAATGATGATGCCCCTCTACCGGGGAACGACAAACCTCGCTGGGCCGCTGATACGTCTTTATCTGGCGCGCCGGTTGCGACGTGGCAAGGAAGATTCAGCTCGATTCAGCGAAAGGCTTGGCATACCCAGTTCAGTGCGGCCCGAGGGACCACTGATCTGGATACATGGCGCCAGTGTCGGCGAGGCGATTTCAGCACTACCACTAATCGCTGAGATACGCACCAAACGTCCAGATACCGAGGTACTTCTAACCACCGGTACCGTAACCTCGGCGACGTTGATTGCCGACCGCCTACCGCCCGGTTGCCGGCACCAATATGTGCCGGTTGATAGGGCTGCCTATGTTAAGCGGTTCCTTGATCATTGGCGGCCGCATCTCGCGATATGGCTGGAATCTGAATTCTGGCCCAACCTGATGACCTCAACGCGGGCCCGGGCCATTCCCATGGTTTTGATCAATGGGCGGGTTTCAGGAAATTCATTACGTAGATGGGGTCGCATGCCGGGATTGGCCCGCGACCTTATCGGTTGTTTTGATCTGTGCCTGGGTCAGACCGAGGCTGATGCAAAACGGTTAGCACGACTTGGGGCATCAGATGCGCAATGCATCGGCAACCTCAAGTTCGCTGCACCACAGCTGCCCACCGATCCAATACAATTGGCGACAATCAAAGCCATGTTTGGCGATCGACCGCGCTGGCTGGCGGCCAGCACACATCCGGGCGAGGAAGCAATGGCTGGGCGCGTTCACCGTGCCTTAGAAGCACAGTTTCCCGGATTGCTAAGCATTATCGTACCACGTCACCCAGATCGCGGCGGTGCTATCGCTGAAACCTTGACGCGGGATGGGTTGCGCGTGGGGCGACGCGCTTGCGGCGAAATCTTATCCGACGCGACACAGGTCTATATCGCCGATACGATGGGTGAACTCGGGACCCTATTCAGCACGGTTGAGATCGTATTCGTTGGTAAATCCTTGGTCCCGCTGGGCGGCCAGAATCCTCTCGAACCGGCGCGGCTAGATTGTGCAGTGTTATTCGGTCCCCATATGGGCAACTTCACCGACATGGCCAACCGCATGGTAGCCGCCGGCGGCGCCGAAACAACCGCCGACGAGGCGGGGCTGGCCCGGGCATTAACCCGTCTGCTGACGGATGGTGACGAACGTGGGAAGCAGGCGGCGGCGGCACGTGCCTTTGCCGATGGCGAAGCCGAGGTTTTGGGGGAAATCATGGCCGCGCTAATGCCACACTTGGAAAACCTAGTACCCGCGGTGAATGGCCATGCGCGCGCCTAATTTCTGGGGGCCGGCATGCGAACGCAGCGTGGCAGATTTACTGGCTCCCACTGGTTGGCTGTATGGCCTCGGCACCCGTTTGCGGCTGGCGACGATGATATCATGGCGGGCGCCCGTACCTATTATTTGCATCGGCAACCTGACAGCCGGAGGTAGCGGGAAGACGCCGCTGGCCATGGAAATAACCCGCCGACTCCCTGCGCGAGGCGACAACCCACATCTACTGACACGCGGTTATGGCGGCAATAAGGCCGGCCCGCTACTGGTAAACCCCGCCGTCCACGACACCCATACAATCGGCGACGAAGCCCTGCTACTGGCAGCCATTGCGCCAACTTGGGTATCACGGCATCGCGCATCCGGCGCAGCTGCTGCCGTAGCCGCCGGTGCCAGCGTCATCGTCATGGATGACGGGTTACAAAACCCTGACCTGGTCAAAGATCTTTCCATCGTCGTCGTAGACGGCACCTATGGCTTTGGCAACGAACGCCTAATCCCAGCGGGACCGCTACGCGAATCCGTCACTACCGGATTAGCGCGGGCCGATGCAGTGGTAGTCATCGGCGACGATAGCGCCGGCGTTATCGCAACAGTGGCGCAGCAGCGGGGCAGCGCTTTCCCAATTCTCGTTGCCACCGTGCATCCGCAAGCCGAGGCGGCGGCGGCGCTGTCCAAGCAGCGCGTTGTCGCCTTCGCCGGCATAGCCCGACCCGAACGCTTTTTCGCCACACTGGAATCCATCGGTTGTTCTGTTATCGACCGCTTTGCCTTCGCTGACCATCATGCGTACAAAGACGCGGAGCTTTCGGCGATCGCGGAGCGGGCTGGCGATGACACGCTGATAGTAACCACCGCAAAGGATGCCGCGCGTCTGCAGCCAGCCTGGCGCGCGAGGGTCAACGTGTTACCCATCCAAGTACGCTTTGCCGACGAAAGTGCCCTGGAGATACTGCTTTCCAGTGCCCTGGAGAACCGTTAGTGGCCCGCCTCCGTCCCATGGAGTTTATTCGCCGAAACCTCTTCCACCCCCTGGAGGCGGCGATCGCCTTCGTGGCCTATGGAGTATTCACGGTCCTGCCATTAAACACAGCTTCGGCGCTCGGCGGCTGGCTGGCCAAAACCATTGGTCCACACCTCGGTGTATCGCGACGAGCCGTGAAAAATCTTAGGCGGGTGTACCCCGAAATGGCGGATGGCGAAATTGCCCGCATCATCCACGGCATGTGGAGCAACCTGGGCCGGGTCATCGGCGAGCACCCACACCTGAACGAATATCGCTTCGTCGCGGGAGGCAATATCGAATTAGTCGGTGCTGAGTACATCGATAGCGTACGAGAAGCCGGCGCCCCGGGGATATTTTTATCAGCACATTTGGCCAACTGGGAATTGATGCCGTTGGCGGCAGCAGAGCGCGGCATCCCGGTCGACGTTGTCTATCGGGCGGCAAATAATCGCATGGTCGATTGGCTATATCGCCACGGGCGCGCCACGGTCGCCGGCGCCCAGATCCCCAAGGGACCAAGCGGAGCGCGGCTAGTGCTGCAGTCGCTGCGCGACGGCCGCAGCTTGGGCATGGTCGTGGACCAGAAAATGAACGACGGCATACCGGTGCCCTTCTTCGGGCTGACAGCAATGACGGCGCCGGCAGCAGCCGACCTGGCGTTGAGATTTGGCTGTCCGCTGTTGCTTGCCCGGATGGAACGGCTGGAGGGCCCACGCATGCGCCTGACCGTACTGCCCCCGATATGGCCAGAGGCCACTGATAACCGCCAGGCCGATATTATTGAGTTGATGACCCGTATCAACTCCCAGTTCGAGTCCTGGATCCGAGAACGTCCAGAACAATGGCTATGGCTGCACAACCGTTGGCCAGAGCCTGACGATGACCCGCCGCCGCCTTGACTGGTTTTTTCCGCTATTCAGTTGCTAAATGGCCGGGCATTGGCCCTGCCAAGAGGGCTGGGTCCAAGTGGGTAAGAAAAAGCGCAACACCCCAGTGCAAGTGCGGCCCGGTAACGCGGCCAGTGGCCCCAACCCTACCGATTGGATCGCCCTTTTTCACAGATTGCCCTTCACTAACCAGCATTTCGCTCATATGGACATAAACACTGGTCAAACCATGCCCATGATCGATCATCAAAGACTGACCGGTGAAAAACATGTCGGGATGCGCCAAAGCCACCGTGCCCCCGGCGGCGGCGCGGATAAATGTCCCTGGCGGTGCGGCGATATCAACACCGTTATGCGGACTACGGGGCGCGCCATTGAGGATACGTTGACTGCCGAAAACGCCGCTGGTCGGCCCTATCACCGGCCAGATAAATCCGCCGTTAAATCCGCTTTCAGGGGAATCAATACCGCGAATAGCGCGTATCAGGGCTGCCTCAACACGAATGCGGGCGAGCGCCTCAGAATTCGGTGTTACCTGTATTGCTGGCAGACCGTCGATGCGCTGGATGTTCCAGTCCCGCATCGCGACAGGTAGTTGGCGGCGCTCCGTTGTACCATCGGGTGCACTCACTGCAACGACTGTAGGCCCCTTCGCGTCGCGGCCGAAACCGATCAAAAATGCTCCCCTCTCCGAGACCCGCACTGGCTCACCGTCCACGGTTACACGGCTGCCAGGAGAAACGTAACCAATGACAAGGCCGCCCTGGATAAAATTGCCAGACAATTCCATAGCTGCAGACGAAGACGCAATCATTACGACGATGGCAAATAAGACCCCGCGGATCACAACAACGACCCTTGATCGTCTTCATCCTTCAGTGACCTCGAGCTGCGGATCGGACGTGGCCGGACACCATCACCATCGACGATCGCCGCCACCTTGCCGTCATGGAAGACAACATCAAGGGCCATGCCCGGATTGATACCAATCGCCGATGTCGCCGGTTTGCCGTTGCGATCCGCGACCAACGCAAAACCCCGCTCCAGAATGCGCTGATAGGAAAAACTTTCCAATAGGGCGCCAGACTGCCCAAGACGGGCGGCAGCATCGCGCATAGGCCCCCGCACGGCCGCTGCGAGCCCGCTCGACGCGTGATCGAGGCGGGAACTAGCATGGGCTATCTCGCGCTGCGGCCGGGGCAACCCTGCAGCCAACTCGGCAAGACGCGCCCGGCGTCGGTCCAGGCCGCCGCGTAGGCCATTAGAAAGGCGTTCTGACCAATCATCGAGACGCTGATTCGCATCGTCTAGCACTCGGCGTGGATTGGGTAGACCGCGCGCCAAGCCATCCAGGCGCAGGCGCCGGTCAAAAATAGCGCGATTAGCGGCACCTGCCAGGCGCGCACCGTCTTCCATGACCTGAGCAATAAGCTCACTACGCACCGGCACCGCCAGCTCGGCAGCTGCCGTCGGCGTCGGCGCACGCAGGTCGGCAGCGAAATCAATGAGAGTTATATCCGTTTCATGGCCAACCGCCGATATCAAAGGAATAGTGCTTTCGGCAGCAGCACGGACGACGATTTCCTCGTTAAATGCCCAAAGATCTTCCAGGCTCCCGCCGCCACGGGCAACGATCAGCACGTCGGGGCGCGGAACTAGGCCGCCAGCGGCCAAGGTGTTAAAGCCTTCGATTGCAGACGCCACCTGGGCCGCTGCAGCGTCACCCTGCACTAGCACCGGCCAGATCAGAACATGGCAGGGAAAGCGGTCTGCGAGCCGGTGCAGGATGTCGCGGATCACCGCGCCAGTTGGCGAGGTAACGACTCCAATGACCGTTGGCAAATAGGGTGGCGTCTGCTTGCGGCCGACATCGAAAAGGCCTTCGGCAGCAAGTTTTCGGCGACGACCCTCCAGCAGTTTGAGCAATGCGCCCTCCCCGGCCAACTCCATGTACTCAATAACTATCTGGTATTTTGAACGTCCAGGGTAAGTTGTCAGGCGGCCGGTGGCGACGATCTCCATGCCATCTTCCGGCTTAATAGATAGGCGGTTAGCGGTTCCCCGCCAGCAGACAGCGTCGAGTAATGCGTGGGTGTCTTTCATGGTCATATACAGGTGACCAGAGGCAGCGCACTTGAACCCTGAAATTTCACCGCGCACGCGCACCCAAGAGAACCGCTCCTCGACGGCAGTCTTCAAGGCCTGAGATATCTCGCCAACCGATTGGATAGGCAGATTGCCCCCAGTTTTCGCCGTGGTCTCTTCGCTAGATTCATAAACGGTCTGTGTCATGCTCCTTTATGGTACAACGCGCGGCGGTGAAACAAGACGGTGGATGAAATTATGCGGGTTTTAGTGGTCGGCGGCGGCGGGCGCGAACACGCGCTATGTTGGGCCATTGCCCGATCTTCCCTGTGCGATGAACTGATCTGCGCACCAGGCAATGCAGGCATTGCCGATGTAGCAGAATGCATCGACGTTGGTGCCGAAGACGTCGACGCCATCGTCGCCCTATCCAAGGAAAGGGAAGTTGATTTCGTTGTTATCGGGCCAGAAGGGCCGCTGGTCGCCGGGCTGGTCGACCGGTTGAGCGATATCGGCATCAAAGCATTTGGGCCAAGCGCGAGCGCAGCCTTACTCGAAGGCTCAAAGGGCTTTATGAAAGATCTAAGCCATCGCTGCGGTGTGCCGTCCGCAGCCTATGGCCGCTTTACAGATCCGGCCAGAGCTAAATCCTTCATTGCCAAACAGGGTGCACCCATCGTCGTCAAGGCCGACGGATTGGCCGCCGGCAAGGGTGTCATTCTCTGCTATACCGAAGCCGAAGCAATCGCCGCCATCAACTCCATCATGATCGACAAGGCGTTTGGCCCGGCCGGCGGCGAAATTGTCATCGAGGAATTCCTGTATGGCGAAGAAGCGAGTTTCTTCGCCTTAGTCGATGGTAAGACAGCCGTGCCGCTGGTTTCCGCTCAGGATCACAAGGCGGCCTTTGATGGCGACAAGGGACCTAACACCGGCGGCATGGGCGCCTATAGCCCGGCACCCGCTGTAACGGATGCCATGGCAGGTGCTATCATGGAGAATATCGTTAAGCCGGTCATCGCAGGCATGGCGACTGATGGGCGAGTGTTCAAGGGAGTTCTCTTCGCTGGCCTGATGATTGGCCCGAAAGGCCCCAAATTGTTAGAGTTTAATGTCCGCTTTGGCGATCCCGAATGCCAGGCCCTGGTCATGCGCCTGAAATCCGATTTGCTGGAAGCGTTGGTTGCCTGCGCCGACGGCACCTTAGACACCATCGATCTGCAATGGCACGACGATGCCGCCATGACGGTTGTCATGGCGGCTAACGGTTATCCTGGTGCTTACGACAAAAGGAGCGAGATCCGTTCTCTAGATACCGCCGAGGCAGTTGACGGCGTAACCGTATTTCATGCGGGAACCCGGAGGGAAGGCGAACATATTTTTTCAGATGGCGGTCGCGTTTTGGGTGTTACAGCACGCGGCGCAACGATCGCCGAAGCCCAGAGCCGCGCCTATGCTGGAATCGACCGTATCGACTGGCCCGGCGGATTCTGCCGTCGCGACATTGGCTGGCGGGCCCTCGGGCGTTAAAAAATGATACCCTTATCACCAAGGCGTGTGGTTAACATCTATAGTAAAAACCGCCACTGTCGGAATCGGATGCGGAGAAGGTAAAATGAACGACAAGACCAGGATGGAAATCGAAGCAGCAGCCTTTCGCGGCCTCATCGAGCATTTGCAAATGCGTACGGATGTGCAAAACATCGACTTAATGAATCTAAGTGGTTTCTGTCGCAATTGCCTAGCCAAGTGGTACCAGGCCGCCGCGGAAGAACGTGGCGAGGCAGTCAATTACGACGATGCCCGCGAGACGGTCTACGGAATGCCCTACAACGAATGGCGCGATAAGCACCAAACCGAGGCGACCGAAGCGCAGAAGCAGACGTACAAAGAAACAACGCCGCTGCATTCCAAGATTAGCAGCCACTGAAGGATAGGCGACCGCAAAACAGGAGGGACAGCTCATGGACGATAGCGTATCAAAAGGCGCCAACCAGGCGCTGGTACCGCTGTTACGCGACGAAGAATTCACGCCGCTGATGTTGGAGGTATCGGAGCGGGCGAGAATACGTACCGGGCGTGTCGCCAACAGTGCTCGGGCTTTCGCCAATGCCGGTGACCTTGGCGCTATTACCCGCCGGTTCTTCGAAGATTCTTGGGCAAATGTCACCCTGCCGATAGAATTCTGTCTTTTGATACGCTATGTGGTGTCGAGCACCAACACATGCGTCTACTGCACCACCCACCAGACCCAGCTTCTTACCAAGGCAGGCATCAGCGCCGAGAAATTAGCCAACATGCACGACTATAACAACCACCCCACGTTCAACGACCGCGAACGCGCCGCCATGGCCTTCGCCGAGGCGCAAACGCGGGACGCCAGCAACATTCCAGAAGACGTATCCAAACAATTCGTCAAAATTTTCACGCCCGCCGAACGGACTGAAATCTCTATTATCGCCGCGACTATGGGCGTGTTGAACAAGGTCAACGATGCATTGAAGGTACCGCTGGAGACCCAGGCATCTGAATTATTATCGTAATTCATGACTAACGAAGGTCGCGGAAAAAGCCGAGCAATAATTCCCCAGCTTCGCCCTCACAAATGCCGCCGATGACTTCAGGGCGGTGATGGCAGGTATCCCGCTCAAAAAAGCGGGCGCCGTGTTCGACGCCACCACCCTTGGGGTCATAGGCCGCGAAATAGAGCCGGCGGATACGAGCATGCGAGATAGCACCAACGCACATGGCGCATGGCTCCAACGTTACGTAAAGGTCACAGCCTTTCAATCGGGGTGAACCCAAAGCAGCGCAGGCCGCGCGAATAGCAAGAATCTCGGCATGGGCCGTGGGGTCGGCGTCCACCTCGGTACGGTTACCGGCGCGGGCTAAAACACGGCCTGTCGCCGCCTCGACAACAGCGGCGCCAACTGGCACCTCGCCCCGAGCAGCAGCTCCGCGAGCCTCTTCCAGTGCGAGAGCCATAAGGGCATTGGCGGAAGGCGTCATGATAGGGGCTTGGTCCGTGAATGAGGGTATTGGGCGTCTGTCGAAATCCCGACGAAACTTGGTATGATTGCGTTATCACGCCAAGGATATGCTACGCCTAGCAAATAAATGGGCCTAATTACAACATTATAGCCGAATTAGATTGCTGATGAACCGCAACCGTCCCCATTGCCTTCTAATTAACATCGGGAACTTTCTTGATTATTTGTTCATGCTGACCTTTGCTAACGGACTGTGTCCTTGGTACCGCTAATGCCTGAATGACTAAACGAAATAATAATTAGTAACGCGGGTCTCGACTGAGTCCCGTGGGCTCACTAGATTGCGGTCATGAGCAAACCAGTAATTGGCCTAACCGTCGACTGGGAGGATACTGGGGGCTATTCCAAGCTTCCCTGGTACGCCCTTAGGGAAAATTATACTCTGTCCATAAGCCGAGCCGGCGGACTGCCGGTCATGCTGCCGCAGGGTCTTGACGATGTTGACGCCTATCTCAGCCATATCGATGGCCTAATTATCACGGGTGGCGCGTTTGACGTCGATCCCACTCTGTTCGGCGCCGACAGTCACCACGTGACGGTAAAACTAAAAGCATCGCGCACCGCCTTCGAGATGGCCGTCACGCGCGGTGCTATGGCGCGCAACATGCCAATGCTAGGAATCTGCGGCGGCCAACAGCTTTTGCATGTGGCATTGGGCGGTACCCTGATCCAACACATCCCCGACGCAGTGCCCAATGCGTTAGCCCACGAACAACCGAACCCGCGCACAGAACCCAGTCACGATGTGACCGTAATACCTGGAACCCTGCTGCACAGCATTGTCGAGACCGACGTCATGGCAGTAAACAGCGCGCATCATCAAGCCGCCGCCGACGCCCCAGATGGCGTCGTCATCAATGCCCGGGCTCCAGATGGCATCATCGAAGGTATCGAAGCACCGGCCTATCGCTTCTGCCTGGGCGTACAGTGGCACCCCGAATACGCCATTAGCCCCAACGACGACCGCATCCTCGCGGCCTTTGTCACTGCCTGCCGCAACAGCGACTGAGACGCATCCATGGACGGAGAACGCATTGCTAAAGTTCTAGCCCGAGCTGGCCTCTGTTCGCGCCGTGAGGCGGAACGGTGGATCGCCGACGGCCGCGTCACCATCGATGGAAAATTACTGACGACCCCGGCTGTCACGGTCAGCCCCCGTAATATCGTATTTGTCGATGGAAATCTGCTACCAGATGCCGAAGAGACACGCCTTTGGCGCTACCACAAGCCCAATGGCCTTGTGACGACCCACAACGATCCGAGGGGCCGGTCGACGGTGTTCGATAAACTTCCTCCAACGCTACCGCGAGTCGTTTCAGTTGGTCGCCTCGATTTAACGTCAGAGGGCCTACTGCTACTAACCAACGACGGTGCGCTAGCCCGGCGACTAGAATTGCCGGCAACGGGCTGGGCAAGACGCTACCGGGTGCGCGCTTATGGCGTCGTCGATCAGGCGGCGCTCGATCCGCTGGAAAAGGGAGTCACTGTGGACGGCGTACATTATGGCCCCGTCCGCGCAAAGCTCGACAAAGTGCAGGGGCGCAATATCTGGATAAGCATTTCACTCACAGAGGGCCGCAATCGGGAAGTCCGAAAGGTTCTTGAGCCCTTGGGTCTGGTCGTCAACCGACTGATCCGCGTCTCGTATGGCCCGTTCCAACTCGGCAATCTGGCATCTGGGGAAGTGGCGGAGGTATCGCGCGGAGTGTTACGCGATCAGCTCGGCGACCTAGAGCCAGGACCGCGCCATCACGCAGCAACGGTAGCAATAAAGTCTACATCCGCAGAGCCGAAGCTTATCAAAAAGACCGCTCGCATCAAATCTCGAAAGATATCCTTGGCGGAAAAGCAGGAACAGGGCAACACGCGGCCCCATTCAGCAACACATACGGACCGGCGCGAGACTGAACCACGGAGAAAAGGGACCCGAAAGGCACGCCCGCCCAAACCCGGTGGCCGGAAGCGGAACCCATGAGAATCATCGGGGGCCAACGGCGCGGGGCCAAGCTTAGCGCTCCCCCCGGGCCGGCCTTGCGGCCGACCGCCGAAAGAACACGAGAAGCAATTTTCAACATCCTAGTGCATGGCGTCGAGGACGGCGACCCAGGCGGACAAAGCGTACTCGATGTATTCGCTGGCATCGGAGCCATGGGGCTGGAGGCCCTGTCGCGCGGTGCAAAACACGCAACCTTCATCGACAATGCAGGAACCTCCATTGCGACAATCCGCAGCAATATCGAGAAGCTGGAATGGCAGGAATGGGCGAAGCCCCTCCGCGCCGACGCAACGACCATTGGACCGCCACCGGTTGCAGCGCAGGCACCCTGCGGGCTCGTTTTCCTCGACCCGCCGTACCAAAGCGGGTTGGTCGGACAAGCACTGACTAGACTCGCCGGGCAGGGATGGATCGCGGGCGGCGCAGTCTGTGTCGTCGAAGTCGCCGCCAAGGAGACCTTAGAAACCTCCAGTAGTTTCTCCCTGCTCGACGAGCGCCGCTATGGTGCCGCTCGCATCATCATCCTACGCCATCAGACCGCATAAAAAAGACGGAGCGACGCACAGAAGTAGCCTTGGGCCCTCACCGGCCTGGAAAGCTAACGAGTACCCGTCGATTCTGCGCTTCGCGAATTCCGTCGCCAGTCGGCACAAACGGCTCCTCCTCACCCTTTGACCCAATCGTAATCTGATTACGTGGGATACCCCGCGCAACCAAAGCGCTGCCCACAGACTCGGCGCGCCGCCGGGACAAACCATCGTTATAAGCCGGAGCTCCCGACGTATCGGCGTGGCCGACAGCCATGATCCAAGTCACCTTGCCGCGGCGGGCATTTTCGACTGTCTGGGCGATCACGTCCATGGCATCATCGCTGAGCTCGGATGAACCCCAGTTGAAGAAAACTAAGTAAGAATTCGGAACTTTAGCCACTGGCTCTGGCTCTGGCTCTGGCTCTGGCTCTGGCTCTGGCTCTGGCTCTGGCCTCAATTTGAGTACAGACGCAACCGCTCCTGGCACTGGCTTTACCTGCATGGCTCCTTGGACGAGGGCCAAGGAGCTATTAAAGCCATCGCGGCAGAAAGCGGCGTGATCAGGTTGATTGGCCTCGTTGAAGTCGTCGATGTATGACTGTTCTTCGACCCAGCAGTCATACATCACCTGTGCATTAGCCGAATCAGCTGGAGAAACCTTGGCGGCACCAGCCTGGAGAAGTCCAGTCAGCACCTTGCGGGCATCCGTCATAGCGTCCCTATCAATCGCAGGAACCATGCCATCCGGAAAGTAGCCCTCGTCGTTCGGCATGAATATCGCCACGGCTTCACCACCGGCAACCTTGCGTGCCTTGATGGCGTAGGCATCAGCGCTGACGTAATGACCGTAGCTTTGTTCATGCTCAGCACGCGTTAGATAGCCTGAATAAAGGGTGCTAAAATATGGATTCTTGATTGGTTTGACGCCACCCATATGTTGAAGTTCGAAACCGCCACATGCGGCTAGCATCAACGACAGCACTATAACTGCTGTCATTCGTGCATGCATCTTCATGGAATTCCTCCTCATCGCCGCCCGTCGCCTGGTCCCGCGGGGCAAAGCGAAGGGAGTTAACCGATATTAGTGCCCGGAACGACCTCGCGCGGGATCATCCGACTGCCCTGCCGACCGCTTCCGAACCGTGCAACGTCAACCGTGGGCCTGCCTTCATGACCTGGCCAGGCAGCTGCCGTCCCATGATAGTCTCCAATCCTTTTGCGGCGGCAATAAGACGATCAAGGTCAATTCCCGTTGAAAAATTCATCTCGTGCAGCAAGTGCACCAGATCCTCTGTACAGATGTTGCCGGAGGCGCCCGGCGCATATGGACAGCCGCCCATCCCACCAAGAGAAGCATCGTAGCGGGTAATGCCGGATTCTAAACCGGCCATGACATTAGCGAGACCAAGGCCTCGGGTGTTGTGGAAATGCAGCGTGATTTGGATAGCTGGGAAGCGCTTCTTCAATGCCTCGCAGGTGCGGCTCACAATGGGTGGCGTCGCCATGCCTGTGGTGTCGCCAAGATTAATATTGATAACGCCTAGATCGACATAATGATCCACGACGCGAAACAAAGATTCGAAAGTCACCTCGCCCTCGAAAGGGCAACCGAAAGCAGTCGCCACCGCCCCATGGACACCGGCGCCGGCAGCCCGGGCGATAGTGACGACATCGGGAAATCCGGCCATAGTTTCCATGGTCAACCGGTTCATATTGCGGATATTATGGCTATCGGACGCGGAGACAAACAGCATGACCTCATCGATCCCCGAAGCCACGGCACGCTCGGCACCTCGCGCATTTGGCACCAAGGTCTGGATACGAACACCGGTTGAGCGGTCTATGCCGGCAATCACCTCAGCGGCATCGGCAAGTTGTGGCACGGCACGGGGCGAAACGAACGACGTCGCCTCGATGTGCTTCACACCGGCAGCGGCGATGTTGTTAATGAGGCCGATCTTGATTTCTGTTGGGATAAACACAGATTCGATTTGAAGACCATCGCGTGGCCCCACTTCGACCACGTCAATTGCGCGCTTGCTGGCCATATTATCCTACCTTTTCATCTGTTTCGGCGCCCAGAAGATACTTAGTCTAGCTCCGCCCATTACTACAATCGAATGACATCGGGGAGGTTACTGTGCCATTAAGCGGAATCAAAGTGGTTGACCTGACACGCGTCTTGTCTGGACCATTCTGCACCATGCTGTTGGCTGACATGGGAGCTGATGTTATCAAGATCGAGCCCCCCGGGCGTGGCGATCCGACGCGCGAGCAGGGCGCTGGACGTAACGGCCTGAGCTGGTACTTTGCCGCGTTTAACCGCAACAAGCGTTCTGTAACGCTCGACCTCCGCCAAGAGGCTGGGAAAGCGGCGCTGGCGCGCCTCCTCGAAGATACCGATATTCTTGCAGAGAATTTCCGGCCGGGCGTACTGGCCACCATGGGATTCGATACGGATAGGTTGAAGGCCATCAATCCGCGGCTGATCGTTTGTTCCGTTTCTGGGTTTGGTAGTTCTGGCCCCTACGTCGAGCGCCCAGCATTTGACTTTGTAACCCAGGCCATGAGCGGTTTTATGGCCACGTCCGGCGCCGAGGAAGGTCCGCCAATGCGGGCCGGGCCACCAATCTCCGACCTCGTTGCAGGGCTTTACGCGGCGTTCGGCACCGTTTCCGCCCTGCACGCCCGCACTTCCACAGGCGTTGGGCAGCAAGTGGAATCAAGCTTGCTCAACGGCCTAACAAGCATGCTCGCATTTCTGTCGGCCGAATATTTTGCAACTGGCCAGAAGCCGAAACGCCAGGGCAACAACCATCCGGTGTTAGCCCCTTACGGGCTGTTCCGCTCCGCCGATGGTGATGATGTCGCCATCGCGCCGAGCACGCCTGATATCTATCAAAAGCTGATGCGGGCACTAGACCTCGCCGACAAGATGGACGACT
>Ga0302137_1000362_pt1 | contig 19419 bp, 13 predicted proteins | sample CBN3_SCM_MG_FD_203127 | JGI IMG/M metagenome (GOLD analysis project Ga0302137, IMG submission 203127) | Marine microbial communities from Western Arctic Ocean, Canada - CBN3_SCM | ecosystem: Environmental > Aquatic > Marine > Oceanic | place: Canada: Western Arctic Ocean | collected 2017-09-15 | reverse complement strand
GGGGGGCCGATGCCGACTCGTTGGCAGCGATGGATCTACCCATCAGCGGCACTCACACCTGGCGCGGTGCGACCGACCGGCTGTTGCTGGGTTTTGCGCTAGGCGATAGCGATGAACCGGTTGCCGGTTGCATGCCCGCCCCGCCGGGTGATGCCAGTCTGGCACAGGTGGCCGGGCGCTGGCGCTCTTTCCTCGAACAGTTAATTGGTCTGCATGAGACATTGTCTGGCGCATATCCACTGTCTCGATGGGTGTCGTTGTTCAATCAGGTGTTGGATCGATTTTTTCGTCCCGGCCCCGAGGAAGTTGATAACCTGGTGCGATTGCGTCAGCAATTGGCCGCGCTGGCCGGTGACGGGGCAATCGCAAACTTTAATGAGCCGCTGGCACTGCCGGCGGTACGTGATGCGCTGGAGGCGCGTCTGCTTGGTGGCAGCGGCGGGCGCTTTATGAGCGGTGCTGCCACCTTTGCCACGCTGGCCCATGGTCGCTGCCTGCCGGCGAAACTGGTGTGCCTGGTGGGCATGAACAGCGAGGATTTCCCCGGGCGCGACAGTAGTTATGGCCTGGACCAGATGTTTGCCCAGCCCCGCTGTGGAGACCGGCGCCGGCGCGACGAAGACCGCCATGCTTTTTTGGAGGCTATAAGCTGTGCGCGTTCGGGTTTGTACATCAGCTACAGTGGCGCCAGTGCGCGGGACGATAGCGTGCAGCCGCCCTCGGTGGTGGTCAGTGAACTGCTCGAGCAGGTCGATGCCTTATCTGAAGAGGGTACTTTGTCCCAAGCGCTGACGATTCGTCATCCGCTTCAGCCATTTAGCCGGCATTACTTCAGCGCCGAGCCGGATTTGTTCAGCTACGCGTGTGAGATGGTCCCGCCGGGCGGTTTGCTTCGGCCCAACACCACACCTTTGTTTGGTGGGTCTCTCGCACCGCCCCTACCGGGCGAGCTATCGCTGGATGGCCTGGTCGACTTTCTGGCTAATCCGGCACGCGCCCTGTTGCGAGGCCGTCTTAACGTGGTGCTCGAGCCAGGCGCAGGCCAGCTGCCCACGCGCGAGCCGATGCAGCTGGACGGCCGATCACGCCGGGCGGTGGCGCGGGCAGCACTGGAGGCACAACTGCAGGGTATGGGCGAGGCCGAGCTCGCAGAGCGTGTCCGGCTAGGCGGTCAGTTACCCCCCGGGACGCCCGGCGAATTGGCCATGAGTGAGCAGTGGTGTCAGGCCACGCCAGTTGCCACACTACTGGAGCCTCTGCTGACGTCGCAGGCGCTTTTGCCCCTGTCAGTCAATGTGCTGGTGGGAGATTGGCAACTGACCGGCGCTCTAGAAAACGTTGGCCCGTCCGGCCAGATTCTCTGGTCGGTTGAATCGCCAAGCCCCTGGGTGATGCTGCGGGCCTGGTGCGCACACCTGTTGCTGAATATGGCAACAGACGCGCCATCACACCATACCCGTCTTGTCAGCCCCAACGGGGTCGCTACCTTTGCTCCCGAGCACGATCCCAGTCAGTTACTCTTGGAAATATTGGCGCTTTACAGCGAAGGCATGTGCCGGCCTTTGCCGTTTTTTCCCCGCAGTGCCTGGAAATTTGTCAATGCGCCGCGTTCTCCACGCTCTGCGGCTCAGCAGACCTGGATGGGTTCGGATTTTGGCCCAGCCCAGGGCGAATCATCCGATCCGTATTTCGCTCTGGCTTTTCGTGATCGCCTCGGGCAAGCGCTGGACGAGGAGTTTGAATCGCTGGCCACGCAATTGCTGGGCACCCCCAAAGAGCGACTACAGGATCAGGACGCATGATCGCGCGATCGCTGGATCCTTTCACGGTCGCGCTGCAGGGCATCAACCTGGTTGAAGCCGCTGCCGGTACAGGTAAGACCTGGACCATCACCGCGCTGTACCTGCGCTTGTTACTCGAAGGTGAGATGCAGGTGGGGCAGATACTGGTGGTCACCTATACCCGGGCAGCCACCGGTGAGCTGCGCCAGCGCTTACGCGGTGCATTGACCAAGGCGCTTAACGCTTTTGGCGGGAAAGACAATGAGGATGATCCGCTGGTCGGGCCGTTGCTGTTGCGCTATCCCGATCACCACGCGTGCGCCTTAAAATTGCGCCGCGCCATAGCCGATTTTGACCAGGCTGGGGTTTTCACTATTCACGGGTTTTGCGAGCGTGTACTGGGCGACAGCGCTTTTCAGAGCGCCATCGCTTTTGAGACCGAGGTGCTTGCCGATGAGCGCGCCCTGCTGGGCGAGGTGGTCGATGATCTGTGGCGCCGGGAGATTTACCCTGGGAGCCACACTTGGGTAGGTTGGCTGGCCAGTCACAAGCAGCTGCGCAGTGCCAACGACCTGCTGGCGCTGTTGGCGCCGTTGATCGGCAAGCCATATCTGGCGGTCGCAGGGCCCGTTTCGGCGCCATCACCGGCGCAGCTTGAGGGCCCGCTGGCCGATGCCTACCACTTGATCGCCCAATCCTGGCACGAGCAGGGCGAGGTGGTCAGCCAACTGCTGTTGGATCCAGATACAGGTCTGAACCGTCAGCGTTACCCGGTGAAATCTCTGCCCAAGTGGCTGGCGCAACTCAATGCTCTGTTGTCGGGACCAACACTGGATTTCGCACAGCTCAAAGCCTTTAAGCCTTTAGAGAAACTCGGCAGCTCTTTTCTTTTAAGCCCAGCGGCAACGCGCAAGAACGCCGACCCACCAGTACATCCTTTTTTTGACGAGGTCGATTCGCTGCTATCGTGTTTTGCGGTTTACCAGGATGCTGCGAGCGCTCACTACGTGACTTGGCTAAATCAGATGCTGAGTCGCGCCGATGCCGCACAACGCGAGCTGAAAACCGAGCGCGGCGTACAGGCCTACGATGATTTGTTGCTGAACCTGCACGCAGCAGTGCAACCGGGTATCGGCGATGCACTGGTGCAGCAGTTGCGCGGCGATTATCAGGCAGCGTTACTGGATGAGTTTCAGGATACCGACCCGGTGCAGTACGAGATTTTCAATACAATCTACGGTGATGGCGCACAACCGGTCTTTCTGGTCGGTGACCCCAAACAGGCAATCTATTCTTTTCGGGGTGCAGATCTTTTTGCCTATCTTAAAGCTCGTGCTGGTACGGCCCATCATTACACACTGGACACCAATCACCGCGCTACGCCGGAGCTGGTCAAGGCGGTGAATACTGTGTTCTCGCATCGTGCGCCTACGGGCAGCTTTGTTTTTGACGAGATCCCTTTTAACAAAGCAGTCTCGGCCGCGACCGCGCCACACCTGATTGACGACGATATGGCAGCACCGCTGGTGTTCTGGCCCATAGCCCGGCAAGAACCCGGGAAGCTGGTAACCAAAACTGACGCCAGAGCACTCGCCAGCACCAGCATGGCAACAGAGATTCGCCGGCTGCTGTCTAATGCCACCACGTTGGGGGATCGATTGCTGGCGCCTCGTGATATTGCGGTGTTGGTACGCAACCACACCGAGGGGGTCACGGCGCAGCGAGCGCTGATTGCAGCCGGCATCCCGTGCGTGCGCCAGGGTCAGCAGAGCGTTTATCAGAGTCATGAAGCCATGGAACTCGAGCGCGTGCTGCAGGCGGTTGCCCGGCCGCGCCGTGAGGCGCTGGTGCGCTCTGCACTGTTGACGGATCTATTGGGCATGGACGTGTCAGCACTGATGCAACTGGAGTGCGAGGCGACTGTTTGGGATGCCTGGCTGGTACGTTTTCACCACTACCATGAGCGTTGGCGTGACAGCGGCTTCATGCGTATGTTTCGCGAACTGACCGCATCCGAGGATGTCCTGCAACGTCTGGCCGGATTTGCCGACGGCGAGCGACGGCTGACCAATCTGCTACATCTCGCCGAGTGCATTCAGTCCATGGCAACAAAACATACTGATATAGCTGCGGTAATGAGTTGGCTGGGCGCCATGCGCAACCAACCCCCGGTGGCTGACGAAAACTCGCTACTGCGCCTTGAAAGCGATGAGGACCGAGTGCGTATCGCCACGGTACATGCCAGCAAAGGCTTACAGTATCCAGTGGTGTTTCTGCCTTTTGCCTGGGACGGTACGCTGCGCAGCGGCCGTGCCAATACCGTGGTTTTTCACGACCCCGATGCGCAGAACCAGGCAACAGTTGATTTTGGCTCGGCTGATCTTGAGCGTCACCGGGCTCGTGCCGGAGTTGAAGAACTGGCCGAGAACCTACGGTTGCTCTATGTTGCTCTGACCCGCGCGCAAAGCCGTTGTTATCTCGCCTGGGGTGCGGTTAACGGCGCATCTACCTCGGCACTGGCTTGGCTTTTGCACCGGCCGCTGTCTGGCGGTGTACCGAATGATCCAACTGAACTGGCGCGAGAGTTTGTCGATCTGTCAGACGACGATCTTAGCGATGCACTGGATTCACTCGCTGCCAAAAGCGAAGCGACCATCGCGATATGCCCCCTGCCAAGCTCGAGTGGTATCGAGTCTGTACCGCAAGATGACGCGGCGTCTTCACTCAAGGCGCGTAGAGCGCAACGCCGACTACAAAGCGCGTGGCAGATGGGCAGTTTCAGTTCGATGACCACAGGGCACGACAGCGCACTGCCGGATTTTGACTCGCAACTTGGGCCCGGTCGCGCTGATAAGCCGGGCGGCTTTTTTGCTTTTCCACGCGGGGCGCGGGCGGGCACCTGTGTGCACCGGGTGCTCGAGCTCATTGACTTTGGTGCAGCCGATCTTATGGCGCGCCGTCAAACGGTAGGCCAGGTGCTGGGTGAACATGGCTTTGATGATGAATGGACCAGCGTCGTTGATCAGATGCTGGATAAAGTGCTGCAAAGCCCGCTAAATGATGATGGACTGCATTTGGGCACCCTGGCGCACACCGATCGTGTTGACGAGATGGCCTTTTGCTACCCGGTAGATGCGCTGGATGCAAAGCACTGGCGCGAGGTGCTGGTGCGAAACGCCACCGGGTTGCATCCGGCATTGCGCTTGGGGTTAGACGACTGGCACTTTGAACCCCTGACGGGATTCATGCACGGCTTTATCGATCTGGTGTTTCAGGCTAGCGGGCGCTACTACCTTGTGGACTACAAGTCCAACTACCTGGGCAGCGATCTTGGCGCCTACAGTACAACGGCGCTTAACACCGCGATGCACCGCTCGCATTACACCCTGCAGTACCTGATCTATACCGTGGCACTGCATCGCTGGCTGCGCACACGCATTCCCGATTACAGCTATGAGCATCACTTTGGTGGTGCCTACTATCTTTTTTTGCGGGGGATGGACCCAAGCCACCCCGGTAACGGCGTCTTTTTTGATCGGCCATCGGCAAATTTAATTGAGGATCTCGACGCCCTGATAGGTGGCCCATCGTGAGCGCCATGATGAAACACTTGCAGCAGGCCTGCCGGGTGGGCCAGCTGCCCGATATTGCACTGCACTTTGCCGGTCTGCTGCACCGGCTCGACCCTAATGCCGATGAATCGGTCCTGCTGGCCGGGGCTCTCGCCGGTGAGCGGGTGATATCGGGAGAAGTCTGCATCGATCTGGCCCGCCTTGCCAGTAGCACAGTTTTTGACAGCGACGATGCCCCAGGGACGAGTACGCCCGATCTTGATGCCTGGCAACAGGCGCTCAAGAATTCGCCGCTGGTCAGTGATGGCACCGCCACGACACCGTTAGTCGTAACGCCTGATGGGCGCTTGTATCTGTATCGTTACTTTGAGCTTGAGCGACGGTTGGCTGAACTGATTACGCAGCGTACGCAGATCTGCGATGTTTCTATAGATTCGACACAACTTGAAGCCGCCCTGGAAGCGCTGTTTGCTGATGATGCGACAAGCGTTGATCAACGCAACGCTGCAACGCTTGCGCTACACAACCGATTTACGGTCATAAGCGGTGGGCCAGGCACAGGCAAAACAGCGACGGTGGTGCGCATTTTGGCTTTGTTATCGCGACTTGAACTCGTTGCCCCCGAACGCATGCTGCTGTGCGCCCCCACCGGCAAGGCGGCTGCCCGGCTGCGCGAGGCACTGGCGGATACCCTGGTGGCAGTCACGCCCGGCGATACCCTACCCACTGATGCTGTTACCGCGCACCGACTACTGGGCTGGCGGCCGGGCAAAAAGCCGCGCTATCACGCTATGCGACCCCTCAATTGCGATTTGCTGGTGCTGGATGAAGCTTCAATGGTGGATCTTGTGCTGATGGTCAGCATCCTTGAAGCCTTGCCAGCGCATGCGCGGCTTATTCTGCTGGGAGATCGCGACCAGTTGGCGTCAGTGGAGGCGGGCGCTGTGCTCGGGGATATCTGCCGAGCAGCCGATAGCGGCCCGCTGGCTGACACCCTGGCCCCACTCACTCATAACTGGCGTTTTGGGGCGGATAGCCCTATCGCCGCTCTGGCGAGTGCCGTTCGTGAGGCGAGGGTGACCGATGCTCTGACGCTGCTGGATGACCCCGCTAGCGCGCAGGTTAGTCTGCAAGCGGCGCAAGAGGACGCCGCCCTGGATGCGTTGCTGGCAGAGCAAGTCACACCGCTATATGCCGAGGTTGCACGACTGGTGCGCGAGGGTGCTGACGCAAAAGCTGTGTTCGAAAAGTTGGGATCATTGATGGTGCTGTGCGCGCATCGCACTGGACCCCGCGGTGTCACTGACCTTAACCGACGGGTGAGTGTCCAGCTTGGTGCCAGCGGCGCGCTGTCACTGGGGTTGCCCGCTTATCCCGGCCAGCCGCTGATGGTGACCCGAAACGACACGGCGCTAGGTCTTTTTAACGGCGATATTGGTGTGGTGATGCCGGATGCAGACTCCCCGGGGCGCCTGCAGGCGGTTTTCATAGATACGGCTGGGGATGAGCATGCGGTAAGCCTTGGTCGCCTGCCCGAGCATGAAACAGCCTACGCTATGACGGTGCACAAGGCGCAGGGTTCGCAGGCGCGCCAGGTGGTACTGGTCTTGCCGACACAACTCTCACCGGTACTCTCACGCGAACTGATCTATACCGGCATTACCCGTGCTGAGCAATCGCTTGAGATCTGGGCTGCACACGAGGTGCTCGCCGGTGCGATAGGCCGTAGTGCGCAACGGGTGACCGGCTTGGCCGATCGGCTGCAGGGACGCTCAGCGAGCGGACCATAATCAAGAGTCGTTCGGCCTGTTAGGCTGCACTTCTATTGATTGCTATAGATTTAGCGAAAAAGACAAGGCAGACACCTCCCAAATAGAGCAGGGTTGAGAACAATAAGGGACCAAAAAGATTTACCAGAGCTTCCATTTTCTTTCTTCCGTTTAAAGTGTTTTTGACAATTCAAGACTCGAAAGAAGTATCTCGGGAGCACGACAAGGAAGCGTAATCAATACGCGCCAATCTTTGGTTTTAGAGCAGACTCAACAATCGCTTCAACAACGGGGTTAGAGCGTTCTCCAGTATGGTGGCCAGAACGATGCCAAGCGCAATGGATAATGTCAGTTTCCAATATGTGATCTTCATATTTTTCTCCAAGAATGTGAGGCGAGTATTTACAGGTATTCCATTGGAAAGCTCTACCCTTATTGGTGCTCTAGGTAATGTAACTGATGACCCAACAATGGATTAATCACCCAGGCTAGCCCGGTGCATACATCTTTTTCGTGCGGCTTGGCTTTTGAGGGTATTTTCCGATAGCCTCTAGACCATATTAGCTACAAACATCACCACAACAAGGATGACAAAGGCAGCAATCGCGTAGCGCCAGTTCTTTGCCATAAAGACAAAGCCGACAACCAGCAGCAGAACCACCAACCCTGCTGGATCGTCTATACCGAGCAACTTTCCGGTTAATGCCATCACTGTATCCATCACTTCACTCCATGGCTGTCTTTATGCAGATTGGCCTTATCTCAGTTACTGCCGAGTGGCAATAAAGCTCACCATCAACGACGATCCACGCGGATAAGGCTTGGACCCCACTAGCAGTTAGATCTCCCACGGATCAGCCTGACTTAGCTGCTGGCATCATTACGGGGCAGGATATCAAACTGTATCGTGTGGTTTCAGGGGTAGGCGAGGAACTCGCCGGCGGGCGCGCTGTCGCCGTGCAGATCGATTAACCGGTCGATCTCATCGTATATCGCCTGCTCCTCACCGTCTTCAATTTCACCGATGCTAATGAGTTCAGAAACCAGTCCGTCATGCAACGCACGACGCACCTGGCCGAGCGTGGGTGGCCCCGCGTCACTGTTGTGATCGATACAGTTCTCGATGACGTTGGAAAGGATTTCACTGGCCTGGGGGCGCACGAAACCGTTAGCCGCAGCATCGCCAAAACTCTCCACCAGGGCATCGAGTTCTTCACTCACAGAGTCGTGGTCGGCTGGGTCAATCAGGCCGTTATCACTCATCTCCTCCAACAGGTCGGTTTCCATCATCGCCTGTACCATCAGCAAAGTGACCGGCAGATCATCCTGCGTGGTGCTGATGACATATTGCAGAGTCACCGACAGTTCGCTGCTGACTTCTTCACTGATATCTTCAGGTATGTTCATGCAGGCCTGGACTCCTGTTTGCTGCAGGCCATTGTGCCCCAGTCACATGGTGATGGCAAAGGAGTGCCTGATGTTGGAGGATCTTAAGCCGTGCCAGATCTGGGGTAGACCGTAGTACCAGTGTCCGGTGGTAGCGAAGGGTATTACAATGGTTGTGCTGAAAGGTGCCCCATGATTCCCCTGCACGACGACAATCCCACACGGATCACACCGATCGTGACGATCGCACTGATCGGACTTTGCGTGATGGCATTTCTTTGGCAGTTGTCACTGGGCCCGAGCCAGGAGGCAGCGATGTATGCGCTGGGCGTGATCCCGGCCGTGATCTTTGACAAGGCACAGTTGGCACCGCAGTTGGCATGGGTAGACCCGGTACTGACCCCGTTTACCTCTATGTTTCTGCACGGGGGCTTCATGCATCTGGGTGGCAACATGCTGTACCTGTGGATCTTTGGCAATAATATAGAAGACTCCATGGGCCACGGCCGGTTTATCGTCTTTTATCTGTTGTGCGGTGTGGCGGCCGTGTTTGCTCAGGCACTACCCGATCCCGAATCCACTATTCCGATGATTGGTGCCAGCGGTGCGATCTCTGGAGTACTCGGCGCTTACCTGCTGTTGTTTCCCCACGCCCGGGTACTGGTGGCCTTGCCCTTGGGCTTTTATATCCACACCATGTCGCTTAAAGCGGGTGTGGTGCTGGGTATCTGGTTTGCCATGCAGATATTCAGTTCGCTTGGCGCCGGCGATGGGCCCGGGGTTGCCTGGTTTGCTCACATCGGCGGCTTTGTAGCCGGGGTGGTGCTGATTCCCTGGTTCAAGTACCCTGAAGTCCGGCTGTTCGCTCCGGCACGTTCAGGTGGACGTTGGCATCGGCGTGGACGCAAGCACTGAACCGATGATCGCTAACACTCCGCAATATCTTTTTGATCCAGCCGACAAGCCTTGCCTGCCATTGCATGAGGTTCCCCTGGTTGAGGCGACCGACGACTCGGTTCAAGGTTATGGTTGTCTCGTCGATCATCCCGATGATATCGATGTCGAGATTGTGCGTTGGCCTGCCACTGGTTGGCGAAAAGTGGACGAGGACAGCGGCGACGAGGCCGGCTGGGTAGAAGGCATCTTCCACGGTGAGTGGCAAGGCGATGTGCTTTATGGGCGCAATGAGGCAGTCTCGGGTCATTACGTGCTGGGTTGGTCAACCACCGATCCGCAGTTGGCCTCAACCACCCGACAGACGGTGCCTCGAGAGCGGGTATTGTTGTGGCACATGAACTATCACCCCGATGGCGGCCAGTTGTTTTTCCCACAGGATCGCAGCGCTTTTGTCGTGCCTGTCGCTTTACCCGGCGATGATGTCGCGGTGGAACAGGTGATTGCGCTGTGGTGTGACGGCAGTCGGGGTCTGTACATCCATCCCGGAATCTGGCACGACGGCATCTTCCCAGCCGCCCAGCGCCAGAGCTTTTTGGATCGCCAGGGCCGGGTTCATGCGCGGGTGAGTTGCGACCTCGCGGTTGAGTTCGGGGTGTATCTGTCAGTGCCTTTGGTACAAACCTGAACCTTCGCCCGCATCGTTTTTGGATTTCCTGCCGACGCGCTGGTCTTGCCAGCGGTTCTCAATACAGCACACTGAATTCGATCACAGCCGATTAGCCGTTACGGCCCAACGCGATTATGATTTGTCCCATTGCCTGTGCTGTTGGTGCTTAAACTCAGAAATTGATCATAAGGAAGTTTGCCATGGCCAAGACGATGGACGATATCCTCCACCCGGGCTTAAGTGATACACCTCCGGGTTACCCTCATGCCCCGCCAGGATGGTCACCAACGGATGGTGAGCAGGCAATAGCCGGTGAAGGGCTGGTTTTGGGATCGGCTCACTGGGAGGTGGTATGTGCGCTGCAGGAATACTTTGCGCGTCACGAGAACCAGGTCAGCAACCTACGCGAGTCACACGACGCACTGGAAGAGAAATTTCACCGCCAGGGCGGGCGGCGCTATCTGTTTCAAATTTTTGCCAAGGGGCCGGTGGTGCAGGGCTGTCGGCTGGCTGGGCTGCAGGCACCCGCCGGGCATAACGACCCCGCCTTTGATGCCACTTACTGAATCGATTAGGGTTAAGCCGTGCCGGACACTCAAGCTTGCGGGCGTTTGCCCGAGTTAAGCGACAGGTATACGCCCACGCTGATGATGAGGGCGATACCGGCGAATGCCCAGGTGTTGGGAATATCGCCAAACAGCCAGTAGCCCAGCAGTACCTGCATGATGATCTCGGTATAAAGGAAGGGCGCCAGCAGTGAAGCCTCGGCGTATTCAAAGGCGCGGATCAATAGCAGATGGCCGATGGCGCCAATCACCCCCAGTGCTGCCATCATTACCAGGTCGGTGAGCGTCGGCGGCACCCACACCAGTGGGACCAGCGCACTCATCAGCACGAAACCGCCAATACCCTGCCAGGTCAGCATCACCAGCGGTGGCGTGTTGCCACTTAATAGTCGGGTCGAAAGAAAATATAGAGCAAAGAAGAAAGCCGCTGCCAGTGCCAGAAGACTGGACCACTGAAACTCGCCAAAGCCGGGCTGGACGATCAGAACGACGCCACCCAAACCAAGCGCACAGGCTATCCAGCGCCCCAGGGGCACCCGCTCGCGCAGAAACAACCCCGAGAACATGACTATGATAACCGCATCAAAAAAGATCAGAGCTATGGCATCAGCCAGTGGAACGGTGCGAATGGCAGCAAAAAAACAAAGGGTTGCTCCCATCAGACATAGCCCGCGGCCGATCTGCAGTGCCGGCCGTGGCACCAACAGCACGCTGCCACCGTGTCGCCACAGCGCTATTGGCAATACCAGCAGGAAATGAAAGAAGAACCGGGCCCAGACCAGTTGCAGCACCGGGTAGCGGCTGCTCAGCAGTTTTGCCAGAGCATCCATGAACGGTACGATCATCATTGCTCCGATCATCAGGGCAATGCCGCGGCTCGGCTGCAAGGGTAAATTAGAGGTCAAGTTTGATAATAATTACAGGTTGCCCTCGGTCCGAAATGGATAAAAGGGCGCACCCGGGTATGATAGCGTCTCTGGGCTGGTGTTTTGCCCCGATTACATGCGACATGCCTGCCCGCCTCCAGTCGATGGATAGTTACCAGATCATCAAGAACATACACGTTAGCTGCGCGGGGTTATCGATAGCCGGTTTTGTGTTGCGCAGTGCCTGGGTGCTACGCGGTTCACCGAGCGCCCATTACCGCTTGACCCGGGTGGTGCCTCACTTTATCGATGCCACTTTGCTGCTAAGTGCGCTGGGCCTGCTGTATCTATCGGGGTATCGCCCAAGCGGGAGTGATTGGCTGACCTTCAAACTGATGGGTGTGATTCTCTACATTGTATTTGGCATGATAGCGCTGAATGCAGGCCGTACGATGGGACAGCGGGCTATAGCAGTTGCCGCGACTCTGATGGTTTTCGCTTATATCGTAGCTGTTGCCTTGACCGGCCAGCGCTGGCCTTTTGCCTAAATCAAGCCCAGATGCCGATGGCTGACACAAGCAACTCGCCCACCATGGTTTTTGCCGTGGTCATCACCTACCAGCCGAATCTGGAAGGTCTGGGGGTGCTGCTTGAGCGCCTTGCCGGGCAAGTCGACACGGTGTTGATCATTGATAACGGCTCCGACAATGCGCAAGCGATCGCGCAGCGGGTTAAACAACACGCCTTTGCACGGTTTACCGGTGCATCAGAAAACCGCGGGCTGGGCTGGGCTCACAACGAAGGCTTGCGCACTGCTCTGGCCCACAATGCCGACGCCGTGCTGTTGCTCGATCAGGACAGCCTGCCACGCCCGGGAATGGTTGCTGCACTGGTTCACGCGCTGGACCAACAACGTCGTGCTGGTGTGCGTGTGGCAGCGGTAGGCGCGCGTTATCTTGGCACCGATCGGGGTCACCCATCGTACTTTGTGCGCTTTGGCCGGCTGCGTTTCAGGCGATGTTTTTGTCGTACTGATCAGCCCGGCTCGACAGTGCCGGCCGACATGCTGATCTCCTCGGGCGCATTGTTTGGCCGTGATGCGCTGGAGGCGCTCGGGATGATGGACGAGACGCTTTTTATCGATCATCTGGATACCGAGTGGTTTTTACGGGCGGGGGCTGCGGGCTGGCGCTCTTTCGGGGTATGCGATGCGGTCATGGATCACGGACTGGGCGAGCGCACGGTGCGGGTGTGGCTCGGCCGCTGGCGTTACCTGCCAGTACATCAACCGTTTCGCTACTACTACGTGTATCGCAACAGCATGCTGCTTTGGCGGCGTTCCTACCCGAGCCGGCGCTGGAAGCATACCGATATGTTGCGTCTGGCGAAGATGTTCGTGGTGTTCTCCCTTTTTACCGGCCAGCGCCTGCGTAACCTTGGCATGATGGTTCGGGGTATCCGTGATGGCCTCAAGGGTCGAACCGGACCGCTCGAAACTCATTTGCCGCGCTAGGGCGATCGCCTCACAATAGGGCCCGCCGGCCCAGGATCACGCCGGCCAGGCAGAATTCAGACACTCCAGCAAATTGCAATAACCAAAGGCGCTACACAGTCGATGCAGGTTTCATTTCTTGTGCCGGTCTATAACACCGACCCGGCGGTGCTGACACTTTGTGTCAACAGTGTCCTCAAGGCTGCTGCTGATCGGCATCAGGTGGTGATCGTTGATGATGCATCCGACCGTGAAGAGACCCGCGCATTCCTCAGCCGTTGTGGTGAAGCCAAGCTGGCTAACTTGAAATTGCTGCGTAATGATACCAACGCGGGAGTTTCCTTTGCGCTCAATCAGGCCGCTGCAGTGGCATCGGGCGATTTTCTGGCGCCAGTGGATCACGATGATGTGGTGGTCAGCCAGGGGTTTGCCCAGACTCTGCGCTGCCTGGATTATTACCAGGCATCGTGGATCTATTCTGATGAGATTCAGGTAGATGCCAATGGCTTTTTGATCCGTCGCATGTTCAAGCCGGATTACAGTCCGCAACTGCTGCGCTCGATCATGTACATCAATCACCTGCAGGTTTTCTCGCGGGAACTTTTCGAGCGTGTCGGGGGTTACCGCGAAGGCTTTGAAGGCAGTCAGGATCACGATCTCGCGTTGCGTATGAGTGAGCAGGTAGAGCCGGTACATGCCGAAACGGTTGCCTATCACTGGCGTATTCTCGAGCAGACCCAGTCACGCTCGGGGGAGCAGTTATCTGCCCAGACGGTGGACCACGGTCAGCGAGCCCTGCGGGAACACTTTGCCAGGTTACAGCATGAAGCCACAGTAGAGCCTGTGCTTTTTCGTCGTCGCCCCGACAGCCAACTCGAACCAGTGGGCGTCTATCGCTGCCGAATCTTGCCAGCCGCGATGGCCACAGTATCTATTGTTATCCCGTGCAAGCTGGGTACGAAGCGCATGATTAACGGGCAAAATATCGAGCTATTGGCTCATTGCATGGAGCGTCTGGGTGAGACTTTATCTTCAAGCAGCCCATACATCGCCAACATAAGCCCAGAAGTCGTCGTTGTTACCAATCATGAAGATGACCTGGACAAGGCGAATCATATGATCAGCTATTACGGTCTGGAGGGATTTTCTATTCAGGATGAGGACGGCTTTGATTTTGCCCGCAAGTGCAACCTGGGCGCGCGTCACGCAAACGGCGATATTCTTGTTTTTCTGAATGATGACACGGTGTTTGAAACTGAGGGTTGGATCACGGAGGTAGTCTCGTTACTGCAACAAGAAGACGTCGCCTGTGTCGGCGGCATGTTGCTGAATGCCGACCTCACTGTGCAGTCCTGCGGTGACAACGTTGGGCGTAATTCGGCAGTGCATTACGCACCTCACCCAAGCGCCGATAACGTGGGCGATGCCATGCACCGCTACTTGGCTGATCACGAGACCACTTCAGTCAGCGGCGCCTTTTTGTGTTGTCGCAAGTCGACTTTCAACGAGCTCGACGGTTTCTCGCGAGCCTTTCCGAACAGCTTTCAGGATGTCGATTTTTGCCTGCGCGCCCGATCCCGTGGCCTGCGTTGTATCACTGCTCCGGGTATCCGGTTATTGCATTTTGAGTCCGCGACCCGCGATGCTAAGGTCGATTCTGAAACCTTAAGTGTGCTGCGCTCGTTTCATGGTCCGGGACTGGCCGGCACAGATCGTTATGCGCTGTGGTGCTATCAGCCGATCTACTTCTCGGTGTTTTCCTACAATGGGCTCAAGTTCCGTGCTTTTCTGCTTGCTCGGGGTTTTGTACGTGTGGCTCGCCGAGTAGAAAAAGCATTGACCCGCAGGCCACGCTGCTGGCGTGGGGTGCTAAAGAAAAGCGAGTATCGGGTGCATTGGCGTAAAAGCCAGACTGCAATAAAAACAAAGGAAATGAGGGGGAATCAATGAGTCGCGATCCGCGTTATGACATTCTGTTCGAGCCGGTAGCAATTGGTCCGGTCACCGCCCGCAATCGTTTTTACCAGGTGCCGCATTGCAACGGCATGGGGCATGCCATGCCCAACAGCGTGGCGGCAATGCGTGGGATGAAAGCCGAGGGTGGCTGGGCCGTGGTCGCAACCGAGGAATGTGATATCCACGCGTCAAGCGATGTACTGCCCTATGCTGAGGCACGCTTGTGGGACGAGGGCGACCAGCAGCGCTTGGCCCTGATGGCTGATCGGGTGCACGAACACGGCGCGTTGGCAGCGATTGAACTGACGCACAGTGGGCACAATGTTTCCAACCGTTACTCGCGTTTGCCGGTACTGGGTGTTTCTGATGCCGGTGTGAACAGTTTTGATCCAGTGCAGGCGTGCGCCATGACCAAACGCGATATCGCAGACGTACGGCGTTGGCACCGCCAGGCCGCAGTCCGGGCCCGCGATGCTGGATTCGATATTGTCTATGTCTACGCTGGCCATGATCTCACTTTACCCATGCATTTCATCAGCCGCCGGCACAATCGGCGCAGTGATGAGTACGGTGGCTCGCTGGAGAACCGGGTACGACTGACCCGCGAGCTGCTTGAAGACACCAAGGATGCCGTGGGGGATCGTTGCGGGATCGCTATTCGCTTTGCCGTGGATGAGTTGCTCGGTGACGCGGGCATCGCCAGTGGGGCCGAAGGGCGTGAGGTGGTAGAGATGTTGGCTGAAATGCCGGATTTGTGGGACGTTAATGTGAGTGACTGGGCCAATGATTCGGTCACCGCCCGTTTTGGTGAGGAAGGGGCGCAGGAGTCTTATGTGGCTTTTGTGAAACAGGTGACCAGCAAGCCGGTGGTAGGCGTAGGACGTTTTACCTCAGCTGATGCCATGGTTTCCCAGGTGAAAAGGGGCATTTTGGATATGATTGGTGCAGCGCGACCCTCGATTGCTGATCCTTTTTTGCCGCGTAAGATTGAAGAAGGCCGCATCGAGGATATCCGCGAGTGTATCGGCTGCAATATCTGCGTCAGTGGCGACTGGACTCAATCGCCGATCCGCTGTACCCAGAACCCGACTATGGGTGAGGAATGGCGTCGCGGCTGGCATCCGGAGATCATCAGTCCGCGTGGGTCCAGCAAAAAGGTGCTGGTGGTCGGCGCCGGGCCGGCGGGTCTTGAGGCAGCCATGAGCCTAGGCCAGCGCGGCTATGAAGTGGCACTGGCCGACAGTGGCGATGGTGGTGGACGCGCGGTACGCGAGGCAACATTGCCGGGGCTTGCCAGTTACAAGCGGGTGAGTGATTACCGATTAGGCCAGATCGCACGCTCGACCCACATCAGCTTTTATCCGGGAAGCGAAATGGATGGGCCCAGCATTCGAGATTTCGGCGCCGATCAGGTACTGATTGCAACGGGCTCCTACTGGCGTACCGATGGGCTCGGTCGCGCAACGTTTGCGCCAGTGCCAGGTATCGAGGATCATCCGCAATGTTTGACACCCGATGATATTGTTGCGGGCATCCTGCCGGCACATGGCCCAGTCCTCGTCTACGATGATGATCACTATTATCTTGGCGGCGTTATTGCGCAACTGCTGGCCGATCGCGGGCTGTCGGTCACTTTGGCGACCCCAGGTCCGGAAGTATCGTGTTGGACTCAGAACACGATGGAGCAGCACCGGATAGAGCAGGCTTTGTTAGAGCGAGACGTTAAGCTCGTCCCGAAACACACGATGGCACGAGTTGATGCCAACACCGCCACATTAACCTGCAACAGTACTGGCCGCGAACTTGAGTGCGAAGCCGCTGCACTGGTTATGGTGACCCTGCGAGCGCCGGTGAATGACTTGTACTTTGCGCTTGCCGGCCAGCAGCAAGAGCATCTAGACGATCTGCCTTTTGGAATCTTGCGTATCGGCGACTGCATGGCGCCGGCGACCATTGCTGCCGCGGTTTATGATGGCCATCGGGCAGCCCGGGAGTTGGATAATCTTCCGGATCCAGATACTGTGCCCTTCAAGCGAGAGCGGGCGTTGATCGATGGGCCTTAGCGACCTGGATCAGTCGATCTCGTTGTCGTGATCGCGCTCGCGAAGGGTGTGCTCGCGCTCAGTAGGATCGCCGTAACCGCCACCTCCAGGGAGTTCCATCAGCAGTCGTTCACCCGCGGGAACGATCTGTTTACCCTTGGTTTTCAGCGTCTTGCCGCTGGCAAGGCGAACCACGCCGGGAGCGCCATCTGTGCCGCCGTTTCGACCCCGAGCCGGATAATCGACTCGGTCGAACAACGCAAAGATCGCGAATGGCGCGCCCTGGGCATGGGCGATCTCGATCGACTGGCCGTGACCACCGCGGTAGCGGCCATCACCGCCCGAGCCTGAGCGCAGTTCTTTGCGATGGAAGATCACCGGGGCGATGGACTCGGTAATCTCAACCGGGGTGTTGCGCACTCCGGAAGGAAAAGCGGTAGCTGAAAGGCCATCGCGCCAGGGTAGTGCTCCGGTGCCGCCAGAATGGAAAATAGTGACCGAGAACGGCGTGGCGTTACCGTAATCCTGACCGTCCAGCAGTCCGGGTCCGCCGGTCATCATCGGATTCCACAAACTGGAACTGCCTTCAGCAGGTGCCCGATCGGGCAGGGCTTTGTCGATACAGCCCAGCACGACATCCGGCAGCATCTGGCCAATGACATGGCGCACGGCTACGGCGTGCGGCCGTGGCGCGTTGAGAATACAACCGGGTGGTGCGGTAACCTTGATCGGCTCAAGCGAGCCGGCGTTGTTCGGTATTGCCGAACCAATCACGCAGCGCACCCCAAACGAAGCATAAGCTTGGGTGTAACTCAGCGGCACGTTGATGCCAAAGGGTGAAACGCCTGAAGTACCAGAAAAATCAACCGATACTCCCTCGTCACTGATCTTTAGTTCGGCCTTGAGAGTGACAGGTTCACCGTAACCGTCCACGGTCATCTCGTTGCGCCAGAGGCCACGAGGCAGTTCTGCCATCTCGTCCAGCATGGCTGAGCGCGAGCGCTCGATGATGTGCTGACTGATTTCATCAAGGTCGCTCAGTCCAAATTCGGTCATCATCTCGACCAGGCGGGTGCAGCCGACTGAATTGCCGACGGTCAGCGAGTACAGGTCACCGATCACCTGATCGGGTTCACGCACATTGGCGCGGACAATGGCCATCACTGCTTCACAGGGTTGGCCCTGCTCAAAGAGTGGCAGGATTGGCACGCACAACCCTTCTTCAAATATCTGGCCGGCATCCGGGCCGAAGCCACGGCCACCGATATCTACCACGTGGACAGTAGAGGCAAGCAGGCCAACAATGCATTCGTCGATAAAGGCCGGGGTTACTACGGTGAAGTCAAACAGATGGCCGGTACCAAGCCACGGATCATTGGTAACGTAGACATCTCCTGCGCGCATGCGCTCCAGCGGAATGGCCTCAAGAAAGTAGCCGACCGATGCAGCCATGGCGTTGACATGGCCCGGAGTGCCGGTGATAGCCTGTGCCAGCATGCGTCCGGAAAGATCAAAGATACCGGCTGACAGGTCACCAGCTTCACGCACGGTTGTCGAGAAGGCAGTGCGAATGAGCGCCTGGGCCTGTTCTTCGACAATGCTGATCAGTCGGTCCCAGGTGACCTGGCGCTGGATGGTTGCCAGAGCACCCCCGATCGCTCCGCTATGGCCGGCGGTTTGATGATTGTTGGCAACAAGGTCACCATGTTGGTTGCACGATACATCCCATTGTCCCGGGACAATCAGCGTGGTCTGGTCTTCGGTGATCACTACCGGGCCATCGATAGATGTATCTGGCGACAGGGCGTTACGGGACAGCACCGGGCAGTCGACCTTCTCGTCGGTGCCAGGCATCTGCACTACCCGTCGGGCCGAGCTATCGTCGGCTGATGTTGCTGACAATGGCTGCGTCTGGCGGACGTCGTCATTTGCCGGGGCTGAAGCCGTCAATGACCAGGTCAGAATCTCAAGGGGGACGCCGGGGATGCCCTGGCCGTACTGTGTTTGGTAGGCGTGAGTAAAGGCGGCGTTGATGACGTCACGATCGGCCTCTGTCAGTGGCCGGTCGGGCAGGCGGACTTTGATCTCGTGGCCCTGCCCAGCGTAGCGGATGTAGGCATGGCGTGTCTCGTCGATACGCGCCTCTTTGGCACCGAGTTGTACAGTGGATCGCGCTTCGTGCGACATTTCATCGAACAGCGTGTTGATCAGCGCCGGGTCGAGTTCATTCAGCGTAGTGAAACGACTGCGCACAACCTCAAAGGCAACCGGTGCGAGCAGAAAACCCACGGCGGAGCCCACCCCGGCATCGCGCGGGATGATGACCCGAGAGATGCCCAGTTTGCGTGCAACCGCCATGGCGTGTAGCGGCGCACCCCCGCCAAAGGCGATCAGGGTGCGCTGAGTCACATCAGATCCTTTCTCC
>Ga0302137_1000360_pt1 | contig 19471 bp, 20 predicted proteins | sample CBN3_SCM_MG_FD_203127 | JGI IMG/M metagenome (GOLD analysis project Ga0302137, IMG submission 203127) | Marine microbial communities from Western Arctic Ocean, Canada - CBN3_SCM | ecosystem: Environmental > Aquatic > Marine > Oceanic | place: Canada: Western Arctic Ocean | collected 2017-09-15 | reverse complement strand
AAGTGCTGCAGGATCGCCCGTTTGCCGGTGTCGGTAAACGACGTGGCGTTGCGAATCGATTCGATGCGTTCTTGTATCCAGGCTTTTTCATCGGCCTCTTGGATGTGCATATATTCCACGCCAATGGTGCCGCAATAGGTTTCTTCCAGAATTTTGACGATCTGGCGCATCGATGCGGATTCTAGACCAAGCACATAATTAAGGAAAATAGGCCGGTCCAAATCGCGTTCTGTAAAGCTATAGGTTTCCGGGTCCAGTTCGGAATGGGGGATTGGTTTGACCAGGCCAAGCGGGTCCAGTTTACAGTGCAGGTGGCCGCGCACCCGGTAATTCCGGATGACCATCAACGCGCGGATTGAATCCGATGTCGCCTGACGAATTTGATCTGGTGCCACGGCGGCTTGTGGGGTCGAAGCCGTTTGTGCGCCGCCCGCGGTTGCGTCGGACATTGAGGGGGCGGCTCCATTGCCGCCGCCGATGACCTTTGTACTGCGGGGTGCCCAACTGGGCCCTGTTATGTCGGCCAGGACAGTATGGGCGTCTTCGCCTACTTCATCGAAGAATTCGGCCCATTCCGCATCGACCATGCTCGGGTCTTTTGCATAACGCGCATACAATTCCGCGATATAGGTTTCGTTCGCCCCAAACAGAAATGAATTTTCTTCCATAGACATCGTCGTTCTCGTTTCCCAATTAAGTTGGGTTAACCGTTCATAGCGGCCGCTATCGGTTCGCCGATAAGCGCAGGGCTTTCAGCGACAGTGACGCCTGCATTTTTCATCGCCTCGATCTTCGATCTCACCGTGCTGTTGCCGCCCGAAATTATGGCGCTGGCATGGCCCATACGTTTGCCCGGCGGGGCGGTGACGCCCACGATGAATCTGGCCATTGGCTTTTTACTGCCGGATTGTTTGTAGAACATCTGGAACCGACCGGCACCGCGCCCACCTGCGTGAATCTGACTTTTCACCACCCAAATCGGACCGCCCAACGTTTCCGCTGCAGCGATTGCTTCTTCCGGGGTGAATACGGCGGCGCTGTAGGGAACCGCGACGCCGCCGTATTCAATAGGGTTCTTGGTTTGGTGCTCGTGGATATTCATGAGCCGTATTCGTTATGTATGTCCTGATTGATGCCAGGTGAGAGCCACGCTCAACACAGGGACTATTTTTTCTTTTTTGCAGACGCTTTCTTGTTGGCCACATCCATTTTCGCGATGACTTTGTTCAAATTTTGCACCGCATCGACCGAATTTTTAAACATCTTCTTTTCGCTGGCGTTCAAGTTTATTTCGACAATTCGCTCCACGCCACCTGCGCCCAGAACGACTGGAACGCCAACATAAAGTCCATTCAATCCATATGCGCCTTTTACATACGCCGCACAGGGCAGGACCCGCTTTTTGTCTTTGAGATATGCGTCGGCCATATCTATGGCCGAAGACGCGGGCGCATAAAATGCTGAACCGGTTTTCAACAGGCCGACGATTTCGGCACCGCCGTCACGGGTGCGCTGGACAATTTCGTCGATCCGTTTTTTGGTCGTCCACCCCATCTTGATCAGATCAGGAACGGGAATGCCGGACACTGCAGAATAACGCACCAGCGGCACCATGGTGTCGCCATGTCCGCCGAGCACGAATGCTGTCACGTCTTCGACTGACACTTTAAATTCTTCGGCGAGGAAACAACGGAAGCGCGCGCTATCCAAGACGCCCGCCATGCCAACGACTTTTTTGTGCGGTAAACCACACGCGTCGCGCAACACGCCTACCATGACGTCCAGCGGGTTGGTGATGCAGATGACGAAGGCGTTCGGGCAGTTTTTCTTGATCCCTTCGCCAACGCTTTTCATGACGCCGGTGTTGATGCCGATAAGATCGTCACGGCTCATTCCCGGCTTGCGGGCGATGCCCGCCGTTACGATAACCACGTCAGCGCCGCGCAAGGCCGTGTAACGGTTAGATCCGGTAATCGCGCCATTGAATTTTTCGACGGGTCCGGCCTGCGCCAGATCCAGCGCTTTGCCTTGGGGAATGCCGTCAACGATGTCGAAAAGGACGACGTCGCCAAGTTCCTTAAGTCCCGCCAGAAGTGCGAGCGTGCCACCAATATTACCCGCACCGACGAGCGCGATTTTGTTACGTGCCATGTGAAGAGACCTCATATTATCTGTTTGGCTAAAAGCGGTTGCGTACAACCTATGATGCGTTTGCTTAAAGTAAAGTTAACAGTCTACCATGCTGGACATTTTTTGTCGTGGGTCAACCGAGTGCTCAGCGTCGGTTTGGTACGATGAATTGAGTCGCAGTGCAAGCAAAGCCGCGCGGGAAAACGCAGTTGGCGGATTCAGGTTATTTTGACGCTTCGGGCGGATGATCCGCAGCGACGTGGGCGGCTTCAAGAAATTCTGTCGATTGCATTTCCATCAACCGGCTGACGGCGCGTTCGAATTCAAATGCGTGGCGTCCCTCGGTGTAAAGTTCGTGCGGCGGCGCTTCGGCGGCCATGATCAAATTGGTTTTGTGTTCGTATAATTCATCGATTAGCAACATGAACCGCTTGGCTTCATTGCGCCGCGCTTCATCCATCCGCGGGACGTTGTTGATGAGGATGGTGTGATAGCGTGACGCAATGGCGATATAATCGCCCGCCCCCAAAGGCCGTTCGCACAAAGTTGCGAAGTCGAACCACGCCACGCCAATCGCAGTGCGCGCTGACTCGATTGTATGCCCCTTAACGGTGATCGTTTCGCTGATGCTTTCACCACCCTGGGTCAACGCCTCATAATTTGCCTCCAACGCCGCGGTGGAGTCCGAGCCCAGCGGCGACAGGTACACCTGCATGTTTTTTAACCGGTCTAAACGATAATCGGTTGGGGAGTCGAGATGTAGGATGTCGAGCTTTTCCTTGAACAACGAAATAAACGGCAGGAATAATTCGCGGTTGAGACCGTCCTTGTACAAATCATCCGGCCCAAAATTGGACGTGCAGACGACCACGACGCCTCGTTGAAATAGCGCGTCGAACAAGCGTCCAAGAATCATGGCGTCTGCGATGTCGACCACATGAAATTCGTCGAAGCATAAAAGCCAGGCCTCCGCTGTGATGCGGTCCGCGATGGGTTTGATGGGGTCGCTGTCTTCGCGTGACTTGGTTTTGTCCTTGCGCCATCGATGCATGTCCTCCTGCACTTCGATCATGAAGGCATGAAAATGCACCCGTCGTTTGTGTTCCATCGGGGTGTGTTCAAAGAACAAATCCATCAACATGGACTTGCCGCGTCCAACGCCGCCAAAGAGGTACAAACCCAGCGGGGGCGTTTTCGGGCGCCGCACCAGACCCAGCCGGGATTTCCAACCCGACGCGCGGGTCGCGGGCTGATAGCCCTTCAGCGCGTTGTAGAGGCTCTGAAATTTTTCTGCCGCAAGCTCCTGAAGGCTATCATCCTTCAAGGCGCAGGCGTCGCGGAGTGAGCGATAGGCGAAGAGAGGTCCGTTGGGCATGGCGTTTATTCTGGTTGGAAGGAATCTGCAAGTTTGGGAAGCACACAACGTTGCGTTTGTTAAAAGACGTTAGCTATCGAACATGATGACGTTGCGCGCTACTTTACCCGTCTTGAGCGCTTGGAGGGCTTCATTGATATCTTCCAGTTTGATATGGCTGGACAATAAATCGTCGAGTTTGAGTTTTCCGGCGAGGTAGAAGTCCACATATCGGGGCATGTCTAAGCGAAAGCGGTTTGAACCCATGGCGCAACCGATGATTTTTTTCTCCAATAAAAAATCTGCGCCCTGGAGTTCAATTTTCTCGCCATAAGGGATCATACCGATCAATGTGGCCGTCCCACCTGTCCGCAACATTTCAAACGCCTGTTCAGCGGTTTGCTTCAGGCCAATCGCCTCGAAGGCGTAATGGACGCCGCCGTTGGTCAATTCCTTCACCTGCTCCACCAGGTCGCCGTCCGATGCGTTAATCACATCTGTGGCGCCGAAGGTCTTGGCCAGATCAAGCTTGCTCGAGATTCGATCAATGGCGATGATCCGCCCAGCGCCGGCGATGGACGCGCCGTTGATGCAGGACAAGCCGACGCCACCGCAACCGATGACCGCGACTGTTGATCCTAGTTCGACTTTCGCCGTGTTGTGCACCGCGCCAACGCCCGTGGTCACGCCGCAGCCGATCAGCGCCGCTTTGTCCAAAGGCATGTCGCGACGAATTTTCACAAGGGCGTGTTCATGTACCAACATTTGTTCGGCGAAGGATGACAGATTGGCAAATTGCTGGACGATCTTTTCATCTTGTGCCAGTCGCGGCGGTTGTCCCCGGCGTCGCCGGGTTTCCTGTCCGTCGCAAATGGAGGGGTGGCCGGTCAGGCATTCTTCACAATGGCCACAAAACGCCGATAGGCATGTGATGACATGATCACCGGGAACTACATGGGTCACATCCGCCCCGACGGCTTCCACCACGCCTGCCGATTCATGGCCCAATACAACCGGCAACCGGAAGGGATAGAGGCCTTCGACGAAATGAAGGTCGCTGTGGCAGACGCCGGCGGCGACGGTGCGCACCAAGACTTCACGGGGGCCGGGCTTGTCGATCGAGATAGTCTCGATCTGCAACGGTTGCCCCACTTCACGTAGAACGGCGGCTTTCATGAGGGGCCTCTTAAAATGCGATTTCCGCGACCGTACGAAGCGACTCCACGGTGGGGCCGCGCAGCAGGATTGACGCGACATGACCTTTGGTGGACGCGGCCTTCCAGACTTCCAATCGTTCGGCGATCCGTTCCTTAGGTCCGACCAGGGCGATGGCGTCGACGAATTCGTCGGGCACGGCGGCGGCGGCTTCGGCGCGTTTGCGATCCAGGAACAAGTCCTGAATTTTGACGGCGGCGTCTTCAAAGCCCAACGCTTTGGCGTAGTCGTTGTAGAAATTTTTGTCGCGGGCGCCCATGCCGCCGACATACAGCGCCAGTTGCGCCTTGATCGGGGCGCGGCACGCGTCCAGATCGTCACCGATCTGCACGGGCACAAATGGCGCAACCTGGAAATTGGCTAGCGACTTGGCACCGCCGGTTTTGGCGAAGCCTTCGTTCAACGGGCCTTCCAGAATATCAAAGCGTTCGGGGTTCATAAAGATCGGAAAGATGCCATCAGCCAATTCCGCTGCCGTGCGCAATCCCGCCGGGGTAATCGCGGCGGTGAAAATAGGTAAGGCCGGGTCGCCGTGCAATATGCTTTTTAAGGGTTTGCCCAGGCCCGTCGATCCTTCGCCTTGATAGGGAATTTGATAGTGGTGGCCGGAATGCGTCAACGGCTCCTCGCGCGTCAGAATTTTGCGGACGATCTCGATGTATTCCCGTGTTCGCGTCATCGGGCGGCCAAACGGCATGCCGTGCCAGCCTTCGATGACCTGGGGTCCCGACGGGCCGATTCCCATGACAAAGCGACCATCTGACATTTCCGCCAGGCTCATCGCCGTCATCGCTGCCATGGTGGGCGTGCGCGCTGACATTTGCATGATGGCGGTGCCGACGGTCATTGTTTTGGTTTGCGCCAAAATCCAGGACGCCGACGACACCGCGTCGCGTCCCCAGGCTTCCGAGGTCCAAGCTGACTCAAAGCCCAGCCGTTCAGCCTCCAACACCAACGGCATGTCGACGTTCTTTTTGGTTTCCTTGGACGCGCCGGGAATGATGCCAATTTTCATGGGTTGTTGCTCCTTAATCACAGACGGTTCCACAAGGGTGCAGCCTACCGGGTTGGTGGCCTAGTTAAAAGCCGGTAACTAGTTCCTGAGCTTGAATGGTATAAGAATTTAAGGAAAAACCTTTTGAACATTAAGCCAATACGCTCGAAGCAGGTACCGCGAAACTGACGGAAGCTGATATGAACGAAGAAGTGGCGAATCGCTTCTCCCTGCAAACGCGCCAGGCCTTGGATAATAATGCCTTGGCGCACGCTTTAGTCCCAGTCGCTCCGTTTTTCTATCCGGGCGCTTTTAGGAATTTGGCGGCCTTTAATGTCTTGTGCGCCGCTGCCCGCACTTGTTACACGTGCATCACGATTTTGGAATTGAGGGAGCAGGAGCATGGCTGCTTACACCTTGGCGGTGCAATTGGATGTGCCGGAAGAACATCACGTGGTATTCAACCAGCTTTATGACGGTGAACACGTGCCAAGTTTTTTGAGCGTGCCCGGCGTTTCCAACGGGCAATGCTGCAACCTGGAACAAGACGGCAATGATACGCTGTGCTACCTCGCCACCTACGATCTGGAATCGCTAGATATATCCAATTTTCCGGAATGGGAAGCGAAGGCGACGACGCCAGGCTGGCTTGGCGTTCGCCAGTATGTGTCGGCGTGCCGCCGCGGCACCTTCAAGAAACTCTAACACGGAGGACTCTCGAATTGGAAATCCAGACAAAACCGCTTGGGGATAATTTTGGCCTCGAAGCGCTCGACGTAGATCTTGCGACCGCAGATGGGAAGACGATAGATTCAGTGCGGGAGCTCTGGCGGCGCGACCCCGTGGTGTTGTTCCGGCGGCAGAGCCTGACCGATAAGGAGTTGCTGGCGTTCAGCCGGAATTTTGGAAAATTAGATGTGAATATAGGCGGTAATGCGCCGAATGAATTCAATCCTGAACTCTTGTATGTGTCGAATCTGGTGCGCCAGGACGGCGTCGGCGTTGGCGGGCTTGGCAGCAATGAATTGATCTGGCACACCGATCAAATCTATCGCGACACGCCGGCTAGCGGGTCGATATTTTATGGTGCTGAAATGCCCGAAGCCGCCGGTCGCACATCGTGGTGCAACATGGCGCTGGCCTATGAGTCGTTGCCAGACGATTTGCGCAACCGGGTTGAAGGCCGCCACGCCGTGTGCCGGTACGGGACGGCAAACCCCCTGTCCACATTCATGGCGGGGAATGAACAAAAGACGTTCCGCCGCGACGCCAAATCGGCGATGGATATCTCGGCGATTGAAGCCCGAACGCCCGCCGTGACCCATGCTCTGGTGCTGGAAAATAAATCAAACGGCCAGTGCGCGCTGTACCTGTCGCCCAACCATACCGAAGCCATCGAAGGCCTGAACGAGACGGAAGGCCGCGCCTTGATCGACGCGTTGCTTGCGCATGCGCTGCGGGATGATTTCATTTATACCCATGAATGGCGCAACGGCGATGTGATGTTGTGGGACAACGCGCGGCTGCTGCACCGCCGCGACGAATTCGATGCCCGCCTGCCCCGCCTGGCGAAACGAACGACGATCTACATGCAACCGGAATACTTCGCGGTGCCAACCTAGCGGGGATAACGAAAGCCGATTAGGCGTTCGCAAGTCGCCGGAAGTGCGCCTAACTCTTCCAGAGCTCGGTTAATCATTGAGCTTGTAAACACGCGTCGCCGTATCGTGATATAGCTTGGCCTTTTCGTCGGCAGAGTAGCCTGTGGTTAGCAGCTTGAATGAATTGTAAAGAACATTGTAGCTGCAGCTCAGCTTGTCGACCGGGAAGTTTGACTCGAACATGCAACGGTCCACGCCGAACTTTTCGATCGTGTATTCATAATAATGCCGCGTCGCATTGAGTAATTCCTGGCTTGTCGGCGGTTTTGGCTTTTCGTGCCAGGCGAAGCCATTCACCTCCATATTGATACCACCGAGCTTGGCCATGACATTCTGGCACGTTGATAATTCGTCGATGGACGATTTCCACGTGGTGAAAACGTCATCGGATTTACCGGCGTAAGGGCCAATGCCGATGGGGCCGCCGAAGTGATCGAGGATAATCGTCGTATCTGGGAAGGCGCGCGCCAAATCTGTGACGTCCGGAATTTGTGGGTGGTAGCACCAGGCTTCGTAACTGAGGTTACGAGGTCCAAGATGTTTGAAACCGGTGCGAAAATTGTCCCGCAAGACTAGGTCGCCCGGTGGGGCGGTTCGGTGATTGCCCACTTCGTCATGCTTGTCCCACGCCATGCCCAGGCGAATGCCCTTAAAACGGCCACCCCCGGCGTCGATTTGTGCGTCCAGAACATCGGCGGCAGCGTCGCCGATCTTTAGGTCCGTGGTGCCGATGATTCCCTTGGCGACCTGGCAATCACCATACAAGCCGGATGCGCTCATCGCCGCGACGCCCCGGACGAATTCTGTTTCGCCAAGTGGCCGCATCGCTTCGGGGCCGTCCGACTTAAACATGGCTCCACATTCGATGAAGACTGTGGAAACGATGTTATGGCCGCTCTTGAGGTCGACGAGGATGTCGTCGAGTAGATACCGTGGTTGCGTGTGCTCGGTTTTGAATTCCCAAAGATGGTGGTGCGGGTCGCAAATTGGGAGATTAGGCTCAAGAGTCTCTTCGACCGTTAACGCCAGCCAATCGTCGTGTTTCTCCATGATGCACGCCCCTTTTGTATTGTGGATTTCGTATCTTACTCAAGCGCTTTACCACCGCCCTGTCAAAGTATTGCATATATGGGCACTTGGCGTTTTGGCAATTAATACACTGTCACCGTAATCTGTTGGTAAGAGCCATTCGACCGGCGCTGATCTCAGTTGCAAACCAGGATAAATGGCGGCAAGAGTGGATTTCTGAAAGACGAGAACGGATGAGATAAATCAGTAGAAGTTCCGAGAAACTATATATAACGGGATCATCCCTTGTCGGCGAGAGATCTCGAGCGCAATGAGGAAATAGCCGTCACCCGCAGCAAAGCGCTCGTCCGCACCTACAAACGGTCGTATGGCCTGGCGCGAAGACGGGTTATGGGGCTGAATAAAATCTGACATTTTATGGGCTGGCGGCAATGGCGAGTAACATCCGCAAGGGAGCTAAATTTCTCACTCTGTATGCTGTTTGAAGACCTGTTCCCCAGGATAAATGCGGCCGAATTTTGAAAATTCCCTAAAATACCCACCAAAATACTGAAGAACCGCAGTTGCCGCTGTGAAATCTCGTTGTACTGATACATTTGACGCTCTTGAGCCTGAAAAAGACCCTTATGCAGAGGTCTCAAGTATTAAAGAATAAAGAGGATACAAACATAATTGTCTCGTCGCAGGGCGCTAAGCGTCTTCGGGTGGCGTGATGGGTTGTCCGTGCGGGGTCGTATGGGCGGCGATGTCCCAGGCTTCTTTCCGACGGGCGAGATCCTCTGTACTAACGATGCCTTTCAACGCGACTAATCCTTCCAACGCTTTTAGCCAATGCAGATAATAGGTGTCGCCGAGATCCGGATCGCCCCCCGCCTGGGCCGCCGCGATTTCCGCGCCCAGACATTCCGCCCATTCCGGCCAGGTGAAATGGCCTTGTTCGTGCAGTGTTAGCGTCATGGCGAAGGCCTGCGCTTCCCAGGGTTCGCGAAACACTGGGCCGTCTTTGTCGTGCGGCAAGGACGGCAGCTCTTCATGTGTCGGCGTATTGGGGTTCAAATCAGCCGGCATCTAAATAATCGTCCCACATATCAAGATAGACCGTGTCTGACTCGGCCGCGTTCGGGCCCCAGAGTTCCTGCGCGGTGAAGCGCACGCTGTAGAGATGCTGCGGCGCCTCGCCCTTAAATTCGCCGTGGCTGTCAGGGAAAATGAAGACGCCGTGATCCCGGTCGATCACTCCGTGGCGCCCGCGCGCGTAACGCGGCGTTCTGGTGTGTCCGGTAGGGTGGATGTTGCGGACCAGCACCTTGTCGCCGACCTTAAATGTCGCCGCGACCGGCGCGTCCACCCGGGCCGAGCGTGACGCGCGCATGCGGTCAAACACCTCTTCGGTTGGTAGCGGTTCGACCGCTTCGCCAACCGGTGCACCGGAATCCAATTCACCGCGCGTGACCATGCTGCGTTCAACCAACAAATTTTCCATGCGTAGCAGCCAGCGGCGATAATAATCCGATTGCAGATATACCACGGGGTCCAGGCGCTCCATACAGGCGCGGCCCGCGTCGATGTTCCATTCGCCCCACGCGCCCATCACGCTGTTTATGGCGTAGAGGCGGCCTTCCCATTCGGCGTGAAACACCGGTTCGTTGACTTCGATGGGAATGGGACCGAAGCCGTCCATGCCGCCCATATCGTGGATACCGTCCATTATGACTTTCCCGCTTTGGGGTTTGCAGCTTTCTCGGTGCCGATCATGGAATTGCGGGTGACCAGATCGGCCAACGCCTCTTCGCTCATGCCTTCGGTCCCTGTGGGGCGTTCGGGCAGGACGATGTAGCGCAGTTCTGCCGTGCTATCCCAAACCCGTACTTCGATATCGGTGCCAAGCTTTAATCCGAATTCCTGCAACACGCCGCGTGGATCCTTGACGACGCGTGACCGAAACGGGAACGATTTATACCACGCGGGCGGCAACCCCAGGACTGCCCAAGGATAACACGAACACAACGTGCAGACGGTGACGTTGTGAACCGTGGGCGTGTTTTCTAGCACCAGCATGTCGACGCCCTGGGTGCTGGTGTAGCCCAGCGAATCAATCGCCGCCGAGGCGTTTTCCAACAGGCGTTGCTTGAAGTCGGGGTCAACCCAGGCGCGCGCCACCACCCGCGATCCATTGCGCGGCCCAATCTTGTTTTCATAGCGGTCAACAATGGCGTCCAGCGCTGCTGGGTTGACCAATCCTTTGTCGGTCAACAAGGATTCCAGCGACCGGACGCGAAGTTCTGTGTCGGACAGGTGGGAATGATCATCATGGCCAGAATCAGAATGGGGACTCATGGGGCGCACCTCTTCGTAAAAACCAGAACCGACACCATACGCGGCTCAGGCGGCGGCGAACATGAAATTTTAGCATTATGTGGCGCGGTCATTCACATGCGGCTCAAAGAAAGGAGGCCGTGATCGCTCAATCGAGGCGGAGTATAGTCGCTGCGGCGCTAATTGAGATGCGAGGGACAACGGCATGGGTCAGACTTTAAGCGATGCGGCGATCGAACAATATCGGGAGAAAGGGTACCTTTCCCCAATGCCTTGCCTGTCGGTGCCGGAGGTTGCGCAATATCGTAATTTTCTCGAAGCCATGGAATTTGATCATGGTGGCGCGTTGCGGGGGATTTATCAGTTTAAACCCCACATCCATCAACGTTGGGCTTATGAAGTGGCGACCCACCCGACAGTCCTTGACGCTGTATCCGAAATCATCGGGCCAAACATTCTGATCATCCAATATACCGTTTGGATTAAGGAACCGGGCTCGGACTCGTTTGTGTCCTGGCATCAGGACGGGACTTATTTCGGGCTCGCGCCGTTTGAGCACATTACAGCCTGGATGGCCTTGTCTCCGAGCAACCGGAAGACCGGGTGCGTCGAAGTCATTCCCGGGAGCCATGTGAAGGGACAGCGGTCTTCCTATGGGGTCGAGAACGCCAACAACATGCTGACGACGGGACAGCATATCGATGTTGACCTTGAAACCGAGGGTGTTGATCTGTTGGAGTTGGAGCCCGGAGAGTTCTCCTTGCACCACACAATGTTGTTACATAATTCGCAACCCAATCGCGGTGCGGACCGCCGAATTGGCCTCGGCATCAGCTATATTCCGACCCATGTTTCCTGCAGTAGCCCGACGCAGGTGTCGGCGATGCTTGTCAGGGGCGTTGATACGTATCACCACTTTGAACTGGAGGCTCCGCCCGAACCGGGAAAGCCGATTGAAGCTTTGCAGCAACATGCTCGCGCGATGAAAGTGTGGCGCCAATCAAGGCGGGAACAGCTAAAAATGCGAGAGAGCGCCGGAGTGAAAGCATGAATGGAACCAGCCTGGAGCGAAAAGTCGCTGTCGTTACCGGTGCCGCGGGAGATATCGGGACCGCTGTGACGCGCAAATTCCTGGCCGAAGGTGCGCGTGTTGTGATGGTTGATATCAATGAAGATAAGGCGCGCGCCGCGATGCAGACGCTTGATGCGGAGGCGGATAGCTGCGCCGTGGAGATTTGTGACATTTCTGATCGCGACAAGGCGCACGCGGCGATTGACGCGGCAGCTATGCGGTTTGGTGCCGTCGACATTCTTGTCAATGGCGCAGCGGCCCTGACGCCGGGCGCCACTATTGCCGAACTGGACCCCGAGGATTGGCGCCAAGCCATTGACGTCAACCTCTCCGGTACAATTTGGATGAGCCAGGCCGCGATCAAGAAGATGAGGCCCCAGGGAGGCGGCGTCATCATTCATATTGCGTCGCAGTTGGGGCAGGTTGGCGCGCCAAACCGGGCGGCTTATGGGGCGACGAAAGCAGCTCTGATCCAGTTGGCCCGCGCCATGGCGGTCGACCATGCCGCGGAAGGAATTCGCGTAGTGAGTCTCTCTCCAGGGGCTATTTTGACCAGCCGGTTGGAGAAACGCTATGGCGGCGCGCAAAACGTCATCGATCAATTAGGACACAAATATCCAATTGGCCGCCTCGGGACGCCCGACGACGTGGCACAGTCTGCCGCCTTTATCGCCAGCGACGCTGCCGCTTTCATGACTGGCGCTGATGTCCTGATCGATGGGGGGTACACCGCTTCTTAACGGAGTCGCCCCGTTAATCACGCCGGTAAGATGCAGCGTGATGGTCCTTTGACACGTTCGCATGGCCAAAGAGCTTTTCTCTGAACGTTCCCGGCGCATATTCGGTTTGCGCCAACCCTCGTTTTTGTAGGATCGGTACGACGCCGTCGATGAAGTCGCAAAAGGTGCCTGGTGTCACGCTGTAGGTCAGGTTGAAGCCGTCGATACCGGCGTTGAACCAGGCTTCCATCCCATCGGCGACTTGTTCGGGCGCGCCGACGATGAACCGCTCCAGGGTTCGGGTGCGGATCAAATCCCGGAAAGTCTGGGTCTTCTTAGGGTTGGCATCAATCAGGCCCTTAACCCAGCCGCGCAAGGCTTCGACTTCGATGGACTCAATCGGTGCCTCCAGATCGACACCGTCCAAATCGACGCCCATGGTACCGCTGATATGCGCCAACGCGCCGTCCATGCTGTAGCTTTCCATGTAATCGTCCAGCTTGGCCTTGGCGTCCGCTTCGGTACCGCCGACTACGGGCGAGAGCCCTTGGAAAAACCGAATTTCGTCCGGGTTGCGCCCAAACGCGCGCGCCTGGGTTCGGATGTCGCGCACGACGCTCGCGGGGCCGTTCAACGCCGCCAGCGAGTCGACGACAAACACACATTCCGCGTGCTGGGCGGCAAAGGTGCGCCCTCGGGTCGACGACCCGGCCTGGAATAGCAACGGCGTGCGCTGCGGTGAAGGCTCACAAAGGTGGGGGCCCTCAACCTTGTAATAATCCCCGGTATGGTTGATGGCATGAACCTTGGCCGGGTCGGCGTATCGGCCCCTCACGACGTCGCGCAGCACCGCATCGTCTTCCCAACTGCCTTCCCACAGCTTGTACACAACGTCGAGATATTCATCGGCGCGGTTGTAGCGTTCCTCGTGCGACGGCAAACCAGGAAACCCCAAATTCGTGCCCGCATTCCGCAACGCCGAGGTGACAATATTCCACCCGACGCGGCCCTGCGTCAGGTGATCAAGCGTCGAGATCTGACGCGCAAACGTAAACGGTGGTATCTGTAAAACAGAACTGGTGTAGGCCAGACCCAGATGTTCGGTGACCTGCGCCATGGCCGGGATCAGCATCGCCGGGTCGTTGATGGGAATCTGCATGGCCTCGACGACCGATGTATCCGCACCGTCGCGAAACACATCATGGGTGCCAATGACGTCCGCCAAAAATATCGAGTCGAAACAGCCTCGCTCCAGCAACTGCGCAAGCTCCGTCCACGGCGCAAAGCTAGCGTAATCCAGTTGCCGCGTGTCGGACCGGGACCACAGCCCATGATGGATGTGCGAAATACAGCTCATGCTGAACGCGTTCAGCAACATGCGGCGCGGAAGAGTCATAGCCAGTTCCTTGGGCGAGGCGGGGAGAATGACCACCATATCCAATTAATTCGGAAAACCAATCCGGTCCAAACAATTCCGCAAAGGCGGGCGCTTAGGAAGCCAACGAGAGGCGTCAGATTTTTGGCCACGAATTAGATATTGTGATCCCACGGTTCGACCCGCGCAGTTTGTAGTTTGGGGCGATTCCAGGAAGCGATTCGGTTGGCGTTGGTTCCATTGAAGGATAGACAATTAGCTGAATCGCTTCCCTCTATCCCCTCCAAAAATGAAAATTCATTCATATTGACTATGCTGGCAAGCAAGAATAACGAGGGCGTCGGGTATAACTACAATGTATAGGTGTCTGTTTACCAATTTTGCCAAAACCTAGTTTCAGGTACGTTTGTGGAATACTATATTCATGGGTGCTGAAATTCTATTAATTTTAAGTGTTTCTGGATTTTAGCCTCCGCTGGAATGATGGAAAGGGGGCTAGGAATGACGGAGTATTGGAGATTTTTGACGCCACAGATCCTTTGCGAGTCGAGTATTCAGGTCGTTGATGGCCTTGGTAAACATCCCTTAAACTATTACCTGGAAAAAGAATAAAATATATTAGGTGAAAACGACAGCCACTCTGCGCTAACAAATTTATGGTAAGGCGTCGCTAAGCTAATGTTTGGGCGTTTGGGACTTTATGCGGCGGTCCTCGTGTTTCATTGTGTGCTAAAGGAATTATAGAACAGGATCGGCGAATGGCTGACGAAACAAAATCTATGGAGGCCGCCAATATGGGAGCCTATGACTACATCATTGTCGGCGCGGGCAGCGCCGGGTGTGTGTTAGCCAACCGCTTGTCAGAAAACGCCACCGTGTTGTTGTTAGAAGCGGGCGGCAAGGACGATTATATCTGGACGAAAATTCCTGTTGGATATTTGTTCTGCATGGGCAACCCACGTGTCGATTGGGGGTTTAAGACCGAACCCGAGGTGGGTCTCAACGGGCGCGCGCTAGACTATCCGCGCGGTAAGGTGCTGGGCGGATGTTCGTCGATCAACGGTATGATCTATATGCGCGGACAATCACGCGATTACGATCAATGGGCGCAGGCGGGAAATCCTGGCTGGGCGTGGGACGATATCCTGCCCTACTTCCTGAAATCTGAAGATCAACACGCTGTGCCAGTAGACGACATGCATGCACGGGGCGGCGAATGGCGGGTCGAAAACCCACGCGTGTCCTGGGAAATTCTCGACGCGTTCCAGGACGCCGCAGCGCAAGCGGGTTTGCCCAAGACAACTGATTTCAATCGCGGCGACAACGAAGGCTGCGGCTATTTCCACGTTAACCAACGGCGCGGCGTGCGGGTGAACACCGCGGGGGCGTTTCTGAAACGCGCGGTGAAGCGTCATACGTTGCGGCTCCTCACCCATGCGCACGCGACCCGTATTGATATTGTAGACGGGCGCGCCGTCGGGTTGTTCTTCGATGTCAACGGCGAACCTTGCCATGCCACCGCAAACGCCGAAGTCATTCTGGCGGCAGGGTCCGTGGCGTCCCCGCCCTTGCTGCAACACTCCGGCATCGGCCCCGGCGCGGTGCTGCAGGCCCTCGGGATCGAGGTGCGTCATGAATTGCCCGGCGTTGGTGAAAATTTGCAGGACCATTTGCAAGTCCGTTGCGCTTATAAGGTCGAGGGTGTGAAGACCTTGAATGAACGCGCCAACAGCCTGATCGGCAAGATGGGCATTGGCCTGGAGTATCTGTTGTTCCAACGCGGGCCGATGACCATGGCGCCGTCGCAACTGGGTGCTTTTGCTAAATCCGACCCGTCCTATGACACGCCAAACCTACAATACCATGTGCAGCCGCTGACTCTGGACGCGTTCGGCGAACCGTTGCATCCGTTCCCCGCCTTTACCGCGAGCGTGTGCAATCTACGCCCGGAAAGTCGTGGGAGCGTGCATATCAAAAGCCCGGACCCCTACGCCGCGCCGTCGATCCGCCCGAACTATTTGAGCGCTGAACGCGACAAGCAAGTCGCCGCCGACGCGGTGCGGGTGACCCGGAATATCGTCGCCCAACCCGCGCTGCAAAAATTTAACCCGATGGAATTCAAACCTGGCCCAGAACTGGACACCAAGGAAGAATTGGTCAAAGCGTCCGGCGATATCTCCACGACGATCTTTCATCCTATTGGCACGTGTAAGATGGGCCATGACGCGATGGCCGTGGTGGATGGCCGTTTGCGGGTGCACGGGATCGCCGGGTTGCGCGTCGCCGACGCCTCCATCATGCCGACCATCACCAGCGGCAACACCAATTCACCGACCATCATGATCGCGGAAAAAGCCGCTGATATGATCAAACAAGACCGCGCTGGGTAACCGTGGCAGACGGTAAATCCAACAGCGCCTCTACAACTTTCACCCTGCAACAGGTGGTCGCAACGTTGTAGCGTGACGATTTGGGTGTCAGCGCCAAACTGGACAGGGTCTTTGAGGCTGCCGTGGCGCGGGCTCTTGCGCCCAGCCTGGGCGATGGCGTCTGGTGCGGCCCGTTCGCGGGCAAGGTCTACACCAAAACCATCGCCGAAGGTTTCGTCGTCACGAAGTTGCCCGGTTGCTATGAACAGGAGTTGCACCCGGTTATTGAAGCCGCCATCGGGCGCGTCTATGACACCATCGTCAACATCAGGGGCGCGGAAGGTTATTATGCGATTGGCCTGGCGTGCGCGACGCCAACGGTGATAGTTCACGCCTTCGGTTTTTTGAATTTCGTGGAATTTTTACCGTGTTTGGTTTTCTCGGTGTAGAGCCGGGCCATGATATCGAGTCCGGCCTTCATTGTATTGCGGGACCCGGTGGAATCCGTGGTGCAGTTGATGGCGAGCTTCATTTTTTCCAACGCTTCGGGGGAAATAAAGGCCATCCGTGTGGCGAATTTCGTAGTCCGTTCCTGCAGCTCGTCCAGCGGCACGACATGGTTGAGCATGCCCAGGCGTTCGGCCTCTTCCGCTTAGATTATGTCGTCGAAATAGAGTAGCTCGCGGGCTTTTTTGTAGCCGATCATCCACGGCATGATGATCGCGGGCCCGGCGGATGAGAAATGAATTTCGGGTTCGCTAAACAGTACTTTGTCGGCGGCGACGGTGATGTAGCAGAACATCGTCAATTTACACCTGCCGCCAAGCGCGTGGCCCTGGATCGATGCGATCACGGGCTTGCGCATGTCCCACGGTGCCATCTTAAAGTTGAGATCGCCGCCCAGGCTGTCGTGCCCGACAGAAACGCTGGCGGACGCACCGAGTATCGCCTCGGATTTTGGTTTTATCAGGGGGCCAAGTTGCATGGCGGGCACCTTAAATTGTGGTGTATTGGAGATGCGCCGAACGCCGCCGCGCCTTCGGCTCAAAGGTTAGCAGGGGGGGGCGGCGTTATAAAAGGCTGGGCGGTGAAAAATTATCAATGATGTGCGCCTTGACGATGGACGGGTTCACGCTGCGAAATGGTGGATAGACGATAAGTTACAGAAAATCCGCCGGACTAATTCAGGCGAAATCAGCAAAAGGTGTTTAAACAATGGATTATGCACGCGATGTGGTCGGTTATGGCGCAAATCCGCCGGATCCGAAATGGCCGGGCGGGGCCAGGTTGGCGGTTAACTTCGTCATTAATTACGAGGAAGGGTCGGAAGCCTCCATCCTTGATGGGGAAGATCACACGGAGTTTGGGTTGACCGAAAGCGCCAATATCCAGTTTCCGGCGGGTATGCGAAACTTGGGCGCCGAATCGATGTTTGAATATGGCAGCCGGGTCGGGTTTTGGCGGTTGATGCGTTTGTTCGCCGAACACGGCATGCCGTTGACGGTGTTTGGCTGCGCCCTGGCGTTGGAACGAAACCCGGACGCGGCCGCGGCGATCCGTGCCGCCGGGCATGACGTGTGCTGTCATGGGTGGCGTTGGGTTGAGCATTACTTGTTGGACGAGGCGGAAGAGCGTGACCACATTAAACGCGCGGTGGCGTCCTTGCAGGAAACCATTGGGGAACGTCCACTTGGGTGGTATTGCCGTTACGCGCCCAGCGAGAACACGCGCCGCCTTTTGGTCGAAGAGGGTGGATTTTTGTACGATTCCGATGCTTATAATGATGAGTTGCCGTATTGGACCGTGGTGGACGATAAGCCGCACTTGGTGGTGCCGTACTCGCTTACCAACAATGATGTGAAGTTCATGCGGGGCTATCTGGGAACCGCCGCCGACTACTTCGCGTTTCACAAAGATGCGTTTGATATGCTCTACTGTGAAGGCGCGGCGGCGCCGAAAATGATGTCGGTCGGGATTCATATGCGCATTACCGGCCACCCGGCCCGCGCTGCAGGGCTTGCGCGGTTCCTGGACTATGTCGCCGGATTCGACGATGTTTGGGTGTGTCGTCGCGATGATATCGCAAAGCACTGGATCACGACGCATCCATATTGATGGGCGCTAGTTGAAACGAAAATTTGGGGGTTAAGGCATATGTCTATTTTAGTCATTGGTGGTGCCGGGTTCATTGGCCGTCGTCTCATTCCGCTGCTGGTCGCAGAAAATCAGGCCATTACCTGCATGGATATTGATGTGGGCAGCGCCACCGCCGCCTTTGGAGAGTTTGGAGACAAGGTGAACTTTGTTCGCGGGGATGTCACCGCCTTTGACGATGTCATCGGCGCCATGATCGAATCGAAGGCAGAACGGGTCGTCAATTTATCCTATTTCATTGGGGAGCTGGCGCCCCATGTTGCCTTCAAGCTGGACATCCAGGGCATGGACAATTGCTTTGAAGCAGCGCGGCGAACCGGCGTCAAACATACGGTCTTCGCTAGTTCCCTCGCGGTGACCGGTGCACAATCCAAATTTGGCGAACGCCTGGTGAACGAAGACGATGAGCGCCACGGCGTTAGCCAGTACGCGATCAACAAGACGATTAATGAATGGCAGGCGCATGATTATCGCCGCAATTACGGGATGACCATCAGTTGCATCCGCCCCGCCAATGTGACGGGTCCGGACAAGAAGTTCGGTTCGATTGATCATGTGAATTGCATGTGCCAGCCTGCGCGTGGCACCTCGGTCACGTTTTCACATCGCGACACCATGCGCTGTGTTATTCATGTGGAGGACATGGCGGAAGTGTTCGCCCGCGTCGTGCTTAAAGACAAACCGGCGCATGAAACCTACAATTCCGGTGGCGCGACCGTCAGCCTGGGAGAACTTGCGGCGCTTGTGAGTGAATTTTTGCCGGACGCGGATATCCGCTTTGAACAGGAAGAAGGCGGCCGGGCGGTTTCTGGAAATTTCCTGATCGACAACAGCCGCGTGGTGGAGGAATTCGGCGTGCAATACGCGCCATTGCGCCAACGGGTCAAGGAAGTGATCAATGATATTCGGCGGGGCGAGGGTTTGCCACTGGTTGCTTGAGCCGCCTAGAAAATTGGTGTGACTCTTAAAATACGATGACGAGCCGCCCACGCGTCCCCCCGGCCTCTAGCCGGGCGTGCGCCTCACTGGCGCGGTCCGGAGGGTAAGTGTCGGCCACGCGGAGCGTTACGGCTCCTGATTCCG
>Ga0302137_1000356_pt1 | contig 19547 bp, 15 predicted proteins | sample CBN3_SCM_MG_FD_203127 | JGI IMG/M metagenome (GOLD analysis project Ga0302137, IMG submission 203127) | Marine microbial communities from Western Arctic Ocean, Canada - CBN3_SCM | ecosystem: Environmental > Aquatic > Marine > Oceanic | place: Canada: Western Arctic Ocean | collected 2017-09-15 | reverse complement strand
CTTATGGGATCCGAAGGTACTTGCTGATTATGCAAGATATGGTCTACTCCCAAACCCTCTTGCTACGGCTGGTAATAGTGATGACCTGTTCGAACTTGCTTGCCCACCTGAAATCGAGGCCTCCGTAGTTTTGGACCCCGCCGCCGCTTGGCTCGGTGACTCGCTAAAAAAAATACTCTCTCCTGTTCGAATAATGCGTGCAGCTCCACCACCAGTTGGTTATAAGGGGGGATTTTTATACTCTCCAACTAGTGCCGATCTAGCCAGCGCTTTTGTTAATGCTGAGGATGTTTTTCTTCCGGAGTTCACACATTTTATTCCGATGCAAGATCCTAAACTTGTTGCCCAGCATATTTTTGAGATGTCTCAATAAGAGTGAATACCGTGTAGAATGATTGCAGTATGACGATAACAAGTAATCCAAATAGTGACGGCGAAGTCTCGCCTGAATTGAATATCTCGGCTGCGGCAGCTGAGCAGATAGCCGGTGTTATACAGAACCATCAAAACCCAGTAGCCGGTTTAAAGATGCAAATCCAGGGGCGTTCAGATGGAAAACTTCAGCACTCACTAAGCCTGGTTGAACAAGGTGCTGAACTAGGCGACGACCTGTCAGTTGAGGTCACTATTGAAAATTTCGAGGACACCATTGAGGTGTTCTATGCTAAACGTGACGCATTTTACTTGAATGGTTTGGTTGTTGACTGGGAAACTGCCGAAGACGGAACTCCCAGTATAATTTTTAAAAACCCGAATCCGTTGTGGCGTGATAACCGTGAGTTGACTATCTACGAACTCTTTGAGGAGCATTTAAATCCACAATTAGCTCAGCATGGAGGCATGATTAGTTTGCTGTCGGTAGAAGAAAACACTGTCTATGTTGAGTTTGGTGGCGGCTGTGTTGGTTGTGGAATGCTTGATGTGACTCTCAAGCAAGGAGTCGAAACGGCAGTCAAGGAATTTGTACCTGAGATCGAAAAAGTAGTTGATGTGACAGATCACCAATCAGGTGACAACCCCTATTACAAACCTTCAAAGAAATAATAGATCGAACAATTTCTAGGTGATCGAGATCAACGAAAGTTTTACTTTGGTGTTATTATTTCGTTATATCTAAATTTTATCCAAGGAGCCGATTAACAATGGAAATTACAGTCTCAGAGATAGCTCAAACTCGATTAAATGAATTAGTCGGTGAACACATTCAGAATGGACAGGCCATCCGGGTGTTTTTAGGCGGCGGTGGCTGCGGTTGTTCAGGCCCAAGCTTTGGAATGGGCGTTGATACTAAAACAGATGAAGATACGTTGATTTCGATTGGTGAATTAAACTTCATTATCGATGGCGATTCAAGTGAATCTTTAGAAGGTGCGTCAATAGATTACATAGAAGATGTAATGCAGCAGGGTTTTAAGATTGAAGCCCCTAATGCCGCACAAGGTGGCGGCGGCTGCGGCTGCGGCGGCGGCGGAGGCCACTAAATACCTCATAACTATTGATTGCTGCACAGCTTTCCAGAGAAATATTACACTTTGGGCTTGGGAATAGGCGATTCTGAAAGTGCGAGATAGTTCTGCAACTGTACTTCTGTTAATTCCATCTCATTCATATCGCACCTCGGACTTTATGCGAGCGGCGAGCGATCTTGATATTAATGTCATTGTCGGAATTGACACTGAATTCATTGTGAAAACTGATCAAGAAAGTGTTATAGCACTAGATTTTTCTGACCCAGACAAAGCAGCCGAGGCGATATCTCAATTTAGGCCAGAAATCGATATTGATGCGATATTGGCTGTCGATGATGCAGGAACACTCATTGCGGCGAAAGCATCGCAGATACTTGAGCTGCCTCATAATTCAGTCAGTTCAGTTGAGTTGACTCGAGATAAATATGCGCTGCGTACAGCGCTTTCAGTGTCAAGACTTCCCTCTCCAGGCTATAAATTATTTGATATAGCTCAGTCTGAAGATGATTTGCGTGTTATAGGGGACTCGATGAAATATCCTGTTGTGCTGAAGCCTCGCGGCTTATCAGGAAGCCAAGGAATAATTAGAGCAGACTCGTGCATAGAATTCACAGAAGCATTCAGTCGAATAAAGGGCATACTTGAATCGGAGAATTCTCGCGAGGAGTGCGCCGCTGATTTGTTGACCAGCATCCTAGTTGAAGATTATGTGTCCGGGCCTGAGTTTGCGCTGGAGGGAGTTCTGAACAGAGGGGACTTAACAGTGCTCGCTCTTTTTGATAAGCCAGATCCTTTAATCGGTCCATTTTTCGAAGAGACTATATATGTCACGCCAACGAGATATTCAGATGATGTGCAGGTACAAATTATTTCAACAGTTCAATCTGCTTGTAGAAATTTGGGCTTGACACACGGACCGGTCCACGCAGAGGTACGACTGGAGAAAAATGAGGTCTTTTTGATTGATTTAGCTGGAAGATCCATAGGTGGGCTGTGCGCACGTACGCTTTCCTTTGGATCTGGACTGAGCCTTGAGGAGATTATCCTTACTCACGCAGTTGGAGATGACATTAATCAATTAAATAGAGAATCCTTAGCGGCAGGCGTGATGATGATTCCTATACCAGCTGCGGGTATTTTTCAAAAAGTATCCGGAGTGGATAAGGCCGAAAATATAAGTGGTATTGAGTCGGTATCTATAATCCCAACAAGTGGAGATGAAGTTATCCCGTTGCCAGATGGCAATGAGTATCTTGGATTTATTTTTGGTAAAGGTAAAAATCCTCAGACCGTAGAGAAGTCGTTGCGAGAAGCACATGACCAGTTGGATTTTGAAATCACGTAACTGCGAACTGAGGAATTACTGTTGAGAATCTTTATATGAAGTTCAATATAAAAATAGATCCCTTAGTGCAGCATTTTCTGATTTTCGTAGCGCTGATATTTAACTTATGGGTTGGTGGACTACTACTGGAAATATATGTTGGCGGTGTGTTTAAGCTGATTTTCGAGTCATTACTTATATTCGGTTATCTAGCATTTGTTATTCGTGTGTGGCCCTTCACTAAGGATTCGTCCGAGGACTCAGAGAGATAACTTTGGCAAGGGACTTTAATTAATTAGAAAGTCGGGTAGAATAATAGTTCTGTGGGCGATTAGCTCAGTTGGTAGAGCGTCTCGTTTACACCGAGGATGTCGGCGGTTCGAGCCCGTCATCGCCCACCACAGATATCAAACTTTCTTTAACACGGCTCATCTAGTCCCAACTTGCCAGTATTTACAAGGGCAAACACTGATTAAGCACTCAACTAGTCACAGGTAAATTTAAGGGCATTGCTGCATGTTTGTTGCACGCTGGGCCGCCAGGTCAAAGAACGGGCACCTCTTCCTTTGTTGCTCTCTAGTAGTTGTGAGACTTCAGAAGTGATAGAGCAAGAACTGCAAAGCGGGATTATTGTCGGCGCAATCAGGGAATGTAGTCTAATGGCCATGTTTGGAGCATACGGCGGTGGCACTCCTGAAATATCTAGTTATAGATGTATATTTTGTGAGTATTTGACTAAGAAACGGGTGTAACACGAACAATGTCACGTTCTCCGGTAAATATCAGTTCAATCTCGATGCCTTGCACGGTTGCAGTATTGCCGACGTTGAACAGCGCATCGACGACTTTTTGCTCGGCTCTATCGTGGCGCGGCATGTACTTAAAGTCATGCCCATCCGGCGTGACAAGAGATAGCGTTCCCGTGGCTCCAGGTTTAGTCGCATCAATTTCGTAAATAATCAAGCCATAAGGATCTCTTCCAACCATTTCCCAGATAGCAATCCAGTCATCTGGGAACACCGGACGCCGTGACTCGATCAATAATCCGGAGTACTCACCGGTGCGAATGATAACTGCTTTTGTTCCTGGCTCATAGATATCAAGTGCCACTAATTCTGTGTCGAACGGACCGTGTTGCTGTACCTGTTTGATCGTGTAGCAGTCAACCTGATCGTCCTCAAGCCACCCAAGTAACCAGCGTGTCCACGCCACAAATGTCCGCGACGGTCCGTCTTGAGTAGACATCACACCCCAGACATTTAGTGGACCTGCTGCATAGTCGAAGTCAACCTCTATCACCTGTTGTGAACCAAGAATTGCATTCGCCTCTCTCACATACCAATCTGGCATTGCAAACATGTGTGCCGCTTCATGAAAATAGTAGGACCACATCGGACGAAGTGGGTGCTCGAAATACATACCGCCGCCCATATAGTTTCGTACCCAACCTTCGTCGGAAAACACCATGCGCACATCTTCCGGTCCTGACCACGCGTTGAAATGCTGAAGGGTGGCGAACTCCATCGGAGAAGGCGGTACCCCAGCGATGATTGGAGCGGCAGTCGGAAAAATAAACACGACAATGTCAATCTTTGAGAAGTCCAGATCATCGTCAGCAGCATTGATGCTGTGCTGTGCAAGTTTGGGGTTGAAGTCTGACACCTGTTGCTGTGGATAGCTGGACACGGACTCGGGCAGCCGGTACCACCTATTAGCGAATGTTGGCGTGAAGGTCAGCGCTCCTTGACTAACCGTTTCGTAATAATCCATGAAGATCTGGACCTGCTTGTGCTTTATGGGCAGATTCGCGAGATTGCCCTCATAGTCATCCCAGTCCACTGGGATCGTTGCGACGTTAACGTTCTGCTTTGGTTGTACATTGTCAAAAATGACTGGGAATGCCGTGTGCCCCTCACCCACAGACATCTCGCCTGGTCGGACGGAGTGAGAGCCCGGAAGTTGCGGAATGCGACACAAATCCTCATCTGACTCAACAGGCGCAGCCAGTAAATTTAAGTTGATAGGTTGGCCGGTTGGCAGCGGATAGATTGTGGGTAGTACACCGTTACTAAAATCCCAGCCAGCTGCTACCTGTTCGAAGTAACAAGCGGTCGATTTGGGGCACGGCGCCGTTGTTGTAGGAGACGCCACAGTCGTCTTAGCCGGAACAATGGTTGTTGGCGTTGTAGTTGCCGTGGGGGTAACAGTAGGGGTGTTACCCGTTGTTGTTGTACTTGTACTTGTACTTGTACTTGTACTTGTACTTGTACTTGTACTTGTACTTGTACTTGTACTTGTACTTGCTTGCGTAATTTCTTTCAAAGAAGCATTTTCAGTTTCGAGCTGTGCATTACGTGCTTCAGGGTCCGAGGAGTCCGAGCACGCAACAACTAATACGAACGGGATCAATAAGATAAGTAATCGTTTCACGTTTTAAATAGTAGGGGTACGCGGTTGGGCGTTGCCACCCCCCTCCGGCTCTGTTGGGGACTGCTCTTACACAAAATCTCTGGGGAAAGCATTACTCTCTGTCGATATTCAGAGAGTAATACTTAAAAAATCTCTTGCCTACCAAACCAGCACCCTTATTTAGAAGTCAATCAAGTGCTATCGTCATCGGATGAAAAAAATACCCTATCTGATAGCATTCTTTACATTAATTATTTCTTGTGGGGGAAATGGGGACCAGTCGACCTCCACAGTTTCTTCTGTGACCCAAGGGGCGACACAGGTGGCAACTCAAGCAGCCACACAGGTAGCAGCCACACAGGTAGCAGCCACACAGGTAGCAGCCACACAGGTAGCAGCCACACAGGTAGCAGCCACACAGGTAGCAGCCACACAGGTAGCAGCTCAGGTAGCAGCCACACAGGTAGCAACACCGGTAGCAGCCACACAGGTAGCAACACCGGTAGCAGCCACACAGGTAGCAGCAACACAGGTAGCAACACAGGTAGCCACACCGGTAGCAACTCAGGCAGCCACACAGATAGCAACTCAGGCAGCTACACCGGTAACAACTCAAGTGGCAGTGCAACCTGCGAGTTCATCAACTATGCAGGGAATGGATCCATCGAAGATGCAGGGAATGGATCCATCGAAGATGCAGGGAATGGATCCATCGAAGATGCAGGGAATGGATCCATCGAAGATGCAGGCGGCGACGGGGACTAATGATCCGCCTGAATTACAAAATCTATTAATACTTAATTTCGGTCCCTATGACTCAGTCAGTACGTCAGGAGATTTTGAGTTTATTAGCGGTTTCCCTTACCCATTTTTTGATGAGTTTGGAAGAGTGCATTCAGCCGGATCTCCAGACCAGTACGACAATCCAACTTTCGAATATAAGGTACCAAGAGATACTAAGATTTATCTTCCGATTAGCGGAATAATCGACTCCATAACTTGGCAACCCACTGCTTCGTATAAGCAGGATGACTGGGAATTAATTATCAACCCCTCGGTGGGAAGTGACTGGAGAGTCGTGATAGATCATGTGGTAGCAATAACTTGCGATCGATCTAAATCTTCCGTGTGTGATGATGCTCTGTTAGTAAACGGTATTCCCTTAGCGGCTGGGTCAGAGGTGAACGCAGGAGATCTCTTGGGTTACGTCGGTAATTACGAAGGATCAAATGGTTCGGATGCATTTGGCCGAACTGAGATCACAATTGGAGAATATATTACCGAGGGTAAGCAAAAAAACTTCATGAATTATTGTCCTACAAATTATTTGAGTGCCGATGTGAAGGATAAAATACTGTCTGACGTAAAACAAATTATGGCTAGTTATGAGTCATGGAGTGGTAATTCATCGTTTTATGACGAAGCTGCAATGGTGGCTTCAGGCTGTCGGTATACAAAAATTTACGAAGTTGACGGAAAAACCACACCGACTAGATGAGCGACTCCTAAAAACAATCTGATTTTGGAGGAGCTGGGGCGTAAGAAAGAACCGATCTGACCTGAATTACTCTACCAGATCGGCTCGCTCTGTACCTAGTCTTCAGGCAGGTAATCGGATTATTCACTGCTGTGATCGCTGCAAATGGGCAGCTAATAAAGCAGCTAAAAGCCTTTAATTTAGGTACATAAATAGGAAATTGCCACACGTTTGCCCTATTTAACGAATGCTTAAAATCTGAACCCCTTGTTATATAAGGGGTTTAAGGGAATGGGTAGAGTCTTTACAACAGACATCAAACATAACTTATAAGTTGAATGCCGAGACCATATGTTTCTTCGGCGGTAAGCGATGCACGTAATGTCCCTGGAATCGGCCCAGGGCTGGAATCACTTACTGTCATGCCAGCAGACCGGTACCGAGATATCTCTTCTTCAATATCAGGAACTTCGATTGCTATCATTGATGCAGGATGTTCGCCAATACTGCCTATTCTTTCAGCGAGTGGGCTGTCATTAGTTGCAGGCTGAACAAGCTCCATCACTGTCTGTCCGCAAATAATCTGTCCGATCAGAATTCCATGATCGGATGCATCTATTTTTGCAGACAGCTCCAGTCCAAGTATCTGTAACCAGTCTTCTGCGGCGGCGTCAATATCGCTCACCATAGCCGCGAGGTGATCGAATCCTTTCTCAGTGCTAGTGTGTGCATCAGAAGGCGGTTGTGCTAGTTCAATCAGGACTCCATGCATAGCCTTTGGGTGAATAAACGCAATTTCACCAGCGAGCCCGTCACGAGGACTTTCATCAATTAAATCAACGCCTTGGGCTTGAAGCCGCGCAAGCTCGGCTCGAATGTCATTGGTTCGGAAACAGATGTGATGGAGTATTTCACCCTTAGTTTCAAGATATCGTGCTACTCCAGTGCCATCCCGAGTTGGCTGAAGAAGCTCTATTTCATTTTCACCAATGGCAAGCAGTACCCCTCTGACGCCTTGTTCTTCGATTACACGATCTTCGGAGACTGTTAGACCCATGATATCTCGAAAAAAAACGAGCGCATCGTCTGCTGAATGAACAACTATTCCTACGTGGTGTATTAAATCAATCATGTAGGTATCACTCCCCCCTTATATCAAGCCTTCAGATCACGTCCAATGTAGACCTGAAGGCTAATTTTCTTTTAGATTGTCATCACCTCTTGATATTCGCCCCATTCTTCCCTGAGAACGGTACAAATTTCGCCTACTGTGGTGTACACCTCAACTGCTTCGATTAGTAGTGGCATCATATTTTCATCATTATTAGCTGCGGTTCGAATTTTTTTCAAAGATTCTGCAACTGCTTGTTGATCTCTATTTGCTTTCATCGTGATCATTTCAGCTTTTCGTCGAGCCCCAAGTTCAGGGTCGACACGTAAGATATCAGCGTCTATCTCAGTTTCAGTGGCAAACTGATTCACTCCTACAATGATTCTGTCGTTAGTTTCAGCCTGCATTTGAAGACGGTAAGCGGACTCTTGAATTTCTCGCTGCGGGAAACCTTGCTCTATTCCAACCAGAGCTCCCCCGAGCTCTTCGATTTGATCGATGTATGCCCAAGCTTCTTTTTCAACTCTGTCAGTAAGATGTTCGATGAAGTATGACCCAGCCAAAGGATCTATCGTGTCAGCAGCACTGGATTCGTATCCGATAATCTGTTGGGTTCTCAACGCGATTTCAACTGCCTCTTCAGACGGCAGTGCAAGCGCTTCATCATAGGAATTTGTATGTAGACTTTGTGTACCACCCAAAACAGCGGACATAGCCTGCAGTGTTGTACGAATTATGTTGTTCAATGGCTGCTGCGCGGTCAAAGTTGCTCCACCAGTTTGCGTGTGAAATCTTAGCATTTGTGAGCGAGGTGATTCCGATTTGAATCTTTCCTTCACGATTTTTGCCCACATTCTTCGGGCAGCTCTGAATTTGGCAACTTCTTCTAGGAAATTTGAATGACATGCAAAGAAAAACGCTAGCCGACCACCGAATTCATCAAACTGGAGACCAGCTTTCAAGGCAGCCTCAACATATTCGATTGCGTTGGCAAACGTGAATGCCAATTCCTGAGCCGCAGTACAACCTGCTTCTCGCATGTGGTAACCAGAAATAGAAATAGTATTCCACTCTGGAAGATTATCTTTGCACCAAGAAAAGGAATCTGTGATGAGTCGTAGGGATGGGCGAGGTGGAAATATATAAGTGCCGCGTGCAATATATTCTTTCAAAATATCGTTTTGAATTGTGCCGCCTATTTTGGATAAATCAGCTCCCTGTTTTTTTGCTGCTGCCACATAGAGCGCCAAGAGTATCGGTGCAGTTGCATTAATTGTCATTGACGTGGTTATTGACTCTAGAGGAATCCCATCGGTCAACGTTTCCATATCTGCTAATGATGATATGGCAACTCCCACTTTCCCAACTTCTCCTTCAGCTGCGTCGTCATCAGAGTCGAAACCTATTTGTGTGGGTAAGTCAAAGGCGACTGATAATCCAGTCTGTCCCTGTTCTAGTAGATATTTGTAACGCCTGTTGCTCTCTTCTGCGTCTGCGAATCCAGCATATTGACGCATGGTCCAGAGGCGACCTCTGTACATAGTAGGTTGGACCCCTCGGGTGAATGGATATTCACCTGGGTATCCCATCTTTTCGTGGTAATTCCACTCGGCCATGTCTTCAGGCCCGTACAACGGATCAATCGATGCTCCAGATGATGACTCGAATTGCTCTTTCCGCTCCTTGAAACGTGCAGTTGCTTTACTGAAACTAGTCTCTTCCCATTCCTGTTTACTTTTGCTCATAGAACCCCTCGATTCGAATATTTATTGAGTGTATTTAACTAATGAGGCTGGCGCTATATCATTTAATTCAAAGCGTCACTAGAGCTTAGCCTATTTAAGCGTAGAATAAGAGGCTTGACAGGAGACAACTATGACAAAGGAACAACCCATTCGGGTACTGATTGCGAAGCCAGGACTGGACGGTCACGATCGCGGAGCAAAGGTCGTTGCAAGAGCACTGCGCGATGCCGGAATGGAGGTTGTCTACACGGGAATTAGACAAACTCCGAAAATGATAGCGGAAGCTGCGTTACAAGAAGATGTCCAAGTTGTAGGCTTGTCAATATTATCAGGTGCACATTTGGAACTTTTCCCCAGAGTAGTTGAAGAATTATCAAGTCGAGGCGTTGATGACGTACTGCTTTTTTGTGGCGGGATCATCCCTGCCGCGGATATCCCTCGGGTCAAGGAAATAGGGTTTGATGGCGTCTTTGGGCCTGGGACGGATACCTCTGATGTTATTAAGTTTGTGAAGGAACATGCCCCGACACGCACGTAATCAAGGAATACTTATTTGTCTAACTCGACTGACTTAAGCAGAGCTGAAGAACTAACGGAACAGCTATTAAGTGGTAACAGAAGAGCTCTTAGTCGGGCTATATCTTTGGTCGAAGGGGATACCCCAGCCGGACGGTTGATCTCGGGATTAGTGTACCCACATACAGGAAACGCTCAAATCATAGGAATTACTGGCTCTGCTGGGGCGGGGAAATCAACTCTTGTTGGATCCATTGCTCGTGAAGAGAGAAAACGAGACCGAACCATCGGAATCATTGCAGTTGATCCCTCGTCTCCATTTTCGCACGGAGCTATTTTGGGTGATCGGATACGTATGCAAGATCTCACGAGCGACAACGGAGTATTTCTTCGTTCGATGGCTTCTCGTGGCAATTTAGGAGGACTGTCAGAGGCGGCAACTGCGGTGTCAGATCTTTTGGATGCCGCCAAGTTTGATGTTGTCCTAATTGAAACGGTTGGCGCAGGACAAGATGAGGTTGAAGTTGCAAATGCTGCTGGAACAACGGTTCTTGTTGCAAATCCAGGGGCAGGAGATGACGTCCAGTCGATGAAGGCCGGACTAATGGAAGTTGCACAAATAATGGTAGTGAACAAAGCGGATTTGGCAGGTGCCGATACAGCGGTTGCTCAGTTACGCTCGCTTTTGGCGATTGCAAATCTTGGTGCTTGGAAACCTCCTATTCTTAAAACAATTGCCTCATCTGGGGATGGTGTGCCCGAATTAGTGGACCAAATGGACGAGCATCAAAAATTTATCACAGTGTCTGATCATGCGGATCAAGAACGGATTGACCACGCACGGCGTCAAATTTTGGCGTTAGCTCGTGCTGTTATGCATCGTCAGACTCTGGCAGAAGCGGCCGACAGTCTTTCGTTAGATATGTTGACGAGTCAGGTAGCTGTGCGTTCAAAAGATCCCCGGGCAGCCGCGATAGAGCTAGTCGACGCTTTACGTAGTTCGTGGAGCGGGACGTCATTATCAAAATGACTGATAGTTACTCCACTCGTTTAATACTGATTCGTCATGGCCAGACCGAATATAACTTAAAAGGATTATCCCAAGGACTTATAGATATCCCACTTAATGAAACAGGCGAGCGTCAGGCTGACGCTCTGATTTCCTTTCTTACACCTTATAAAGTTTCTGAGATTTACTCCTCTCCATCTGGTCGAGCAATTGCTACTGCTGAACCATTATCCAAGAGCCTCTCAATTGAGATAGCGGTCGAACCAGGCTTAGCCGAAATGGATCAGGGAGATTATGATGGATTTAGCGCCGAGGACATGCGTAAGAAGATCCCCAAAGATTTCCTAGATGCTTGGAGATCTGGTAAACCGGACGACGTGCGAATGCCAAATGGTGAAACACTCAACGAAGTGCAAGAGCGAATGGTGTCTGTTTGTGATTTGCTTGCCACAAAGCACCAGGGCTCATCAGTAGCTATTTTTTCTCATAACCTTTCGATTAAGGCACTTCTATGCCATGGATTCGGTGTAGAAATTAAAAACTTCAGACGACTTTCAATATCAAATGGATCAGTATCGGTTATCGATATTTCACCTGTTGATGGGTGGTTAATCAATTCAGTGAATGACATTCCAAAACTTGGAAGTAAATAGGTTTGCAAGCATCTTGGATGACTAATAGGCTTATATAGTTGGGGGGGGTGATGAGGAGTGACGTATCACCAGCCCCATTATTTTTTTAAAGCGAATTTTAGCAAATTTCGGGAGCGTGCAGGTCGCGCTTGTTGTATCTCTGATATTGATAGTACTTTTTGCGTATGCGATTCCCAAGACACTCAGTAGAATATCGGACTTAGAGACTGAAATAAGGGCTAGCGAGTCTGAGGTAGTTTGCGTCGACGCTAGATTCCGAACACTTTCTAGAATTTACGAGTATGTGAAATCTGAGGAATACCGAGATACTCTTATGAGGACTCGGTATCAATATGTCGAATCGGGCGAAACTCTGATTCAGATTACCTACGCGACCAGTGAAAAAACCGAATCCACTATCGTGGATGAAACGTTTGACGGCTGGTGGTGGATTCCATATTTTAGTCTTGAGGATGTCCTTCCTGAATGCGCACAGGTGGGGTACTAGTTATTTATTTAGTCTAATGTTTACAGATTACGTTACCCGTCTCATAATCAATACTGTGAGCTGATAAATTTAGTTGGGTGCTGCCGGTGTTACTAAAGAGATTATTGAAGCCTAATCGCACTTCAGCTGCATTTGAACGATTGATTCAATCTGAATTATCAATTTTGTTGGAAGATCTCGGATCACTGAATTTAGAAAAAACAGTAATTGCGTGTTCTGGCGGTGGCGATTCCACCGCGCTTTTAATCGCAGTTCGCCAGCAATTCCCGAAACTTCAAGTAACTGCCGCTTATTTTAATCATGCTATCCGAGATGATAAATCAACAAAAGAGGAAGAAAATTTCGTTGCTAAAATCGCAGCTGATTTAGGCGTAAATTTTGTTACTTCGACAAGTACTGAGGAACTAAAATCAGAAGAGGATGCAAGAATAGCTCGGTATCGATGGCTCGCAGAAATATGCGAACGTGTGGGTGCTGAAATTTGTATGACTGGGCACCATGCGAACGATCAAGCTGAGACAGTGCTATTAAATATTTTACGCGGTACGGGATCAACCGGTATGTCAGGTATGCTTGCGTCGACTTCGTGGCCGGTGGAAAATTTGTCGAACACGCAACATCCGACTCTTCTACGCCCCTTATTAAAATTATGGCGAGATGATATTGAGGCTTACCTGCGTGACTTGAGAGTTGAACCTCGAGTGGATCAGTCAAATCATGATGCAAGGTATTTAAGAAATAAACTAAGAATTATGAGTGTTCCACATCTGAAAGATATAAATCCGAGAGTGGAAAATCATTTGGTGGCGTTGGCTGCGGATACTCGATCGGATGATGAATTTCTTATGAGTGCGGCAAGAACGTGGCTTAATGAAACAATGAACTATGGACAACTTCTAGATCAAGCAGTACAGGGTGAAATTAAAATTCCCCGTACTAATCGATCTGGCTTGAGTATTGTGCCAAAGCCGATATTTACGCGAATTTTGAAGATTGTGATAAGTGATCTAGGATTAAAAGTTTCACGTAGTCAGATTGAGACGGCATATTCAATTTGTGGTCGTGCAAACGCTGGGGTGAGTATTACTGGTGGTGAAATACGAACCGAAAGAGCATGGTTTATAGTCTCTAGAACGGCTTTGAGCTGATTTGCTAGATTTATATAGGATTCCACTTGGTGTTGTGGTGAACCAAGTGATTGACAGTGACTATGAATGCTCATAGTGTTAATGGCTCGTGCACATATGAGGCATTTTGTACCTTTACAGTTGGAGAGCAAATAGAATTCGAAATGTGAATCTTGTCATATTCGGATCTGCGTACCGTTAGCTTTTAGTTAAATGCTAGAGGTGGTGCGCTATCGACCGAGTAAGATGAAAAAAAATTAAGTTTTAGGAAACTAAGGAAACTTAGCAAACTATTCGTTATGAAGAGTTTGATCCTGGCTCAGGATAAACGTTGGCGACGTATTTTATGCATGCAAGTCGAACGGTTCTTCGGAACCGTGGCGAACGGGTGAGTAACACGTAGGCACCTGCCCAGAAGTGGGGGACAACCCTCCTAACGGAGGACTAATACCCCATGTGATCTTCGGATCAAAGCCTTCGGGCGCTTCTGGATGGGCCTGCGGCAGATTAGCTTGTCGGTGAGGTAACGGCTCACCGAGGTTACGATCTGTAGCTGGTCTGAGAGGACGAACAGCCACACAGGGACTGAGACACGGCCCTGACTCCTTAGGGGGGCAGCAGCAAAGAAATTTGCGCAATGGACGAAAGTCTGACGCAGTAACGTCGCGTGGGGGATGAAGGCCTTCGGGTTGTAAACCCCTTTTATGAGTGAAGAAGATCTGACGGTAACTCATGAATAAGTCACGGCTAACTACGTGCCAGCAGCCGCGGTAATACGTAGGTGGCAAACGTTGTCCGGATTCACTGGGCGTAAAGCGCGCGCAGGCGGATTGGTAAGTCGATTAGGTGAAATCTCCAGGCTCAACTTGGAGAGGCCCTGCGATACTGCCAATCTAGAGGCATCTAGAGGAGAGTGGAATTAACAGTGGAGGGGTGGAATCCGTAGATATTGTTAGGAACACCAGTGGCGAAAGCGGCTCTCTGGGGATGTACTGACGCTGAGGCGCGAAAGCGTGGGGAGCGAACGGGATTAGATACCCCGGTAGTCCACGCCGTAAACGATGATCACTAGGTGTTTGGGGTATCGATCCCTTGAGTACCGAAGCTAACGCGATAAGTGATCCGCCTGGGAACTACGGTCGCAAGACTAAAACTCAAAGGAATTGACGGGGGCCCGCACAAGCAGCGGAGCGTGCGGTTTAATTCGAAGATACGCGAAGAACCTTACCAGGGCTTGACATGGCGCTGACCGACTACGAAAGTAGTTTTCCCTTCGGGGCGGCGTCACAGGTGCTGCATGGTTGTCGTCAGCTCGTGCCGTGAGGTGTTGGGTTAAGTCCCGCAACGAGCGCAACCCTTGCCGTGTGTTGTATTTTTCACACGGGACTGCCTGGCGAAACCAGGAGGAAGGCGAGGACGACGTCAAATCAGCATGGCCCTTACGCCCTGGGCTACTCGCACGCTACAATGGATGGTACAGACCGTCGCGATACCGCGAGGTGGAGCTAATCGGACAAAACCATCCTCAGTACGGATTGCAGGCTGCAACTCGCCTGCATGAAGCCGGAGTTGCTAGTAATCGTAGGTCAGCCATACTACGGTGAATACGTTCCCGGGCCTTGTACACACCGCCCGTCACGTCATGGAAGTCGGCAACACCTGAAATCGCTAAGCCAACCTTCGGGAGGCAGGCGCTCAAGGTGGGGCTGGTAACTGGGACGAAGTCGTAACAAGGTAGCCGTACCGGAAGGTGCGGCTGGATCACCTCCTTTCTAAAGGAGCCACTTTACATCTATTTGGTTTATCGAATTCGTTCGGTGGACCAACCTTCAAGACGTTGTTTTGATTGATTAGATGACAGGCTTCAGATCGATCGGTTCATACCAAATCTATAGGGTTATCTGTCCCTAGGTATGAAATGTTCTACAGGTCTCGTTATGGATTCACGCGAGGAATTCTATTTGCTCTCCAGCCGTTAAGGTACGTGCCACGTGTGGCACTGCCTCGCTGGGCCATTAGCTCAGGTGGTTAGAGCGCAGTCCTGATAAGACTGAGGTCGGTGGTTCGAGTCCACCATGGCCCACCAGGCTGTTAGCTGGTTTCTCCATCTGAAGTGGTAAACCAAGTTAATGAATTGGGGCCATAGCTCAGTTGGGAGAGCGCCTGCTTTGCAAGCAGGAGGTCGAGGGTTCGAGACCCTCTGGCTCCACCATATCTGCCATTAGCGAGGTATTTAAACCATTCGTCACTATCGATCGCAAGATCGTTTGTGTATACCAGTGTTGATCTGGTACGGAACTTTTCAAGTTGAAGACTGCATATATACTGCAAACACAGCGTTATCTCTCTTACGAGAGGGAGATAATGTTGATAGAGAAATGTTGTCTCTTAAGTTATTGAGAGGCAGCATGCATAAGATTGCGTCATCTCTTTTGATTTAGGTCAAAAGAGTGCGCATCCAAGCAAACAAGCAATTAGTAGATAACACAAATATTAACTAGATCGAAAGTCAGTCAGGTTTACCTGACGGATAATTGATTTAGGGAATCCTGCAAGCGTCGAGTCATATCAAGTAAGATGTGGAGCGAGCTTGACGGAGGGTCAAGTTACTAAGGGCGTGTGGTGGATGCCTTGGCGCCTGGAACCGATGAAGGACGTGGCGTGACTGCGAAAATCCTTGGCTAGCTGTCAAGCGAGCTTAACCAAGGGTATCCGAATGAGGCAACTCAGCTCAATTTATTGAGTTACCGCTGATTGAACACATAAATCAGATGGAGGGAACCGGGGGAACTGAAACATCTAAGTACCCCGAGGAAAAGAGATTATTCCCTTAGTAGCGGCGAGCGAACGGGGAACAGCCCAAACCGTCTTCTGCGGAAGGCGGGGTTGTAGGACAGCTCATATGGAGTTACAAATTGTTTCGATAACTGAAACGCCTGGGACGGCGTGCCACAGATGGTGATAGCCCAGTAAGTGACATTGAAACAACTCCGAGCTGTATCCTGAGTAGTGCGGGACACGAGAAATCCCGTATGAATCTGGGAAGACCACTTTCCAAGGCTAAATATTCCAGGCGACCGATAGCGTATAGTACCGTGAGGGAAAGGTGAAATAGTACCCCGAAAGGGGAGTGAAATAGTTCCTGAAACCGCATGCTTACAAGCAGTTGGAGCCAGTTCGTTCGCGAATTGGTGACAGCGTGCCTATTGAAGAATGAGCCAACGAGTTACGTTCAGTGGCAAGGTTAAGCGATGAGAGTCGTGGAGCCGTAGCGAAAGCGAGTCTTAAAAGGGCGAAAGTGGCTGGACGTAGACCCGAAACCGAGTGATCTACCCATGGGCAGAGTGAAGCGGGAGTAATGCCCCGTGGAGGCTCGAACCTTCCTGAGCTGCAAATCAGTTGGATGACCTGTGGGTAGCGGAGAAATTCCAATCGAACTCGGAGATAGCTGGTTCTCCTCGAAATGTATCTAGGTACAGCCTCGTGTGTTTTCTTCTGGGGGTATGGCTCTGAATGGACTAGGGGGCAAAGCGCTTACCAAACCCAATCAAACCGAGAATACCAGAAGATTAGAACGCGGGAGTGAGACTGTGGGAGCTAACTTCCATGGTCAAGAGGGAAACAACCCAGACCCCCGGCTAAGGTCCCTAAATCCATGCTCAGTGTGCAAGGATGTCCAGTTGCATAGACAACCAGGATGTTGGCTTAGAAGCAGCCATCATTTAAAGAGTGCGTAACTGCTCACTGGTCGAGTGGCCGGGCGCCGACAATGTAACGGGGCTCAAGCATGGTACCGAAGCTAGGGGACCGCTTTTTAGCGGTCGGTAGAGGAGCGTTCTGTATGCGATGAAGCCGTGCGGGTGACCGTCGGTGGAGCGTACAGAAGTGAGAATGTTGGCATGAGTAGCGAAATTCAGGTGAGAACCCTGAACGCCGTAAGCCCAAGGGATCCTACGCAAAGCTAATCCGCGTAGAGTTAGGCGGGCCTAAGCCGAGGGCGAGAGCCGTAGGCGATGGACAGCAGGTAAGTATTCCTGCCCCACCATATGGGCGTTTGAGATGTGAGGTGTGACCCAGAAGGATAGACAGAGCGGGCCCTGTGGACATGGTCCGTCCCTACACCGTAGGCGTCTGATGATAGGAAAATCCGTCGTCAGGTTAAGCGGAGGGTGAGGGGGGTAGTGGAGACTTCGGTCAAAGCGACTCTGTTGAGTCCATGCTGGCTAGAAAAGCATCGACATCGAGTGCATATGGTGCCCGTACCGCAAACCGACACAGGTGGGCGACGGTAAGTACCGTAAGGCGAACGAGAGAACCTTCGTTAAGGAACTCGGCAAAATAGCTCCGTAACTTCGGGAGAAGGAGCGCCCTTGTGAGTGAAGCACTTTACGTGCCGAGCATCGCGAGGGCCGCAGTGAGCAGGCCCAGGCGACTGTTTAACAAAAACACAGGTCTCTGCGAACCAGTAATGGGATGTATAGGGGCTGACGCCTGCCCAGTGCCGGAAGGTTAAGGAGATGGCTGAGAGGCCAGAACTGAAGCCCCGGTGAACGGCGGCCGTAACTATAACGGTCCTAAGGTAGCGAAATTCCTTGTCGGGTAAGTTCCGACCCGCACGAATGGCGTAACGATCTGGGCACTGTCTCAACGAAGGACTCGGCGAAATTGAGATGGCCGTGAAGACGCGGCCTACCCGCAGCAGGACAAATAGACCCCGTGGAGCTTTACTGCAGTTTTGCGTTGGCGTATGTGATTAGTTATATAGTATATGGGGGAGGCTTTGAACCATGACCGTCAGGTTGTGGGGAGCCGCCAGTGGAATACCCCATTTCTAATTTTGTACTCCTCACCAGTGAGCAAGCACTGGGACCACGCATGATGGGCAGTTTGACTGGGGCGGTCGCCTCCGAAAGAGTAACGGAGGCGCGCAATGGTTCCCTCAAGGTGGATGGTAATCACCTGTCGAGTGCATTGGCATAAGGGAGCTTGACTGCAAGACAGACAAGTCGAGCAGGGGCGAAAGCCGGCCAAAGTGATCCTATGGTCCCGAGTGGAAGGGCCATGGCTTAACGGATAGAAGCTACCCCGGGGATAACAGGCTGATCCTTCCCAAGAGTTCACATCGACGGAAGGGTTTGGCACCTCGATGTCGGCTCGTCGCATCCTGGGGCTGAAGAAGGTCCCAAGGGTTGGGCTGTTCGCCCATTAAAGCGGCACGCGAGCTGGGTTCAGAACGTCGTGAGACAGTTCGGTCTCTATCCGCTGTGGGCGCAAGTGGCTTGAAGAAATCTGCCCCTAGTACGAGAGGACCGGGGTGGACGGAGCGCTGGTGTGCCGGTTGTCCCGCCAGGGGCATCGCCGGGTAGCTATCTCCGGAATGGATAACTGCTGAAAGCATCTAAGCAGGAAGCCAACTCTAAGATGAGGCCACTCACCGGATTAACCGGGTAAGACCGCCGGAAGACCACCGGCTTGATAGGCCAGATGTGTAAGCGCAGCAATGCGTTCAGCTAACTGGTACTAATGGTCGAGGGCTTGACTCTCCGTCAAGCTTGCTCAAGTCTTACTTCAATAGATTCGACGCCAACGGATTCCATATAATATTTATATGTACTTTATTAATGTGTGTAGTATGCACATGTAGTCTTCAACTTTGATAGTTTCTAGAGCTAGATAGACTGGTCTATTTCGTCTGTGCTAGGTTTATTATCCGCGTCGCGGGATGGAGCAGTGGCCAGCTCGTCGGGCTCATAACCCGAAGGTCGGGGGTTCGAATCCCTCTCCCGCTACCAAACTTAATCAAGAAGTACTCTTTCCCCTTTGTTTATAAGGGCAAACGAGAGACCAGCAACCTGCGGCGGATGCTGGTCTTTCTCTTTATTTGGCCTTTGCTACCAATCTGCTACCAATTTCTAAAAAACCTTTAATAATCGATACCTATTCGATTAAGTCATCGCCTGTGAGCGCTGCGTTGTAATCTATTTTGCCGTCACTTGATTTCGGTGCCGCCCATGAACTCCATCGGAATTCCTCACGAAGGAACGGGCTGTACGTTTTTCCGTCCAGCAGTGCTGAGTTAGCTTTATCCGTTTCGTAATCGTCGAGATACTTGAGAAATAAAATCCAACTTGTTTGCTCGATGTAGTCGAGTTCACTGCTGCACCCAGCATCTTTCCACAACGTGTCATCAATACTTTTAAATGCTGCTTCATACATTAAG